>WNGL01002348.1_pt1 | contig 32596 bp, 30 predicted proteins | sample 5400591 | NCBI WGS metagenome assembly WNGL01 (sample SAMN13153377, study PRJNA577476) | soil metagenome | isolation source: 80 cm soil or saprolite under Garry oak tree replicate 1 | place: USA:California | collected 2016-06-15
GAACATGCCGATGTGATCAAACGCGTCACGATCGCGCCGGAATTGCCGGGGGCACTCGAGACGATAGAAAACTTCCGCAAGCATGGAATCAGCGTAAGCGGAGGACATAGCGATGCCTGGGACGAAGACGCGCGCGCCGCGTTCGAGCGCGGCATGCGCAGTGTCACGCATACCTTCAATTGCATGTCCTCCGCGCGCCGTCGTGGAGTCTATCGTGTCGGCGGTTTGCTCGAGTTTGCATTAAGCGAGCCGCAAATCAGTTGCGAACTAATTGCCGACGGCCATCACGTTTCGCCAACGTTGATGAAAATGTTGTACCGCGCCAAAGGCCCGGGCGGAATCTGCCTCGTAACAGATGCAACTGCTGGGGCCGGACTGCCGGATGAATCTCGATTTTCGCTCTTCGGTAATGATTGTCTCGTGGCAGGCGGCGTCTGTTTACTCAGTGATCGCTCGGCGCTGGCTGGCAGCGCTGCGCACATGGTCGATCTCGTACGAAGAATGGTTAGCGAGGTCAATGTGCCGTTGCATGAAGCCGTCGCAATGGCGACGCAAAATCCTGCACAAGCCATCGACCTCCAAACAAAAGGCCGATTGAGAGTGGGAGCTGACGCCGACCTTGTTGTTCTTTCACCGAAGCTGGAAATCCTGCGTGTTTTTACAGGCGGCGACGAGTTGGCCTCAAATCGACAATAAAAACTCAGCGATGTCGAGCGCAGCGCGTGGGCGGCTTAGCTTCGAGATGTTCGCCGCCCATTCGCGCCATTGTTTTGCGTCATCAGCGAACGCGCGTTGTACGTGTGCGGCGACGGCTACCGGTGAAAGCGCGATCACGCCGGAGTTGGTTTCGACGATCAAGCGAGCGTTCCCTTCCTCCTGACCGGAAACGACCTGATTGATGATCATGGGACAGCCGGCAGCGATCGTTTCCTGCACCGTCGCGCCTCCGGCTTTCCCGACAAGCAAATGGCTTTCGTGTAGCATGCGAGGAAGTTCATCGGTCCAGCCGACGATCTTGGCCGCACCATCTGCCGCCGCTTCAATAGCCGGCCGAAGTTTATGAGCCCGGCCAATCGTCACAGTCAGATCGACGCCAAGGGTAGCGAGGCGGCGTACGACATCCGGCGCTCGGCCCGTAGCGGCATGAATCATGTACAAGACCCGACGGTCGCAGTTATTGGAAGGCAACACTCGATTCGACCCGGCAAACTCAGCAAATTTGGGGCTGACGGGAAATCCAAACACCTTGATTTTTTCCGGCGCGACTCCTACTGCTCGCAAGACGGAGGCGCTCTGTTCGTTGGCAACGAGAAAATAATCCGCGGCGCAGCGATACCAGGCCGCGTTGATGGTAATCGAATCCGTGACCACCACCACACTCTTGGATGGCCGAACACGGTCGCCGTTTGCTCCTTCAATTTCTCGGAGCAGATTCAGATACGCCGGGAAAGTGCAAATGACGACGTCGGGTTGAAATCGGTCGAGCAAGGCGGTGAAATGATCTTTTAAGCGGAAGAATCGCTCGAATTCCTTATCGAAATCGTTCTTTCGATCGAGCCAGCGGTAAACACTTCCCCAGGCGCGCGGCGCGAAATTGACCAGCCCGAGGTAGCTTCTTCGCACTAGCTCGTTGATTGGGCCGTAGGCTTCAGCGAATAAATCGCGCAATTCAACCTCAGTCCGTTCCAAAGCGACACGGTTCAGCCCGTCACGAATTCCTCTCGCAGCCGCATTGTGACCTTCTCCGAAGCTGGCGGTGAGGATCAGGATTCTCTTTTTCACAACTTGTCGATTAGCATGGTGCAACGTGAAACTCGGCTGCGCCGGAAAAAACGCGGCGGCTCACCCGGGAGAGTATTCGGACTTTAATGGATATTTGCGCGGGGCAAAGTAAACTCTCGCGCACATGAAGTATCTCCGATTCATCTGGCGCGTTTTGCGCAGGATGGTTTGGGAAACGGCGACCGATCAGACAACCGGTCTGGCTGCACAGATGGCGTATCTGCTTCTTTTCGCACTGGCGCCCGGCTCGCTGTTTCTCTGGCACTTGCTGGGTCTGTTCGGCACGGACCCGAGTAAGTTGCATCGGATGTTTCTTCTCCTGAAAAGCTTCATGCCCCCCGACACCAAGGTGCAGGACATTCTGGATTCTGCGATGGCCAATGTGGTGGTGACGGGTTCGAGCGGTCTGCTTGCCAACGCAGGGATCATTCTCGGAATTTATTTCGGGACGGTCTTCATTGCGACAATCTCGCGGGCCCTGAGCCATACGTACGGCATGCGCGAAGATCCGCATTGGTGGTCAAAATATATCATCTCATTTTTCATGCTGTTCTGGTTTGGGATCGTTATCGTGTTTTGCTTTAACGCGATCGTATTCGGTGAAAAGTTGGCCGGTATTGCGGAAGTCAATTTTCAACTCGCATTCCCACTGCAAGCGTGGATTGGATACCTGAATGTGCCATTCACCGCGTTCGCCCTGATTGTTCTGGCGCTCGCGCTTTATGTACTCACGCCCGAAAATTATTCGACCATTCGTCAGGCGTTGCCGGGCGCGATTTTCTTTGCGGTAGGCTGGATCGTCGCGACAAAACTTTTCCAGTTCTACGTGGCACGATATGATCGATACAACCCGACATATCTGGCGCTGGCGTCCATCGTTGTGCTGCTCACCTGGATGTATCTGACTTGTCTGCTGTTGTTGTTGGGAGGCAAATTGAACGCCATCCTGCGTCGCGAACGCGAGCGAATGCGCAGGTCGGCGCCTGTTGCACCGGAACCGGTGGCGCTGAGTTAAAGAGTTAAGAAGATTGCAAAGTTACAAGAGTTACAAGGGAGCACCATTTTAACATTGTAACCTTTGTAACTTTTTTAACAAATCACTGCTCTAAGCGTTGATCGCATCGCGCGCTCTGTTACGCTCCGTCGCAGTGGTGCGCTTTCGCATTTGGCTCGCAACTGCGCTCGTCCTCGGCGCAATCATTACAGGTCTCCTCCGCGCGCAGGTCAGTGAAGAACAACAAAGCCGGCGCAACGAAAGCGAGCGAAGCGAATCCCCGACTGCGTCGTCCCCGAAACCAAGGAAATCTCCGAGCCCCGCGGCAAAACGAGCAAGCACCAAGGCAACAAAGAAAGCGAAGAAATCCGTCCAAACAGAGGACACAACACCATCGCCTACCCCGCGCGAGACGCCGGAGGCCAGCGCTTCACCGAAATCAAAGCGGCGCCACACGCCCACACCCAAACCGAAAGCTGCGAAAAAGAAATCGGGCGGGAAAGAAACCGCGCGAAAATCCAAGAGAACTGCGAAAGCCAAAGTGGCGCGAGTAGCGGAGGAAACACCGAAGCCACCAAAAACGCCGGCACCTCACATGGAAGAGCGCAGCGCGGCAACAGAAACACCGCCACCGGCGCGGGCAATTGCCGTGGCCACGCCCGTGCCCACGCCGCAGCCAAAAGTTCCCCGTGCAGTTCCGGCGGGCGAGCGGGCCCAGGTTGTAATCGAGAAATCCGGTGTTGAAGAAGATCAAGGCTACGAGCCTCCGCCATCGCCGCCGCCGCGCAGGTTCGGCTTCTGGCCCTGGTCTCAGCGTTCGAGTAACTATCATTATCTCACCAGATCAGTTATCGACGCCATCCGACGCGCGCCGGTGAAACGGCGCCGATGGCAGTTCATTGTTGTCCATAACAGCGGCACACGGCAGGGAAATGCGCGCGTCTTTGATTATTATCACCGACATGTTCGCCGAATGCAGAACGGGCTCGCATACCATTTCGTGATCGGCAACGGAACTTCCACCGGCAACGGTCAGATCGAAGTAGGCGATCGCTGGCGACGCCAAATCAACGGCGGCCACGTGCACAGCGATTATTTGAACAATATTTCGCTCGGCATTTGTTTGGTCGGCGATTTCAATCGCGACCAGCCAACGCGCGCGCAACTCGATGCGTGCGAAGAACTCATCCGCTACCTGCGAGAACGTTGCGGCAAGGTCGACAGAGGAGAGATCCCCGTGCGGCCGCATCGCGAAATGAATCCACCGCGTTGGCCGACGGATTGCCCTGGAGATGTGTTTCCGTATTCGTGGTTTCGCAGGTTTTAGCAGTGGCTGACGGCGTCACTTGCGTTCTGCGACAATCAAATTCGCTTCCTTATAGTTCCACTGGTAACCGAATCCGAACTCGAGCGGCGGCGGATTGCTCTGCGCGAACAATTCGCGCAGCCGCGGCTGGTAATGTTGTTTGAACAGTTCGATCGGACCGAGGTAAACGCCGAACAGACGCACGTTCCATTTGTTTGGGTCGAGGTTAGCGATTGGAATTCCGGAATCGTCCTGCACGACCACCCTGCTGTGATCGAGAATGAAATTGCGGATCGTGCCAAAACCATTTTCAAACATCAGATAGGAACATGATTTGAGAAAGCTGGAGCCCACGCCCAACCGCTGGCAAAATTTCAGGAAACCCGGATTCGATTTGATTCCACTGTCGGAAATATCGGTGGTGAAATAGTACATCGTCTGCGAATTGCCCGATTGATTGTCGGTGTAACTGATCCGCACGCCGGGAGTACTCCCGCTTCCCGCTCCGAACCCGCCGCCGCTGCTGAGAGAGCCAAGCGTCACGTTCGTGATCGATTTGTCGGCTCGCGCGATAAAAGCGTAAAGGATCGGCAATACGCCATTCAGGTTCTGCTCGTGCAGGTCGACTTTCATGTCTTTGGTGATGAAGTACGTCGTGTTCAACGAGGACTTCATCGCGTTCTCCAAATTTCCCAGCGCGGCGGACAGGTTTGCGATTCGCAACGGGTCCGGGGGCGGACCCAACGATTCCTTTCCGCAAAGCACGTACACCGCAGCCTTTGGGAAGAATTGATCGACGTACAGGAAATCGGGCCCGCTGAACATGTAAAACGCAACGGGGATTGGCTGCACCGATTCTGGCAGATACGTCTCTTGCCACGCGTGCAGTTTTTGCAGTTGTCGAACATTAAGCTTCGTGAATTGCTCTTCAAAAAACGCCGCGTGTTGCTGCCATGCGGGGTCGCGCGTGAGCGGCGCGAGCGGTGAGTTTTCCGGCACGGGCATTCCCGCAAGAAAACGCGCGACATCATTAGGCCCGGCAACGACCGGCAGAGCGCGCGGCGCGACTGCGGGATTCTCTTGCGCAAAGGCACCGAAAGGAAGAGCGAGACTTATTACAAAAGATGTTGCCAAAGTCCTACGATCTTTAATGCGCACGCGTCTTGGAGTGCGCGGACATGTCCGCGGTTTGGAAAGCGGTCCCGCACTCGCGGGATCGCCGCACTCCAAAAAATACCTCTGTCGTTGATTATCGATATCGACCAAAACTGTTTTCATGATGCACGAATGGGGCGTTTGCCTGCGCAAAAATAGAGGAGCAAACCCAAAAGCGCCGTCCCCAAGCCGGCGAGTGACTCTGCGGTGTGCCAGCGCAGTAGATAAAACATCATCCAGATCGTGATGATCGAGAAAAGAACAGGCGGAATTGGATAAAGCCAAACTCGATATGGCCGCGCGATTTTCGGATCCGTGAAACGGAGCACGATTACGCCGAGCACAGCCAGCAATGAGCAAAGCAACAAACTAAACTGAGTATAACGAACCACGTCTTCAAAGCTGCGGGTGAGCAAGAGTAAGTTCACGATGACTAGTTGGAGGACAATCGCATTCGTCGGGATACCGTGCCTGTTTTTGCGGCCAAGCAACCGCAGCAGCCAGTGATCTTCACCCATCGACATGGTGACGCGCGGCCCGATCCACGTCATTGAACTGATTGCCGAAATCAGGCCGAGACAAATGACCGCACCGGCAACGCGACCGCCGTTTTCGCCGAAAATATGTTTTCCTGCGATTAACCCTACCTCGAGCTGACCTTTCAGTTCCTGCGCAGGCGTCGTGGCGAGGAAGATCGCATTAAGAAGGACGTAAACCACGATCACGAGGCTCGTCCCTGCAAGCAGCGAGCGCGGCACATTTTTTTCTGGCTGTTTAATCTCACCGGTGACGTAGACAGCTGCGTTCCAGCCAGAATAGGAATACATCACGTAAACAAGCGATACCGCGAACGCTCCGCTGAAGATCAATATTGTATCGCCGCGCGCGGGCAAAAAATCGATGGGCTGCTTCGGATGAATGAAAAATCCGGCGGCGATCAGTGTGCCGATCAGCAGCAATTTTACCAGTGTCGAAAAATTTTGGAACGCGCTGCCGACTTGCAAGTTCTTGAGATGAAATAGCGCCACCACCCAGACCACCGCGAATGAAAGGAGAACAGGTGAACCAAAGCCGAGCACGCCCTGCAGGTATTTGCCAAAGGCCAGCGCGGCCAGCGCGGTCGGCGCCGCAAATCCGACGGTCGCGGAAACAAATCCCGCCATGAATCCGAGCGCTGGGTGATAGATCTGCGACAGAAAATGATACTCGCCTCCGGACCGCGGTAACGCAGCACTCAGTTCTCCATAACAAAGCGCGCCACAAACTGCGGCGGTTCCGCCCACGACCCAGAGCATCAGTAAAGCGAACCCTGACTGAATGTCGTTCAATTGAAAACCAAGGCTCGTGAAGATGCCGGTGCCGATGATGTTGGCAATCACGATGGAACACGCCGTGACAAAGCCGACGCGGCGCGCGGGCGCAGCAGTTCTTTGCGAGATCGCTTCAGTTCTGGGCGCCACAGTTTGGATTGACGATGGCATCGCGCGAGTCCTTTGGCTAATCATAGACGCAGCCGATTCAACGATTTAACGCTTCAACGCTTTAACGCTTTAACGATTTTCCGTTGTCAGAACTCATTCCCGGCCTGACTTTGGAACTGGCATGAATGTATCTCCCAAGCTCTCCGTCGAAACGGCCACCCAACTCGCGGTCTTTCTTGCAAATCGTCCCGGCGCTCTCGCGCGCGTGTGTGAAGCGCTGGCCAAAGCCGAAATCAATATCTATGCGCTCGCGACATCTGACACAGTCGATCACACGGTTGTGCGCATGGTCGTGAGCGATCCCACCAAGGCACTTATGCTCCTTGGCGAAGCAGGCGTGCTGGCGCTTGAAACTGAAGTGCTCAGCATCGAGACGGCGAGCGAGCCTGGCGTGCTGGGCCAAATCGCCGAGCGCCTCGCAGAAGCCGACGTAAACATCGAGTATGCTTACCTGGCAGGCGGCCGGGAAGCCGAAAAGGGATTAATCATTCTGCGGCCATCCGATGTAGAAAAAGCGCGAGACGTTTTGGAGGATTTGTAGCATCCGCTGTAGCCGGCACCGGTGATGCCGGCTCGCACGGCATGTGTTCATAAGGTGATTTCCCCGGGTCACCGACCCCGGCTACAGCCGCGCAGCGACGATTGGTCGCGTCGCCGCCGTTCGTGATTGCTAATGCGGAGTCGATGCTGGATAAATGCGCGGCTCGTTTATGACTCCGGTAAGAACCTGGCTCGGTTACCCGTATCCTCTTGGCGCGACGTGGATGGGGAACGGTGTCAATTTCGCCATTTTTTCCGAGCACGCTACCGGTATTGAGCTTTGCTTATTCGACAATATTGAGGCGACCGAAGAAAATTTTCGCATCCCGGTCACCGAACGCACCGATCAAATCTGGCACGTGTTTTTGCCCGATGTCGGCCCCGGGCAGTTGTACGGTTTCCGCGTCGCCGGTCCGTACGATCCAGAACACGGAATGCGTTTCAACAGCTCGAAACTTCTCCTCGACCCTTACGCGAAAGCTATCGCCGGAGAAGTGATTTGGGCAGATGAAATGTTCGGTTACGCGGTCAGCGACAAGAAAGAGGATTTGACGCAGGACTTCCGTGACGATGCGTGGGGTGTGCCGAAGTCGGTGGTCATCGACACCGGATTCGATTGGCAGGGTGACCGGAGACCCGGCATCCCATTGCGCAATTCCGTGATTTACGAAGTGCACGTGAAAGGCTTCAGCAAACTCTGGCAGGAAGTTCCGGAGCAGTTGCGTGGTACGTACGCGGCGCTCGGTAGCCCGGCAGCCATTGATTATTTGAAAAAACTTGGTGTGACCGCAGTCGACCTGCTGCCAGTGCATGCGCACATCGACGACAAAATTTTAGTTGATCGCGGGCTGACGAATTACTGGGGCTACAACACGATCGGATTCTTCGCACCGCATGCGCAGTACTCCAGCAGCGGGCAAACGGGGGCACAGGTCTCCGAGTTCAAGTCGATGGTGCGCAACCTGCACGCGGCAGGGATCGAAGTGATTCTCGATGTGGTTTACAACCATACTGCCGAAGGAAATCATCTCGGCCCGACGCTGTGCTTTCGCGGGATCGATAACCCCGGTTACTACCGGTTGCATCCGGAGAATCCGCGCTCGTATTTGGATTTCACCGGCACGGGTAACACATTCAATCTGCTCAGTCCTCGCACGCTGCAACTGGTGACCGACAGCCTGCGTTACTGGGTGCTGGACATGCACGTCGATGGATTCCGCTTCGATCTTGCATCCGCGCTGGCGCACAATCATGAGGGCTTTAACAAGCTGCATTCTTTCTTTCAGGTCATCCAGCAGGACCCGATTCTTTCGCAGGTAAAATTAATCGCGGAGCCGTGGGACGTAGGACCGGGAGGCTATCAGGTAGGGAATTTCCCGGCGCCGTGGTCGGAATGGAACGGCAAATATCGCGACGCGATTCGGAGTTTTTTGAAAGGCGACGAGGGACGCATTGGGGAGATGGCGTACCGGCTCACAGGGAGTCCCGACTTATATGAACACGATGGGCGACGCCCGTACGCCAGCATAAATTTCGTGACCGCGCACGATGGTTTCACCCTGAACGACCTCGTCAGCTACAACGAGAAGCACAATGCGGCGAACAGCGACGGCAACAACGACGGCGACAATAATAATCTTTCATGGAACTGCGGCGTCGAAGGGCCAACCGACGACCCGCAGATCAACGCTCTGCGCGAACGGCAGCGTCGGAATTTCCTCGTGACACTTTTTCTTTCGCAAGGCGTGCCGATGCTTTTGGGTGGTGACGAGTGGGGCCGAACGCAAAACGGCAACAATAACGCTTATTGTCAGGACAACCAGATCAGTTGGTTCGATTGGAACCGCGACGAAAAACAGAATCAGTTTTTAGAGTTCACGCAAAAGCTAATTTCGTTTCGCCAGGCGCATCCGGTATTTCGGCGGCCAAAATTCTTTCAGGGTCGTCGCATCCCCGGTTCCGAGATACGCGATGTGATGTGGTTTAATCCCGGCGGCAACCAGATGAGCGAGGAAGAATGGTCGTCGCCATTTGTTCGGTGCATTGGAACGCTGCTGAGCGGCGACACGTTCGACGTTCTTAGTTTCGAAGGCGAACCTGTCCATGACGACACATTTTTGCTGCTGATCAACGCGCACGATAAACCCATCCCGTTCGTGTTGCCGGGCCAGGAAAATCTCGAATGGCAACTGATCCTCGACACGATGGAGCCGAACGGCTTTCTGGCCGAGCCAGGAAAATTTGCGTCCGGCGATGACGTCGATCTCGGCGGCCGCGCTTGTTGTTTGTTGCAACTGGCAAAGGGCGCGCAAGCTCAAGCGCGCGAGGAATCCTGGAAAAAGCGCCCCGTTGAATTCCCGCCGCTTAGTGCAGAGGAAGAACGCGCTCGCCGCAAATAGCGCGCTCGCCAGGGAGGCAAAATTCAGGCAACGCAATCTTGTTGCCAAAAACGAATTAGTTTATAGAGATACGAAGCGCGTGTTATCACGCGCGGCCCGAGTTCTCTTATAATCGTCACTGATCGCGGCAGTTTGAAAGCATACCGGGTGAACGAGACGCCGATGCGTGGCCCGAGCCTGCAATTAGTACAGGCCTTCAACATCACTGACGCGCACGGAAGGCTGGTCGATAAAGTGAGCGATTTCGCCGGGCGTTTCCCAGTGAGCGACGGCGCGGGCGCTCATCATGGGGCGGCTTCCATTGGGGAACGGACGCAGATCGAAGTGGAAACCGATCGCCGCATTCACAAAGAGCTCGCAGATCAAATTACGAAAATCGTCTCAGGCAACGGAAAAGAAGGCTGGTCGTTTGCCGCGCCCGCTGAAATTCATTCGGCGATTGTTGAGCTTTTGCCTCCGGCAGTGCGCGACCGGATCGTCGAACACGTGAAATCGGATTTGGTGAAAATGGAATCGGCGAAACTTATTTCGCGGTTTCGCTCGCTGCAGCAAATCTAATGGCACGATGCTCGAACATTTTTGTTCCCTCAACGTCAAGGAGCTCGTTAGTATCTAATTAATCATGGAATTGCCTGTTAAGATCTCGTACCGGGGTCTGGAAAAATCTGACCAGATCGACAATCTCGTTTTAGAATATGCAGCGCGACTTGAAAAATTTTGCGACCACATCAACCGCTGCGACGTGGCGATCGAGCAGACCAATCATACGCATCACAAAGGAAATCCATACCGATGCCGTATCGATGTGACGGTGGCCCGAGGCCACGAGCTCGTCGCCGATGAAAGGCAGATCGACAACGGATCGCACCAGCCGCTCAACAAAGTGATCCACGACGCTTTCAAAACAATGGAACGCGAGTTGCGCCGCGTCGTGGACAAGCAAAGACGCGACGTCAAAACGCACGCCGATACGCGTTCACCGAAGTAATTTTTCTCTGTGGCGGCAGGTGTGTCGCTTGGATCTGGTGGTCCGCTTGGCGTAATGATCTGCGCCAAGAAAGTGCAATGAAGCATATGGCTCATCGCCGATGACCCAACTGTCATTGCGGTACTGGCGGAACGTAAAACAGTTCTCCAGCGCCTTTTAATTACGGCGTCTGCCCAATCCCCAATACGCCAGAACCGCTGTCAATACCAGCAGGGGGCCCACGACCAAAAGAAAACCGTATGGGTGTTGGGCCAGAGGAATACCACCTACATTCATGCCGAACAACCCCGCCACCAGGTTGATCGGCAAGGCCAGCACAGTTACTACCGTCAAGACAAACAGCGTGCGATTAGTCTGTTCATTGACAAGCGCGGCCAATTCTTCCTGAAGCTGTTTGACCCGCTCGACCAGGGCCGCTGTGTCGCTAATGGCGGAGGAGAATTTCTCCGCGGCTTGTTGCAGGTTCTGAAGCTCTTCTTCTCCAATCCAATCGGGAGGCCGACTAAGAAGGCGAAAGAATGCAGCCGGTTCCGGGGCCAGAAGTCGTTGGAGTCGAACTAACATCCGCCGGAGAGAACCTAGTTCGCTCCGACTGACGGAAATGCGCTTGGCTAATAGTCGCTGTTCCATTGGATTCACCCGCTCGGTGGCCTTCCGCACAATATCAACAAGCACACCGGCCTGATCTCGGAACAATCGCGACAGGATTTCAATCGGTGAGCGAACGACCTGGCCCGCGTCCACCGCTGCCCGGAGCTGGTTAATCGATCGCCAAGGCCGGACGTGCGCGCTTACCACCACGCGCGGCTTTATGCAAAGACTGGTGGTCGCAACTGGGGCGTCAAATGTGAAATCAAAAAGCACATCATGGATACGCGCTAGCAGTGAGTCTCCGTCCTGCTCCAGATGAGTGGCGTCCACATCGCTGTGCAACGATTCGTAAAAGGTATCGGGCAAAGTCAGATACCGTCGAAGCCAGGGCTCAGAAGCCGGATTGGAAAGGGAAAAATGCAACCAGACGAATTCACCCGGCAAGCCGGGACTCGGCGCGCTCAAAAACTCAATCGCCTCCTCCGAAGTGATCGACCGTGCTGGTTGGTTAGGAACAAAATGGTAGCCCCAGATGGGCACATGCTGGTCGGGAGCGGCAGTCGGATGAATATCTTGCGTCATTGTTTGAGTAGCCATCAGATTAGTGATCAGTTTGTTTCCCACCAATACGAGGCGCCCAATGGGAAGGAGCTGAAGCCATCCGGCAGTTTGAAGTCAATAGTGAGCATAAAATCGATGGGCAGCAACAAAGTGCTGTGTTGGCTGCGGCAGTTGGTCAGACCGTCTGCAGCCGCTTGCACATTATGTCGCCGGGCCGCTGGTGCCAAACGCATGGGTAAGTACTGTCCAGTCCCCCGGGCTCGAGTTGATCCCAATCGCACTGGGACCTGTCGGGCGCGAAAAACCTTGACTGTCCACCCTGGGTAGACGTACTCCTACACCGCAGCATGGTCTGGAGGAAATTTGGTTTTATTTCGGAACCCATAACTAATGCGTGCAAACCTTTCTTGCTATAATTGGCGTCTCAGACGTGCGTTGCCCATCATAGCCGGTGTCGCTGTTATCGTCTTGATAACCGTATTGTCGTCGGTGGCATTCGGCGCCAATCCAGCCGAGGAGATGACCAAAGCCGGGACAACCGGTGGCGTAGATCCGAAGGGCAATTCATGGGAATCGATCCAGCGGAGTGTCCTGCAGTTCGGGCATCCGGATTTTATATTGCGCCTCCTTCTTAGTCTCGTCCTAGCAGTCGGCTGTGCGATTGCGATCGCGTGGCATCCGCGCCGCGCATCTCTCCGAGATCCGCTAAGGGACTTTGAGGAACGCAAGGCACTCATACTCCTCGGTGTAGTTGGGGCGGTCGTCGCTGAACTGAGCGGCACAAGTCAAACGCTGGCGTTTGTCATTTTCGGCATTGGTGCGCTGCTGCGATTCCGGACTCTGCTGGACAATCCGAAACTCACCGGAAAAGCAATCATGGTCGTGGTGGTAGGATTGGCATGTGGCATGGGATCATGGGCAATGGCGGTGTTCGTAACCGCCTTTAGTTGGTTGCTGATGTTCTGGCTCGATTCGCATTCGAGCTGCGAGGTAAGAATCCGCCTCAACAACGGCGCGGATGCAAAACCGGTCTTCGACACGGTGCAATCTTTGCTTCTCTCCCACAAATGTCGGCTTCAAAGCTCCTCGCTGTACGAGGACAAGGGACGCATGGTGTTCCTGCTCTACATCCCTAATGGAGTGGATCCAGGGAAGCTGGAAGACGAGGTGCGAACCAGACTACGGAAGAACGACGTCTCGAAGATCGCTGTTGATGTAATATAAGCGCGTCTTGATCGGCCAACGCGCACTCGACCGTCACGCTTTGATGTGCAGACGCCTCTTCATCGCGCTCCTGGTGGGGTTCACGCTCAAACTCACAGCGTGTGCACAAAACGGGCTAAAAAACGCTGTCGTCCTGATCATTCGTCATGCTGAAGACGCCGACACAGGCGACGGCCTTTCGCCTCGCGGCCAGCAACGGGCCGAGGCATACAAAGATTACTTCCTGAATTTTACAGTCGATTCCAAGCACCTGGAACCCGATCTCATTTTTGCTGCTAAAGACTCGAAGCGAAGCCGTCGCCCGAGTCTAACGGTCGAGCCGTTCGCAAAGGCAGCAAACTTGTCAATCGATATGCGCTTTGGCAACAATGACTCCACTGAGCTGGCAGCTGCGTTGCGCGCAACCGGGCATGGAAAAGTGATTCTCATCTGCTGGCGTCATCCTTACGTCCCGGACCTCCTCCGCGCTCTTGGAGCAAATCCCGAAGACTTACTGCCGCGTGGCAAATGGCCCGGTGCCGTCTTCGATTGGGTCATCGTCCTTAGCTACGATCAGGATGGCCATCTAATTCCCGCGAGCACCAGACGCATCAACGAACACCTGATGGCGGGTGACTCTCAGTAGGGAGGTGTAATTTCAAGCTAGTCAAACGCGACCGTAGCAGTTCCAGAGATTATGAGTCCAACGTGTTTAACTGGGCAGCGTGTTGCATGACACCCGGGCCCGCGTGCTTATCTCTGGACCCCACTGGTGGGCACCCTGATCTCGACGACATCGCCGTCCTGTAAGCCGAACTGATCTCTCAGATTGACGTCAGAGACGACCTCTACGACCCAGGGATCTCGTCGATCTCTTGCCGCAGTCGTCGGCGTCCACAAGAACGCCCTTCGATGGTCGAGACTCACCAGCTCGCAGGGAAGCAGCAGTATGTCGCGCTCGCCGCCATACTCTTCTCTGCCGAACCAAATTCTGTGCGCTCTGTAGCGCGCATCAAACCAATCAAACACGTGATCTAGTGCGATGTTCAGCGAGCCGGGGAACACAGAGATCCCTAGCTTCTCGCTGTAGGCGACATTGAAGAGCTTCAACCAGTGAGAAGCCTTGCCGAAGCCAGCCTGAACCTTCCCCGTGAGAAGTTCACTCATACCGCTCAATGAGATCGAGCTGAGCCATCCAGCACTTTGACAATTCGGCACCGCATGAATCGAGAGCTTACAACAAGTGCCGCGTTAGCTGGAGCGATTCGTAAAATCTTGTTGCCTTACAGCTTCTCGACTTTGAATTTTATTGTCGATTTCAGGATCTTGGCTTTGTCGGACCGATCGAAGCCCAGCACTACCGTGCGGGTCACAGTGGCTGAGAAGCCTTCGTCATTACCATCCTCGATCGTTTCGATCTCCACAACGAGCGAACCATCCTTTTGCCATCGCTTCGCGCTCTGCGCATTCAGTTCGGAGACATGCGGGAAACTTTTGGCTTTCTTGATCTCGTCTGGGATTTCCGCCAGCAGCTCCGGTATTTCGATGGGACGAAACGTAGAGACGTTTCGCAAATAGACCTCGACGTTACTTCCCCGCTTCCACAGCGTGGCCGTAAGCGCAAATGCCTGGGAGTCGGGTTTCCACAGCACCTTCATGTAGAACCGTGCGCTTGGGCCCAAATCGGGATCAGACTCGGCGACGCTCGTCAGCACTTTCCCCGATCGCTTATCGATGAGATCGTACGTTTGCTTTTCTTCTGAGTCCGATTCCCCTGTGTAACGAAAAGCAAATTGCCCGTCAGGCGAAGGCGCTTCGATTTTCTTTTTTGTCCCTTCCGAAGTTTCCTGTCCGCAGATCGCCTGCGAGCAGGTCACAAGAATCGACAAGACGGTCAAAGTTCTTTGTAAGTGCGTCATGCTGGTATGTAACGAGAAAGAGATGCTCGCGCCCAGCTATTTTCGCAACAGTAGCTGTGGTAAGCCACGGCAGAACGCGGCCATGGCAAATAGACCGAACTTATTTCGAGGTGCGGCCAGCCTCCTCGCGAATGCTTTCGGAGTTGGTTTCATCGTCTGGTTAGGCGTCAGCGATGCCATCGTTTGCTTGATGACAAGTAGGAGCACAGCAGGCAGACCGCGGCAGTGCTGATCACAATGGCAGCTAACACCGCCTCAATTCCACCATCCCAAGCTCTCACGAAGAGAACAGGAACCACCACAATGGCGAGCGTAAGCAACGTTACGGGGATGGCGCTAGAACGGGCAAAGTTGATCGTCCAACCCATCCACTTCAAATGCTTCGGCACAAACCACCCGTGGATCGGCCTTGCAATAATACACGCCCCTCCTTCGATTCTCCGGGTCTTTCCAACAAGCTTCGAGTTCTTCGGGTGTCATAATATATCCCCCCGCTGACGTCTAACGAGAAAGAGATAAGCCCCGGCAGGGTGTCGTGGCAAACAGACTGAACGCATTACGGGGTGAGGCCGCTGAGCCGCGTGTTCTTTGATTTACGCTGGTTGGCTTCATCGATTGGTTAGGCCTCGGGTTCGTGGCAAACCACTTCGATGTTGTGCCCGTCCGGACCAATGACGAAAGCTGCATAGTAGTTCGCGTGGTAGTGCGGGCACAGATCAGGTGCACCATTGTCTTTGCCACCCGCCTCCAGAGCCGCGCGATAGAAAGCTTCGACTTGCTGGCGATTCTCGGCCGTGAACGCCAAGTGAAGATGCGCTGGCTTCTCCTCGGTTTGGTACAGGCACAATGAAGCCTTACCCTTTGGGCTAAGCTCGACACCGTACGTCGGCGGCCCCTCCGAAACAACAGATACGCCAAGCGGTTCGAGTGCCTTGAGGAAGAACGCTTTGCTCGCTGCATAGTCGCTGACTCCGAATTTGACGTGGTCAAACATGAGTTCTCCTGAAGTGTGCGGGACTGCGCGAGGCCTAACGAGAACAAGATGAGCGACGGCCATGGGGAGCGAGCCTACCCTGTTTCATAATTCTTAATTCTTCCTTCAGCCTTGTCATGCGTCGGGCGGCGATTCGCTCCAGCGCATGGTTAGGCCTTTGGCGTATGCTAATGGGGTGCTGAAGCATAAGTGAGTGGAAACTTGAGTCGGCTTCCAGGCGGCATCGGGATAGTGTCCATTACGGCCTTGCGGATCCGGAGCTTCTGCGCACGTAGCACATGAGCGAATCGTCTGTCGCCCCATCGCTGCAACAAACCGAAAAGGATGGCGGAGTGCGCTTCGCCTGCTGCGCCGTCTAATTCACCGATGACTGTGTAGCGAAATAACTCTGCCAGCCCAGCGGGCTCTCGACGAATCGCGCGCTCAAGCGCACCTGGGTAGTCGATGCCGACGTGCTTTCCGGAACTGACGCACTTGCCGTCTATCCACTCGCGTAGCTGCGCGGCGCTCGGTGGTACATCGAGGGGCTGCGCCTGAATAGACGCTGCGAGGAATACTATCATGGCAACACGCAGCGGGGTCATAGGCCTAACGAAAAAGAGATAAGCCACGGCAGGGTGTCGTGGCAAGCACGCTAAACTCATTTCGAAATGGGGCCAGCCTGCTCAAGAAAGCATTCGGAGTTGGCTTCATCGCCTGGTTAGGTCATTTCTCCAAGTCTGTTAAGTGAAGAGAATCACCGCGGATATCAGAAAAGCTACGGCCCAATTCAGCAGCGTGAAACTCACGACCGTAAATGGTTGAATCCGCCTCATCCGAAAGTATTCGGTCGGCATATATCCAAGTTCGGACAATTGTGCATATGCAAGAAGTGACCGCCGATAGAATTTCCAAATCGAAATTAAGAGAAGGATCGCATAGAGGAGAACTACAACGCAGGCACAGTAAGCAATTTCTCGATGAGTGTGAAGAAAGCTTCGGGCTTCGTTTGAAGCGAGGGTCCATCCCAGCAGGAGCGTTAGCACAGTTACGTTTTTGAACTCGAAATCAAAAAGGCCGGCGTAATGGTCCTTTAAAAGCCCGAAGAGTGTATCGAACTTTTCTTTGGGTGATGCTTCTAATGGTGGCTCCATATTCATCGACGGTAATTGGCGTAACAAGAATTGGACGAAAATTCGTCTAACTCCGAACCGAGTGCCGCCTCCTCGTCGGGATAGCCACTTTCAAGCAGATGCGTGGCAAAACGGTTGTCGAAACGTCTGGCCGCACCTACGCTGGAGCCCCGCCGAGGGCGCCGGGTAGCGGCGGGGCGGCGTCGGGCGCGGCTACGACTTGCTTGGGCGGTTTTTCGGCTGGCATTTTTTCACCCGGCGGCGGGGATGCGCCTGGCGGCGGATTAATCAGGCGGCCGTGCTCGACGATTTCTTTGATTTGCGAGCCGTCGAGCGTTTCGTACTCGAGCAAGGCTTTCGCGATGACTTCGAGTTTATCGCGGTTCGCGGTCAGAGTTTTCTTCGCGAGTTGATACGCCTCATCGAGCAGTTTTCGCACTTCCTGGTCGATCTGCTCGGCTGTCGCTTCACTGTAGTCGCGTGCACGAGAGATGTCGCGCCCCAAGAAAACGTAATCTTCGTGGTCGCCGTATTCGACCATGCCCATTTTCTCGCTCATGCCCCATTCGCATACCATCCGGCGCGCGATCGCCGTAGCCATTTTGATGTCGCCGCGCGCCCCATTTGTGATGTCGCCAAAGACGATTTCCTCTGCAACACGGCCGCCCATGCTGACTGCCAGACCGGCGAGCAATTCGTTTTTGCGGTTCGTGTATTTGTCTTCCTCGGGTAGCCACATGGTTGATCCGAGCGATGGTCCGCGCGGGATAATAGTCACTTTGTGCAGTGGCTCCGTGTGCGGGAGAAGTTCGAGCAGCAGCGCGTGGCCCGCCTCGTGATACGCTGTGTTTTGTTTTTCTTTTTCGCTGAGCGCGAGGCTCCGGCGTTCTTTGCCCCAGCGAACTTTGTCGCGCGCTTCTTCCAGTTCGGCGAGCGTAATCCCCTTTAATCCGCGGCGCGCGGCAAGCAAGGCTGCTTCGTTGATCACATTGGCCAGCTCCGCGCCGGAATAACCGGGCGTGCCGCGCGCGACCACGGCCAAATCGACACCTTCGGCAAGTTTCACTTTCTTGGCGTGCACACGCAGAATTTCTTCGCGTCCTTTCACGTCAGGCAGATTGACCGTGATCTGCCGATCGAAGCGGCCGGGACGCAACAACGCGGGATCAAGCACATCTGGGCGGTTCGTGGCTGCGATGATGATCACGCCTTCCTGCGTATCGAAGCCGTCCATCTCCACGAGCAACGCATTCAACGTTTGTTCGCGCTCATCGTGGCCGCCGCCAACGCCGTGGCCGCGGTGACGCCCGACGGCGTCGATCTCGTCGATGAAGATGATGCACGGAGCGGACTTTTTGCCTTGCTCGAACATGTCGCGAACACGGCTTGCGCCGACGCCAACAAACATTTCAACAAAGTCCGAGCCACTGATGGAAAAGAACGGAACATCCGCTTCGCCTGCAATGGCGCGCGCCAACAGTGTCTTGCCCGTGCCCGGAGGTCCGACCATCAACACGCCTTTGGGAATCCGGCCACCGAGTTTTTGAAATTTTTTCGGGTCACGCAAAAATTCGACCAACTCCTGCACTTCATCCTTTGCTTCCTCCACGCCGGCGACGTCGCGGAAGGTGATCTTATTTTTGTCCCGGGCGAGCATTCGCGCTTTCGATTTACCGAAATTCAGCGCGCCTTTGCCTGCCATGCGGATTTGCTGGCGAAACAGGAAATAAAGCACCAGCAAAAACAGCGCGATCGGCAGGAAACCGACCACAGTCTGCGCGAGCATGTTTGATTCGGTTTTGATGGCGGGCTGCATGCCGGCGGCAGCGAGTTTTTCCTGCAAATTATTGGTGAAAGTCAAATAGACTGTGGTTCGAAACGGCACCGGCTGCGCTGGCGCCGAGCCTATTCCCTGGCGGATGTACGCGCCGCGAAGCGTTTGCGTCGGCCGGCCGTCCTCAACCACCAGCTGGAGCGGATAGTTTTTGTCGTTAACGATCTGCTTGTTTTCCAGCAGCTCGAGAAAACGATTATACGGCACGTCTTCGACCGGCTGCATGCCACCGCGATAAAAGAGCATCGCCATCGCAATCAGACTGAAAGCGATCACGATGAGAATGACGCCGCGCCAATTAAAATTAGGCTCGCTTCCGCGCGACCTATTCTCCTTTTGCGAGTTACGATCAAACTGGGGCATAACAACTGTTAACGATGTTAAAAATTATCATGAACAAATTGGCAATGCAAAATGCGGGCTGGCAGTGCGCTTGGTGCTAATAAGTCCTTAGTCATTCCTTCGAGCCTCGTCGTTCGGATTTCGTCATTTCTTTTCACCTTATATTCGTGGCCGCGCATTGCGTCGCTTGCCGGTTTCGGTTAAAATTCGCACTCGACAACCGACATGACCGAACTCGTTTCATCCGTCGCAGATAAGATCGACCGCGCTGTGCAGCGGGTCACCCCGCTTGCGTATCGGGTGCGACGTACTGGCCGCCGATGGATGCGCCGGGCGTTGCGCAAGCCCCGCAGCGTTTCGGAGGGACCAAATCTGTTGCCGTTGTTGATCCAGGTGCTGGCCAGTTTCACGAAAGCCGACGGCATCATAATGGAGGAAGAGATCGATTCGAGCCTGGGCTTCCTGCGTTACGATTATCCCGAGGCGGTTTACTCGGAGCTACGGCAGTTGTTCCGGCAGGCGCTTTACGAGCAGCAGGATCTGGCCGCGATGGCCCAGAAACTCGGCGCGCAACTGAGCACCGAACGCAAGATCATGCTCGGAGTGCAGCTCTACGACCTGATCTCGCAGGCCGGTTTAAAACAAGAACAGGTGGTGGCGTTCTATTCGTTCATGTCGCAGATGGGCATGGCTGCGCAGGCGATCGACATCGTTTATCAACTCAACGCGTCCGAGGATTCGGACCCGTCAATCTATCAGCACGGCGCGTCGCCCCTGGAGTCACTCTCGTTCGGAGCTGACGGCAAGGCCGACATCATACTCAAGAACCTCGGCGAAACCGATCGGCTGATGGCCTTTCGTTATCACGATCTCATTTTGCTAAAAAATTATAGCAACCAAAACATCTCGGTTCGCGGAAGACCTTTGGTGCGCGGCGGCTTCTGCCGGATTTATCCTGGCCAACGCATTTTGGTAGGCGACCAGGTGCTCATGTACCAGGAGCTAGCCCAATATTTCAACGCTAAGAAAAACGTTTCGCTCCCACAGATTTTCATCCGGGTAAACAGAGACTCGGATGAAGTGCAGTTGGAACGGTCGCGAACACGTGAAAGCGCGCTCCGCGTGACGTTTGGATTGAACGTGCGCGTGAAAGCGTTGCGCGACGTGAATGCCGAACTCAAAGGAGTCAAGTTGAAAGCCGGCACACAGGTCGACGCAGCACTGGAGGACAAGATCGTTTTCCACAATGACAGCGAACTGGATTTGAACGATCTGCGCCGGCGCGCTCGCGCACTTGGCGGCCGATTTCAACTCAAGGCGTCTAAATCGGAGTATTTGGTTTCAAACGATCCGAGCCGGCTCGAAGCTGACGATATTCTGCTTTCGCCAGGCACGAGCGGCGACGTCGTGCTGAAGATTTTTTGCGATTACGATCAGCGAGTCGGTGTTCTTGAAGTGATCGAAGCCGATCGGCCGATCATGGTCGGCGACGAGCCGGTCCGCACAACCGCGCAGCTTAAAGATGGCGATACGATTCGAATCGACGTTGGACAGATTCTGCGGTGCAACTTCTCGGAACGGATCATCGAGGAAGAGCGGAATATCATTCGTAGTCTTGAGATAAACGAAGTCACCCATCGTTTTAGCAAAGGTCAGATTGGTCTGGAGGGAATCTCATTTAACGTCATGCGGGGCGAGCTTGTTTGCGTGATGGGCGCCAGCGGTTGTGGAAAAAGCACGCTGATGCGAGTGCTCGCCGGTCAGTTGCAGCCCTCCAGCGGCGACGTCTTTCTCAACGGACAGTCCGTTTACCAGAATCTCGATGCTTTGAAGCAGTACATCAGTTACATGCCTCAGCAGGACGCCTTCGATGAACATCTCACCATCGGCGAAAATCTGCTGTTTGCGGCGGCGATCCGCGCGCCACACCTCTCACGGCGCGATCGCAGCCGGCGCCTGGACGCGAAACTGGTCGAGTTGGGATTGGGCGAACGCCGCGACGCGGTTGTCGGCAGTCCTGAGAGTAAGACGCTGAGCGGTGGCGAACGGAAACGCCTTAACATCGGGCTCGATATGATCGGGATGTCGGATGTTTATCTGTTCGACGAACCGACTTCCGGCCTTTCTTCAAAGGACTCCGAGCACGTCATGGAAATCATTCGGAGCATGGCGCACAACAAGATCGTCATTGTCACTATTCACCAGCCAAGCTCAAAAATTTTCCAGATGTTTCACAAAGCGATCCTGCTCGACAAAGGCGGACGGCTTGTCTTTTTCGGAACGCCTTCGGACATGCTGCGCTATTTTGCGGAGGCGGAGCATCAACATCAGTTCGGCGCTGAATTGGGCGCGTGTCCATCGTGCGGGACGACGCGGCCGGAATTCATTTTCGATGTGCTGGAGACACCGTTGCGCGACTTGAGTGGCGATATCATTTACGAAGAAAACAGCCGTGGTCAGCTTGTGGCTGCCCGCCGTTACTCTCCGGAATTCTGGCGCGACAAGTACGAGGCGTTCCGCCTAATTCAGGACGTCAAGCAAGTTTCCCTTCTTCAGGAATCTGTCACGCCGTTGCCTGCCGCGCCGATCGAGAGAAAGCGGCTCCCAGTTCGCTGGCATGATGAATGGACGCAATTTCGCACGCTGCTGCGCCGTTCTTTTCTAAGCAAATTGCGCAACCGCGCCAACATGGTGATTACGATTGGCGTTTCGCCCGTGCTGGCGCTGCTGATCGCGACCATCCTGCGCTACTCTGAAAACGGCACGTACGACTTCGCTTCTGCGTATCACATTCCGACATTTCTGTTTCTCGGCCTGATAGTGGCAATGTTTCTTGGGCTAACCAACAGCGCCGATGACATCATTCGTGATCGGCCTGTGCTGCAACGTGAGCGCAATATCAAGGTTCGCCTGTCGTACTACGTCATCTCCAAAACCCTCACGCTCGGCGTATTTGCCTTTATTCAGTGCGTCCTGTTTGTCCTTATCGGCAATTCCTTCCTGCAAATCCGCGGAATGTTTTGGTTAGACTTGGGGATCATGTTCATGACTGCGATGAGTGGCGTCGCACTGGGCCTGCTCATCTCTTCCCTCGTGGCCGACCCGAAGACGGCGGCCAATATCGTCCCGCTGGTTTTGATTCCACAGATCATCATGGGTGGCGCTCTTATTAAATACGAGGATATGAACCGCAACCTTGCGTTGCTCTATTCGCTCTCACATTGGATCTCCGAACATCCGAGTACCGACAAAACGGTGAAGACGGAGAGCAAGCTGCAGGTGCCCTTCGTCTGTCAATTCATCGCCATGCGCTGGTCTTACGAAGAGATGATTGTCGCTCAAGCCAAACTCAATCCGCTCACGCGGCGGCAGGATCGCGCGAATAACGAGATCCAAAAGTTCGCACCCAAAGCGAACACACCGGGGCTACGCTCACGCCTTAACGACTTGAAGGATGTCCTGGCGTTGCTCTCGGGCCTGGAAGGGCGTTCGACTCAAGATGTAGATCGTTATCTGAAGCTGGTGGAACCTGTGTTGGCCGGAAAGCAGAAGTTCGATGCCTCGCTCTTTAAAGACGCGAAGGGTCCGGTCACAGCCGAACAAATCTACGTCAACCAGAAAGTGTCCGACCTGATCTCAAAGGCGGAGATGGAACAGAACGATTATCGCCGCGGCAAAAAGCCGAACGTGTTCTTTGGTCTGAAGAAACGTTATTTTGGAATACAATTCGGCGTGTTTACCTTCAACACGATCGTCCTGGTTGCGTCCACACTTGGACTGCTTGTGCTCTTACATTGGATTTTGCGAAAACAACTTGAAGTGAGACGAAGCTAAATGAAAACAAAAATCCGAAATCCGAAATCCGAAATCCGAAATGGCCAAACCCGCCTGATCGTCGCGGCCAGCGAAACCGACCCGGATATGCTTTACGCGACGAAGTTTTGGGCGCCCGATCCGTTCATTTTTTTGCAGCGCAACGGCAAACGCACGCTGGTCCTGAGCGATTTGGAAATCGATCGCGGTCGCAAACAGGCCGAAGCTGATGAATTCTTCATGTTCAGCCAGTTCGAGCGCGAGGTGCAGGGAAAATCTAAGAAGGCGCCGCAGTATGAAAAAGTTCTGGCGCATTTTCTAAAGAAACGCGGCGTACGATCGGCAATTGTTCCGGCAAATTTCCCGCTTCGCTACGCGGAGGAACTAGCCGCGAACAGAATCCGTGTACGTGCGACGAACGGATTGTTTTGGCCGGAGCGCGAAGCCAAATCGGAAAAAGAAGTCGAAATGATGGGGCAGGCCTTGAGGATCACGGAAAAAGGCCTCAAACGCGCGATCGAAGTTTTGAAAGAATCCAAACCGGGTTCGGGCAAACGATTGCGCTGGCGCGGTAGAACCCTGACTTCGGAAATGCTCCGGGCCGAAATTGATTCCACGATTTTGCGCCCGGGCGGTGTTCCGCTAGGCACGATTGTCGCAGGTGGAGATCAAGCGTGTGATCCACATGAGCGCGGGTTCGGACCGCTTTACGCGGACTCGCTGATTATCCTTGACGTTTTTCCGCGCGACGCGAAGACCGGATACTTTGGCGACATGACGCGCACCGTTTTGCGTGGGCGCGCAAGCGACGCGCAACGAAGACTTTGGGACGCAGTCAAAGCCGGACAAGCACTGGCGTTAAGAAGAATCAAAGCTGGCGTTGACGGGATGGCGATTCACAAGGCGATCCAGGAACTTTTCGCCAGCCGCGGTTTCCCGACCGAGATTCGCAAAGGCAGACGCGTCGGGTTCTTTCACGGCACCGGTCATGGGCTTGGGTTGGAAATTCACGAGTATCCGCGTCTGCAAAAAGTGACGCTGAAAGATCGCCAGGTGCTAACGGTTGAGCCCGGCTTGTACTATCCCGGATTAGGTGGAGTACGCTTGGAAGACGTGGTTTTGGTAACCAAAACGGGGTGCAGAATTCTGTCCCGTTTTCCAAAGCAATTGGAGATTTGATCAATTTGCCAGGGTCGGCGCGCTGCGGTCGCCGCGGCGACACATCGCAGCGGGATGTCCCTACCACGAAATGAACGCGCAACGCGCTCGGGCGTCTAATTTCCCACCGGCAAAGTGACAAGTTGCTTTGCGGCGCTAAATTCAATTCAACATGTTTTACCCATACGGCTTTGGTCTTGGATCGCACTGGCTGCTCTACGTCGGTGTCCCATTGATTCTTGGAATTTGGGCGCAGATTCGTGTGACCAGCGCGTTCCGAAAATGGGGCGAGGTGCGGGCAAGCGCGAACGTCACGGGAGCAGAGTGCGCGCAGGAAATTTTGCGGGCCGCCCAAATTCATGATGTGGAGGTTATCGAAACGAACGATTTTCTTGGGGATCATTACGACCCGCGCGACAAGAAACTCCACCTGTCGAGCAATGTTTATCATACGCCTTCGGTGGCGGCGCTGGGTATCGCTGCGCACGAGACCGGTCACGCGATTCAACACGCCCGGGCGTATGCTCCCCTGAAAGCACGAATGGCCATTGTGCCGGTGACGATGGTCGCTTCGCAGATGCTGCCGTTCATCATTATCGGGGGGCTTTTCTTTCACATCACGGGTCTGATTACGCTCGGCATTTACTGCTATCTCGTGCTGGTGGCTTTCCAATTGGTTACGTTGCCGGTGGAATTCGATGCTTCGCGCCGGGCGAAAATTATTTTGCGCGAAATGGGCATCGTGCAGCCGGGAGAGGAAACCGCGGGTGTGAACAGCGTCTTGAACGCAGCCGCGCTTACGTACGTGGCTGCGTTTATCGCTGCGTTGGGGAATTTGCTCTGGTTGATGTCGCTCCGCGATCGTCGGTGATCCGGATCATTGCGTTTGAAGCAAAGATGAATCCCTCAGTCGCATTACCTGCTCGCCGGATCTCGGATTTGTTGTCGTCGGGTCTGCCGGCTCGTGCTAAGTCTAAGCGCGAGGCGATGGACCAGCCAAGAACTGACCCAGATCAGGAGTTGGTGAAACGCACGCAGTCGGGCGCGGCTGCCGCTTTCGACGAACTGGTGATCAAATACACGCCGCGTCTGTACGGCCTCGTTTACAACATGACCTCCAATCACGAGGACACGAATGACCTTTTGCAGGACATTTTCGCCAAAGCATACAAAGCGATCCGCGGGTTCCGGGGCAAATCGTCCTTCTATACCTGGATTCATTCCATCGCAGTGAACATGACGCTGAATTTTCTCAAAAAACGCGGGCGGCGGTTTCAATTGAGTCTGGATGATGTCGACGCGAGCGTTCAAAACGACAAGGAATTCCTGGAACTAACAGCGACGAGCAGTCCGGTGCGCGAGGCGGATCTCTCTGAGCTGCAGCGAAGATTGAACGAGGCCATGATGAAATTGTCTGATGAACACAGAGCAGTGGTCACCATGTTCCATATCCAGGGGATGCCCCACGCGGAGATCAGTAAGATCTTGCGCGTCTCGGAAGGAACGGTACGTTCGAGGCTCTTCTACGCGAACCGGCAGTTGCAAAATTACCTGGACGAATTTAGGAAAAATCCTGTTTCTTAATCCGCTCTGAAAAATGGACGAATTCAACGATAGCGAAATCGCGAGGCTGCTTCGGCTGAAGCGCTACGAGCAACCGCCTCCAGGTTACTTTGAAAATTTCCTTCATGAATTCCATCGGCGACAGCGCGATGAATTGCTTCGCCAGCCGCTTTGGCGCATTTGCCTGGAACGCGCTCATAGTTTCATAACGCGGCTGGATGTTCGTCCGTTGGCCTCATATCCCACCGCCGTCGCGGCAGTCTTCGTTTGCGCCGCTATCATTTCGCTAAAGATTTATCAACAACCCGAGACGGCTCGCGTCGCTCTGCAGAGTCCGCCGACTTTATCGTTGCCGGCGAATGCCGAAGGAGAATGGAACCTTGCAGCTCCGGTTTCAATGCCGATTTTAAGGACGCAGCCGGTTCGCAGTTTTCATGAAAGCGCCCAGACTCACCGAGCCGCACCGCCTCGGTACGTGCTCGATAGCGTCCCCGTGAGTTATGAGCCCACTTTCAGGTTCTAAACGCACCAGCGTAATTGCACTCGCGCTGATTTCCTTTTCAGGCGGCGGTCTGCTTTTTGCGCAAGAGCAGCCCGCCGCTACGATCAGCGAGCACGTCAAAGAAATCTTCGAGCGCGCGGCCAAAGCCGTCGTCAAGATTCACGGGGTCGATGAGCACAGTGAAATTTGCGGCACCGGATTTTTCATTGATCCCACCGGCACGCTTTACACCGCGTACACGGTCGGCGGCGAGGCTGGCAATTTCTCGGTTGAGTTTGGCGGCAAAAAATATCCGGCGCGGCAACTGGTGGCAGACGTCCGCAGTGGGACGGCGATGTTAAAAGTAGAAGAGACCACTCCAGCCCTGCCGATTGGTAAATCCGAACAACTGGAAGTTGCAACGCCTGTCGTAGCGATCGGTTTCCCATTGGATCTGCAGGAAACGCCCAATTTCGGGATGATCGCAGGATTCGACAGGAAATATCTCGGCCGTTATTTTTCTACGATCCATTTGCGCGTGAATGTTCCCACCCAGCGAGGTGAGGCTGGGGCGCCGCTGTTGAACATGAGGGGCGAAGTAGTGGGCATTATCGTCAGCAGCTTGGAAAACAACTCGTCCTGTTACGCGGTCCCTATCGAAGCGGCGGAGAAAATCCGCAATGACTTTGTTCGTTTCGGAGAGGCCAGACACGGCTGGGTCGGCGTCAACCAGCTGACCGAGGCCCCCGAACCTGCGGGAGGTTCGCGAGCCCGGGTGACACAAATTACGGTCGACACGCCTGCATCAAAGTGCGGAATGAAAGAAGGCGACGTGCTGTTGCAGCTGGGACAGAAAAAAATATGCGAACCGGAGGATGTGTTCGACGCGTCATTTTACATTACAGCAGGCGAGATGGTCCCAATTACAGTTATGCGGGGTGACAAAAAACTTACCTTTCACGTCCAGGCTGATCTTCATCCGGTAAGCAGAAACGTGCCGATGCTGCCCGACGGCACGGAGATTCCCACGGCAGCCGACGCGAACCGTTCGATTTTCCTGAAGCTCGAATCCGAGGTGCAACACACGCCGTAGGCTACGTAAGCCGCAAGCCCAGCCCGCGACCTCACTAGAGGAACGCATTTAAACAATTTTGTAGGGCGTCTGTGCCAGGTCGCCGTTGCATGAGAGCGGCGTCTCACAGAAACGGCCTACAGTTCTTTTTGTGAGGCAAAACAACGTCACAAGATTTTCCGAAGCTCGGCTTCGTCGATGATTTTTACGCCCAGTTCTTTTGCCTTATCGAACTTGCTGCCAGGTTCGGCGCCGGTGAGGACGTAATCGGTTTTCTTGCTCACGCTGCCGGTGACGTGGCCGCCAAGCGCTTCGATTTTTTCCGTTGCTTCCTCGCGCGTCATTGAAGGCAGTGTCCCAGTGAGCACAAACGTCTTTCCGGCCAGTGACAATGCAGCTGTTTTCTTCGCTGAAACTTTTTCGCTCTTTGGTTCAATTCCCAGCTCTTTCATCCGTCGCAGAATTTTCTTTCCAGTCGCCGAAGCAAAAAAATCGAGCACGCTTTGTGCAACCGCCGGCCCAACTTCTGTGACGATGCCGTCCTTTCCTGCTTTGCTCCTGGATGGTTTGCCAAAACCGGATTTGATTAATCGTTCCGCGATTTCTTTGGCGGATTCCTTGTGCTCCCGCCTCTGGTGATACTCCAAAACGTCGCGGAGCAATTGTGAATCGGCCACGTCTTCGATTGTATCGTGGAATCGGGCGAGCTGCATTGCCGTGGTCTTGCCGACATCAGGAATTGCCAGTGCGTACAGCCAGCGCGAGAGCGGCAAAGCTCGGGCGCGCTCGATTGCATTAATTGCTTTGGTCGCGTTTTTCTCGCCGAAAACGCGCGGCGCTTCTTCCCTTCCAAGATTCAATTTTGCCACCGGCTCGATCTTTAGTTCGAACAAATCGAGCGGTTCCTTCACAAGACTGCGCTCAACCAGTTTGTCGGCGACAATTCCGCCTACGCTTTCGATGTCGAGGGCGCCACGCGCGGCAAAAAATTCCACACGCCGCGTTGTCTGTGCCGGGCAGCGAAGATTTTCACACCGCCACGCGACAAATTCCGGGTCGCGCCGGATGGGTCCGCCGCACACCGGACATTTGCCGTGAATATGCTTGGAAAAATCAAACGGCTTCGAATCGCGCGGCCGTTTTGATTTCACCACTTCGACCACCGCCGGAATGACTTCGCCGGCTTTCTCAATCACCACCGTATCGCCAATGCGAATATCTTTGCGTTTGATTTCGTCTTCGTTGTGCAATGTCGCGCGTCCCACTGTGCTTCCGCTGACAAATACAGGCTCAAGCATGGCTACCGGCGTGAGAATTCCGGTGCGTCCCACCTGAATGACGATGTCGTTCAAGCGTGTTTGGACGCGTTCTGCGGCGTATTTGTAAGCGATGGCCCAGCGCGGCGATTTTGCGGTGAACCCGAGCCGGTCACGTTGCGAGAACGAATCCACTTTTATGACTGCGCCGTCGGTCTGATAAGCAAACTTGTGACGGATTGCGTCCAGCTCGTGAATCGCATCTAAAATTTCCTCAACTGACTCGGCCACCCGCCACCACTCGGTAGTGGGCAGGCCTAGCTTCTTTAGTAGCGGAAAAACTTCGGAGTGAACTTCGATGTCTAGTCCTTCCGTTGCGCCGGTTCCGTAAAGCACGATACCGAGCGGACGTTTTGCCACGATCGATGGATCAAGTTGCTTAAGCGAACCAGCCGCGGCGTTGCGCGGGTTTGCAAACAGCGCCAATCCTTCCTTCTCGCGTTCGTCATTTAGTTTTTCGAAACCTTTCCTGTCCATGTAAACTTCGCCGCGGACTTCCAGAAGTTTCGGCGCGTTATCGCGCAGCCGCTCAGGCACAGAGCGGATCGTCCGGATATTTTGCGTGATGTTGTCGCCGACGTTTCCGTCTCCGCGCGTCGCCGCCTGACGCAGCTTGCCGTTCTCGTAAATGAGCGAGACCGCAACGCCGTCCACCTTCGGCTCGATCACCACCGGGATTTTTTCATCAGGCAAAAGCCGCTGCATACGAGCGTAAAAATTCTTCACTTCCGCTTCCGAGTACGTGTTGTCGAGACTAAGCATCGGGATGAGATGCGAGACCTGCTCAAACGCTTGTAACGGTCTTCCGCCGACACGCTGTGTTGGTGAGTCCGGCGTAAGCAGATCAGGGAACTGCGTCTCGAGATCGGCCAGTTCCTTATAGAGCCGATCGTATTTGTGATCGCTGATTATCGGCGCGGCTTCTTCGTAATAGAGCCGGTCGTGCTTCCGGATTTCCTCTCGCAGTTGCCGGATTTTTCTCTCAGCTTCCATTCGTTTCATCGGTGTTGATCACGATACGGCGGCGCAAAATCTCAGCAATCCGTACGATAATTGTAGGGCAAGCGCATCGCTTGCCTTTTTCGTCGCCAAGGATAAAGAAACTCGCGGCAGGCGGTGCGCCTGCCCTACAATAAACAATCGTGAAACCCGGTGAGCGCATCCTCGGGGTTGAAGGCGGCGGTACCAAGACCGCGTGGGTCTTCGTGGAAACTGTGTCAGGCGCAAACGCCTCGGCTTGGGAGTTTCGCGTTCTAGAGCAGGGGAAACTGCCGGCTTCGAACTTCCGGCTCACCTCGCCCGAGCGTCTGCGCGCGATTCTTGCTGAGTTGCCGAAGCAGATCGATCGCGCAGGAGTTTTTCTTGCCGGTTGCGGGACAGAGGAGGACCGCTGCGCGCTGAAGCAAATGTGTCTCGAGATCTGGCCAAATGCGAAAATCGTCACCGGTAGCGACCGCCACTCCGGTCTCGCAGCGGCCCTCGATCGCGGGGACGGCATTGTGGTGAATGCCGGTAGCGGGTCTTCGGTCACTGGACGTCGCGGCGAACGCATCGAGCGAGCGGGTGGCTGGGGTCACATTTTAGGAGACGCCGGCGGCGGTTATTTTCTTTCCATTCACGCGCTTCGCCTCGTGTTGCGCGAGCACGATTTAGGTCGCAGCGAGATGGATTTCACGGCGAAAATTCTGCGAGTCCTTTCGTTGAATAATCTCGATGAATTGGTTCGCTGGGTTCAAACCGCCGATAAAATGGAGCTCGCGATGCTGGCCCCTGTTGTCTTTGAAGCGGCGACTGCCGGAGACGGCCGCATGATGGAAATCATCGAAGAAGGCGCGCGCGTCCTCTGCGAATACACCGAGGCGGTTGCGTCCCGTCTGCATCTGCTTGCGCCGAAAGTTGTGCTGATTGGCGGTCTCTTCCAGCGCGACTCGATCTATACGCATGCGTTTCGGCGCAGACTAAAAAAGAATCTTCCCGATGCCCGCGTTACAACCGCGGAACGGGCGCCCGAGCTTGGGGCCGCATGGCTTGCCGCCGAGCTTGGTGATCATGTTCCTGTTCGGGAAAAGCTCGCCCGGGGCGAAATCGATAGCCTGGCTGCGGCATTGACCGAACAGCGCAATCCGCGTTCAGAGAATCTGGAGAAACTCAGTCCGCGCGAGGTCGTCCAACTGTTTGTCGATGAAGAAAAATTTGTTCAGGACGCCCTGAGCGATGCGGCGGCTGATCTTACCCGTGCAATAGAAATTGTCGCCGAAGCGCTGCGAAACGGTGGCCGCTTATTTTATGTCGGCGCTGGGAGCAGCGGACGCATTGGCGTGCTAGATGCGAGCGAGATCCCGCCGACTTTTGGCGCGCCGCCGGATCTTGTGCAGGGCGTGATCGCGGGTGGCGTGACTGCGCTGCATCGCAGCGCTGAGGCCGTAGAAGACGACGAAACTGCCGGCGCATTGGCAATGGAGCGGCGAGGAGTAAAAGATCGCGATGTCGTGGTCGGAATTACCGCCAGCGGCAGGACGCCTTTTGTGCTCGGCGCGCTTTCGCGAGCGAAATCATCAGGAGCGAAAACAATTTTGCTTACATGCAATCCGGCTGTAGCCGGCGGCGGCGACGCCGGCCAGCCCAGATCACCGGTCTCGGATACAACGATCGATCTTGTAATCTCGCTCGAAGTTGGGCCGGAGCTTTTGACCGGATCGACACGATTGAAAGCCGGGACTGCGACGAAGGTCGCGCTGAACATAATCAGTACCGGCGCCATGGTCGTGCTCGGCAAAGTCCGCGGCAATCTGATGATCGACCTGCATACCACCAGCACGAAGCTGCGCGATCGCGCGGTGCGAGTCGTCGCCGAGTTGACCCAAAGCGATTACGACACCGCACGCCAAAAGCTCGAAGCGAGCGGGTGGAATCTGCGAGAGATCATAGGTGAGATTAATAAAAACTAGTCGGCGGATCGTGGCGGTAATGGGTTCGCTGTTACAGAAATTTCATAATTCGATAAGCGCAGCAGAACTGCCTCGCGCGAAGGTAGGTATGACTTAACCGAAAGGAACTCCAATGCTCTGGACAATATTCGTAATTCTGCTCGTGCTCTGGCTGCTCGGCTTCATCGGCCATTTTGGTGGCGGGCTCATCCATTTGTTGCTCGTCATCGCTGTGATCGTGCTCATCATTAATCTTGTCGGCGGGCGGCGACCACTGTAGACGAAGCAACGATAACTTAACCGAAAGGATCTTATGCTCTGGACAATATTCGTGATCTTGCTGGTGCTCTGGCTACTTGGATTAGTCAGCTCTTACACGCTCGGCGGCTTTGTTCACATCCTGCTCGTAATTGCGATCGTGGTGCTGATCATCCAGTTGATCTCAGGCCGCCGACCGCTATAAGATCGCACCCGATGAAACCAGCCGGCATCGTCGGCATTATTCTTATCATTGTCGGGCTCGTCGGCTTTGCCTGGGGCGGTCTGGGTTGGACGACACAAAAGAAAGACGCTCAATTGGGCCCGCTTGAAATCACTCACAAAGAGACTCACGGAATCAATTTTCCGCCGGTCGCCAGCGGAATCTGTCTGGTCGGCGGAGTCGTGCTGGTGATTGTCGGCAGCCGAAAAAGCTAGGCGCACAATTCGCTTTCAGATCAACACCGATTCTGATTGAATCTGGCGCGTGGCAGGCGTCAGAAATCGACGGGCAATTCGCTGGCTGCGATCGCAGCTTCCAGAATTGGTAGCCAGTGGCGTGATCAGCTCTGAAAACGCTCGAGCAATTGACGGCCATTACGAGCCTGATCAACCCCGAGTCAACTTCGCGTTCGTCATATTGGCAGCGCTCGGGTCGGCGTTAGTTGCCGCGGGAATCATTCTGCTTATCGCGCACAATTGGGATGACTTAAGCCGCGCCACCCGCACAGGAGTCGCGTTCCTGCCGCTTCTCATCGCGCAAGCTTTGGTCGTGTTCACGTTGATGCGGAGGAATGAATCGCGGCC
>WNGL01002639.1_pt1 | contig 32593 bp, 31 predicted proteins | sample 5400591 | NCBI WGS metagenome assembly WNGL01 (sample SAMN13153377, study PRJNA577476) | soil metagenome | isolation source: 80 cm soil or saprolite under Garry oak tree replicate 1 | place: USA:California | collected 2016-06-15
ACAGCCGCTGCCAGCCCCGGATATGTCACACCGATCACCCCCAGGATCCGTTTCTACGGTCTGGAGGATGAACCAACCGGTACCGGTCACGCCAGAGCAGCCACCAACCCCTCGGCGGTCTGAGGCGGAGCCTCCCTGGATGGTTACTGTTTCACAACACTTGCCCTCGGGCACCCATGGGACGAACCAAGAACCGCCGCCTGCCCACAATGGGGATGCGGTCGACGGGTAGCAGCAACCGTGGCCATGTAGTAACATTGCTACTAGCCCAAAGGAAGTGGTGGACGTGGCAATTACCACGCTGTCGAGTCGCGATTTCAACCAAGACACGGGTCGCGCCAAGATCGCGGCGCGCAATGGGCCGGTCTTCATCACTGATCGCGGCACCCCAGCGCATGTGCTGTTGACCTTCGAGGACTACCAACGGCTGACTGGAGCCCAGGACAACATCATCGACTTGCTGGGCCGACTTGCTGGGCCTTCCCCCGGGTGTGGAGGACGCCGAGTTGGAGACTCCACGCGCGCGGGATCTCGCCAAACCGGCGGACCTGAGCTGATGTTCCTGCTCGATACGAACGTCGTGTCCGAGCTTCGCAAGGCCAGGGCCGGCCGGGCCGACAAGAACGTCGTTGCTTGGGCGGCTGGCGCCTCGGCCGCCAGCATGTTCGTGTCGGTGATCACTGTGCAGGAGCTAGAGATCGCGGTCCTCCTTGCCGAACGGCGTGACCCGCCCAAGGGTGCGGTGCTGCGCCGGTGGCTGGAGGAGCAGGTGCTGCCTGCGTTCGGGGAGCGCATGATCCCAGTCGATACAGCCGTTGCCCGACGTGGCGCCGCGCTGCACGTTCCTGATCCGCGGCCGATCCGGGACTCGCTCATCGCCGCGACTGCCCTCGTCCACGGATTGTCGGTCGTGACTCGCAACGTGGCTGACTTCGTGCCTATGGGGGCCGAGGTCATCGACCCTTGGCAGACGGCCGACGACCCCACCTGACCGCGATTACCGAGCGGTTCTTGGTTCGCCAAACTTGCCCTCCGGTACCACCTGGAAGAGCACCCGGCCCCGCCAGCCCGGCGCCGGACCGCGGATCGACCGGCGCGTCCGGATCCCGGACCGCTGCCGCACCGGCCCAGCTCAGCCGGCCGTCGACGGTCCACGTGTCGGCGTCCTTGATCGTCCCGGCGTCGAGCAACTGCCGGATCAGGTCGGAATGATCCTCGACCACGTAGTCGAGCGCCGCCGCCCAGAAGGTGGCCAACCGGTGCGGATCGGCACAGTCAATAACGATCTTGAATGGCACGGCCATGCATGGCGGCTAGTGCCGGTCGGCCCGCCCGGGGTGATCGTGATCGTGGTCGCAGCCCGGCTCCGGGTCCGGCGAGGTCGGCGAGGGGTCAGGGGTGGCCGTCGGTTCCGCGGTGGGCGATCCGGTCGGCGCGGGGTCGGCGCCGGTCGGCGAGGGGGCCGGGGTGGCGGTCGGGGACGGCTCGGGAGTACGCGGGTCGGCGGGCGTCACAGCTTCCGTCACCGCCGGCGTCGGTACCGGGGCGGGCACCGGCGCCGTGGTGACCGGCGCCCGTCGCGCCGGTGTGGCGGGCGGGGTGGTCGACGGAGCGACGACGGTACCGGCATCCGCCGACCCGGCCCGCGACGGGCTCCCGGTGGGCGGTGGGGCCACCACGACCACCGGGTCGCCGGTGGCGCTGCCGAGCACCGGGGTACCCGACGGGCCGTGCTCGCCGAGCGAGGCGGCGCCGATGGCCACCACGACGAACGTCGGTACCGAGGCCAGCGCGACCAGCATCCCGACGATCAGGCCGTACCGGCGTGCCGACCCGGCTACTCCGTAGTCCCTCACACCCGGAGAACGACGAAGCCGGCCGATCCGCACTGCCGTTTTTATGATGATTCGCGCCGTACCACGGCCGAGCGGATTGTGGCTGTCCTCACCTTGTCTGCCATGCTTGGACTCTGGCGGCGACGAGGCCACCGCCCTCCCATTACCCTGCGGTAGGGCCGACCCGGCGTCGGCACTCCCACGCCCTGCGCTCCAACCGGAGCAGGGGACCCGAACCGGCACGGCGACCCCGCTGCCGAGGCACACCGACAGGGAGATACGGATGGCGAAGCCCGCGGGTACCCCCCCACCTGATCCGGAGTTCGTGCAGCTCCTCAACCCCGAAGGGAAACGGGTCGAGCACCCGGACTACACGATCGACTTCACCGACGACGAGTACCGCAGCCTGTACCACGACCTGGTCGTCGTCCGCCGGCTGGACGCCGAGGCCACCGCGCTGCAGCGCCAGGGTGAGCTGGGCATCTGGGCCAGCCTGCTCGGCCAGGAGGCGGCCCAGGTCGGCTCCGGGCGCGCGCTGCGCCCGCAGGACATGGCGTTCCCGACCTACCGCGAGCACGGCGTCCTGTACTGCCGCGGGATCGACCCGATCATGCCGCTGGGCCTGTTCCGCGGCGTCGACCAGGGCGGCTGGGACCCGATCGGGATGAAGTTCGCGATGTACACGATCGTTATCGGCGCGCAGACGCTGCACGCCACCGGCTACGCGATGGGCATCGCGATGGACGGCAAGGTCGGCACCGAGGACGGCGAGGCCGTCGTCGCCTACTTCGGCGACGGCGCGAGCAGCCAGGGCGACGTCAACGAGGCGTTCGTCTGGGCCAGCGTCTTCCACGCGCCGGTGGTGTTCTTCTGCCAGAACAACCAGTACGCGATCTCCGAGCCGCTGGAGCGCCAGACCCGGGTACCGCTCTTCCAGCGCGCCAACGGCTTCGGCTTCCCCGGCGTGCGGGTGGACGGCAACGACGTGCTCGCGTCCTACGCGGTGACCCGGGCCGCGCTGGACCAGGCCCGGGCCGGTCAGGGCCCGACGCTCATCGAGGCCTACACGTACCGGATGGGCGCGCACACCACCTCGGACGACCCGACCCGGTACCGGATCGCCAGCGAGGTCGAGGCGTGGCAGGCCAAGGACCCGATCCTGCGGGTCCGCCGGTTCCTTGAGCGCCAGGGACTGGCCGACGAAGGCTACTTCGACGCGGTCGACGAGCAGGCCCGCGCGGAAGCGGTACACCTGCGGGAACGGGTACTGGCGATGGCCGACCCGGCACCCATCACGATGTTCGACAACGTCTACCCGAACGGCTCGCCCGAGATCGACGAAGAGCGCGAGCAGTTCGCCACCTACCTGTCGAGCTTCGCGGGGGAGGCGCACTGATGCACACCATGACCATTGGCAAGGCCCTCAACCTCGGCCTGCGCCGGGCCTTGGAGGACGACCCCAAGGTGATCCTCATGGGCGAGGACATCGGCAAGCTCGGCGGCGTCTTCCGGATCACCGACGGGCTGCAGAAGGACTTCGGCGACGACCGGGTCATCGACACGCCGCTGGCCGAGTCCGGCATCGTGGGCACCGCGGTCGGCCTGTGCCTGCGCGGGTACCGGCCGGTGCTGGAGATCCAGTTCGACGGGTTCGTGTACCCGGCGTACGACCAGATCGTGTCCCAGGTCGCCAAGATGCACTACCGCGCCCGGGGCCAGGTACGGCTGCCGATCGTGATCCGCATCCCGTACGGCGGCGGCATCGGCGCCGTTGAGCACCACTCCGAGTCACCCGAGGCGTACTTCGCGCACACCGCCGGCCTCAAGGTCGTCACGTGCGCGAGCCCGAACGACGCGTACTGGATGATCCAGCAGGCGATCGCCGCCGACGATCCGATCATCTTCTTCGAGCCCAAGCGCCGGTACTGGGAGAAGGGCCCGGTCGACCCGGACGCCGAGCCGTACCCGCTGCACGCCGCCCGGGTGGCCCGTCCCGGCACCGATGCGACGGTGGTCGCGTACGGCCCGATGGTACGCACCGCCCTCGATGCCGCAACCGCCGCGGCCGAGGACGGTCGCGAGCTGGAGGTCATCGACCTGCGCTCGATCTCCCCGCTGGACATGCCGCCGGTGTACGAGTCGGTCCGCAAGACCGGGCGGCTGGTCGTGGTCCACGAGGCGCCGTCCAACGTCGGCGTCGGCGCGGAGATCGCCGCCCGGGTCACCGAGCACTGCTTCTACTCCCTGGAGGCACCGGTGCTGCGGGTGACCGGGTTCAACGTGCCGTACCCGGCGGCCCGCGTCGAGGAGGACTTCCTGCCCGACCTGGACCGGGTACTCGACGCCGTCGACCGGAGCTTCGGATGGTGAGCGCCGTGTCGAAGGTCAAGGAGTTCCCGCTGCCCGACCTCGGTGAGGGGCTCACCGAGGGGGAGATCCTGCGGTGGCTGGTACAGGTCGGCGACACGATCGAGCTCAACCAGCCGATCGTCGAGGTGGAGACCGCCAAGGCGGCCGTGGAGATCCCGGCGAAGTGGGCCGGAAAGGTCACCGAGATCTTCCACCCGGAAGGTACGACGGTCGAGGTCGGTACCCCGATCATCGCGATCGACACCGAGCCGGGTCCGTCGGCGGCCTCGCTCACGGCCGTCGAGGTCGCGCCCGCCGAGGGCGCGGTCGAGCCGGGGCTGATCGGCGGGCCGGCACCGGGCGGGCGGACCGCGGTACTCGTCGGGTACGGGCCCAAGACGGCCGCGGCCAAGCGCCGGCCCCGTTCGTCCGCGCCCCCCGGTGCGCCTCCCGCCACCCCGCCGGCCGCAGAGCCGGCCGCGGCGCCGCCCGCGCCCGCAGCGCCGCCTCCGGCGCCCGCAGAGCCGGCACCCCCGGCGCCGGACGGCGCGCCGAGAGCGCTGGCCAAGCCCCCGGTCCGCAAGCTCGCCCGGGATCTCGGTGTGGACCTGACCGGCCTGGTCGGCTCCGGGCCGCAGGGCTCGATCACCCGGGCCGACGTCGAGGGCGCGATGGCCGCCCCGGCCGCCGGCGATGGTCGTGAGCAGCGGATCCCGGTCAAGGGCGTCCGCAAGCTGACCGCCGAGAACATGGTCGCCAGCGCCTTCACCGCGCCGCACGTCACGGTGTTCCTCACCGTGGACGTCACCCGGTCGGTGCGGGCGCTGGACCGGCTCCGGGCGCTGCCCGAGTGGCGCGAGGCACGGGTGTCCCCGCTGCTGCTGGTCGCGAAGGCGGCGCTGCTGGCGATCAAGCGGTACCCGCTGGTGAACTCGTCCTGGGCGGCGGATGTTTCGAGTCGCAACGCGCAGCCAGGCGAGTCGGAACGTCCGTTAGAGGAGATCGTCGTCAAGGACTATGTCAACCTCGGGATCGCGGCGGCCACCGAGCGCGGGCTGATCGTGCCGAACATCAAGGACGCCGACCGGCTCTCGTTGCGCGAGCTGGCCGACGCGATGACCGCGCTGGTCCAGACCGCGAAGGCGGGCAGGACCCAGCCGGCCGACATGTCCAGAGGTACCTTCAGCATCACCAACGTCGGCGTGTTCGGCGTGGACACCGGCACCCCGATCCTGCCGCCCGGCGAGGCCGCGATCCTGTGCTTCGGGGCGATCCGGGAGCAGCCGTGGGTACACAGGGGCAAGGTGAAGCCACGCCAGGTCACCACGCTGGGGATGTCCTTCGACCACCGGATCATCGACGGCGAACTGGGCGCGAAGTTCGTCCGTGACGTGGGCGCCTTCCTCGCCGACCCGGAGGCGACGCTGCTGGCCTGGTGCTGAGCCGTCCCCCCGGAATTGGGGGCCTCCCCCGCTGGCCGGGGACGGGTACTGTCACTAGCGGCCGTTGCCGTGCCTAGGAGGAGGCTACCGAGATGTCCCAGGGCCCGTACCCACCCGGTTACGAGCCGGCTGAAGGTCCCCAACCGCCGCGGCACCAACCCGGCGAGGGAAACCCTGCGGCCGGGCGCGGATCGGCCCGGGTACCGCAGCCGGACTGGTCGGCACAGCAACGGCAGGACGGATCCTCCAGCTACCCCGCACCGCAGTACGCCGGGCCGGAGTCGCCCTACGACCCGCACGGCCAGTACCGCCGGCCGCAGCAGCCCGGCTACGGCGGCGAGCAGCCGGGCGGCGGGTTCGCCGGCGACCAGCCCGGCTACGGCGCCCAGCAGCCCGGTGGCGGCTTCGGCAGCCCTCCGGGATACCCGCCAGGCCAGCCGGGCCCGGGCCAGTACGGCGAGCCCGGCCATCCGGGCGGCTACGGCGACCAGACGCAGTACCACGACCCGACCCAGTTCGGCGACCGGGGCGCCGAGGCCGGGCGGTTCAGCGCGCTGCGCTACGACGAGCAGGCCGGCGGGCCTCCGCCGGAGCAGAAGAGCAAGCGCGGGCTGATCATCGGCGTGGTGGTCGCCACGATCGCGGTGCTCGTCCTGGCCGCGGTCGCCGTCACCTACTTCCTGTCGTCCAAGAGCGGCAGCAGCTTCGCCGTGAACTCCTGTGTGCGCAGGTCGGGCGACAAGGCGGAGAGCGTGAGCTGCTCGACGGCCGGTTCGTTCAAGATCGTGTCTAAGGTCGGCTCGCCGAGCCAGTGCCCCGACCAGCAGCAGCCGTACGTCGTCCTGCAGGAAAAGGGCAAGGCCGATCAGGTGCTCTGCCTCAAGCCAGCCAAGTAGGCCGCGCCGGGTGTGCGAGACTCGAAAGGTCCGACGCCCTCGAGCGTTCGCGAGGTGAGTACCGGTGTCCGTCGCGCCCCTGGAACACGTCGGGCCGTGGGGTGAGGAAGACTACCTCGCGCTGGGCGAAACCACCGATCGCATCGAACTGCTGGACGGGAGCCTGATCGTGAGCCCGGCGCCATCCGGACCCCACCAGCAGGTTGCCCGCCGGCTCGCCAACGCGCTGGAGGTGGCGGCGGATCGGGTTGGACTCGCGGTTGTCGAGGCCGTCAATGTGCGACTGCGCTCGGGTCGGATCGCCATTCCCGATGTCGTTGTCGCACGGGACGACAGCCAGACCGTGTTCGAGGCATCGGAGGTAGAACTGATAGCCGAGGTCGTGTCACCCGGCAACGCCGCCGCCGATCGCGTCGTCAAGATGCAGCTCTATGCCCTTGCCGGTATCCGGTGGTACCTGCTCGCCCAACTGGATCCCCTCACCTTGCGGCTGTTTCGACTGGACGCCGGCCACTACGTGGAGCACGCGGTGGCTGGCAAGGGTCGGGCGTTGCATCTCACCGAACCGATCGAGATGGAACTCGACACCGACGCTCTGGCCGCGAAGTTCCGGAATCGATAGGACCGGCGCCCGACCCCCGGGGAGCCCGGCGCGGTAGGTTGCGCTTCATGACGTCGGCGTCGCGCTTCGGCTCCCGGGTACGCGCTCCCGAGCTGCGCGGGCGCGGCTGGCTGAACACCGGCGGCAGACCGCTGTCCCTGGCCGACCTGCGCGGCCGCATCGTGCTGCTGGACTTCTGGACGTTCTGCTGCATCAACTGCCTGCACGTACTCGACGAGCTGCGGCCGGTGGAGGAGCGGTACGCCGACGTACTGGTCGTGATCGGCGTGCACTCGCCGAAGTTCGAGCACGAGAAGGACCCGGCCGCGCTCGCGGCCGCCGTCGAGCGGTACGACGTCCGGCATCCCGTGCTCGACGACCCGCAGATGGCGACGTGGGAGCAGTACGCCGCCCGGGCCTGGCCGACCCTGTGCGTCGTGGACCCCGAGGGGTACCTGGTGGCCACGATGGCCGGGGAAGGGCACGCGGCGGGGCTGGCGGCGCTGCTCGACGAGCTGATCGAGGAGCATGCCGCGAAGGGGACGCTGCACCGGGGCGAGGGCCCGTTCGTACCCCCGCCCGCGCCGGCCGGCGACCTGCGCTTCCCGGGCAAGGCGATCATCTCTCCAGGGGGGTTCCTGGTCTCCTCCTCAGCCGGACACGAGATCGTCGAGCTGGCCCCGGACGGGGTGACCGTGGTGCGGCGGATCGGTTCGGGCCGGCGGGGCCGGGCCGACGGAGCCGCGGCGGTGGCCGAGTTCAACGAGCCGCAAGGCCTGTACCTGCTGCCGCCGCACGTCGCCGAGATCGCCGGGTACGACCTGGTGGTCGCGGATACCGTCAACCACCTGCTGCGCGGGGTACGGCTGGCGGACGGCGAGGTGCTGACCGTCGCCGGTACCGGCAAGCCCTGGCGGTCCACCCGCGACGTGCACCCGCACGACGCGCTCGCGGCCGACCTGTCCTCGCCGTGGGACCTCGCCTGGTTCGACGACCGCCTGATCGTCGCGATGGCCGGCATCCACCAGCTCTGGTGGTTCGATCCGGTCAAGCGCACCGCGGGCGTCTACGCCGGTACCACGGTCGAGGCGCTGCGGGACGGACCGCTCGCGGAGGCCTGGCTGGCCCAGCCGTCCGGCCTGTCCGCGCGCGACGACCGGCTGTGGGTGGTCGACAGCGAGTCCTCGGCGCTGCGCTTCGTCGCGGACGGCGCGATCCACACCGCGGTCGGGCAGGGGCTGTTCGACTTCGGGCACGTCGACGGGCCGGCGACCGAGGCGCTACTGCAGCACCCGCTCGGCGTGCTCGCCCTGCCGGACGGCGCGGTACTCGTCGCGGACACCTACAACGGCGCCGTGCGCCGGTACACGGGCGGCGTGGTGAACACCATCGCGGCCGGGCTGGCCGAGCCCAGCGACCTGGTCCTCACCCCGGACGGCGACGTGGTCGTCGTGGAGTCGGCCGCCCACCGGCTGTCCCGGCTGGCGCCCGGGGCGGTGAGCGGCGCCGCGGTCGCGGCGGGAGCGGCCGCGACGGGCTCAGCGGGGGCGGCGGCCGCGACCCGCGGCCGGTACCGGACCGAGCGCCCGGTCATCCTCCTCGCGCCCGGCGAGGTCGCCCTGGAGGTGATCTTCACGCCCGCGCCCGGCCAGAAGCTGGACGACTCGTTCGGGATACCGACCCGGCTGGAGGTCTCCGCCTCGCCGGCCGAGCTGCTCGTCGAGGGCGCCGGGGTGGGCACCGAGCTGTCCCGGACGCTGCGCGTGGCAGGGGACGTGGCGGAAGGGGTCATCCAGGTCACCGCCCAGGCCGCGACCTGCGACGCCGACGCTGAGCACGCCGCCTGCCACCTGACCCGCCAGGACTGGGCGGTACCGGTGCGGATCACTCCCGAGGGCGCGCCCCGCCTGCCGCTCATCCTTCGCGGCCGGGACGCCTGAGGTTGTGATCAGGGCGTGACGAACGGCGCGACTGTCATCCCCTCGGCTTCCAGCGCCTCCCGCACCCCCGCCGCCAGCTCCACCGCGCCGGGCGTATCGCCGTGCACGCACAGCGACTCGATCCGGCAGCTGATCTCGCTACCGTCGACCGCGACCACGATCCCGTCCCGAGCCATCTGCACCGCGCGCCGCGCCACGAAGGCGGCGTCGGTGACCATGGCACCGTGCCGGCCGCGGGGTACGAGCGCCCCGGACGGCAGGTACCCCCGGTCGGCGAAGCCCTCGGCCACCCCCCGCAGCCGGTACCGCTCGGCCAGCCGCAGCAGCGCCGAACCGGGTAGCCCCAGCACCGGCAGCCCCGCGTCGTACTCGCGCACCGCGTCCACCACGGCGCCCGCCTGGTCGTCGTCGGTCACCGCGGTGTTGTAGAGCGCGCCGTGCGGCTTGACGTAGCGCACCCGGGTACCGGCCACGCGCGCGAAGCCGTCCAGCGCCGCGAGCTGGTACAGCACGTCGTCGCGCAGGTCATCGGGCGCGTACTCGATCCGCCGCCGGCCGAAACCGGCCAGGTCCCGGTACCCGACCTGTGCCCCGACCGCCACCCCGCGCTCGGCGGCCAGTGTGCACACCCGCCGCATCGTCGCCGGGTCGCCCGCGTGGAACCCGCACGCGACATTGGCACTGGTCAATACGGCGAGCAGCGCCTCGTCGTCGCCGAGGCGCCAGATGCCGAACCCTTCACCCAGGTCCGCGTTCAGGTCCATGGAACACGACGCTAGCGCCTGGCCGGGCCTGCGCGAGCAGCGGCAGGTCCGCGGGGTGTACGACGCCGATCACCGGGTACCCGCCGGTGGTCGGGTGGTCGGCCAGGAACACCAGCGGCTGGCCGTCGGCCGGTACCTGCACGGCGCCGAGGACCAGGCCCTCGCTGGGCAGTTCGCCGGCCACCGCACGGGTCAGGGCGGGACCGGCCAGTCGCGCGCCGACCCGGTTACTCAACGGACTCAGCTGGTACCGGTTGCCGCACAGCCGATCCCACGCATCACCGGTGAACCAGTCCTCGCGAGGCCCCGGCCGGATCCGGAGCTCCACAGTGGACGGCGTGTTCGACAGCTCCACAGTGGACGGTGTATCCGCCGTGACGCCGCCGGCGCCGAATGGCAGCAGATCCCCGTCCCGCAACGGTTCCGGCCCGAGTCCGGAGAGTGTATCCGTGGACCGGCTGCCCAGTACCGGCGGCACGTCGATCCCACCGCCGATGGCGAAGTAGCTGCGGACTCCACGGATACACCGTCCGATGTGGACGGTGCTGCCGGTGTTGACGCCGACCGGTTCGCCGAATCCCGCTTCGGCGCCGTCGACGCGGACCGGTGCCGGCGCCCCGGCGACCGCGACGGTGGCGGCGCGGCGCAGTCGTAACCGGCAGCCGGTCAGGGTGATCTCCAGTCCGGCCGCGCCGGGCTCGTTGCCGACGAGCCGGTTGGCCGCCCGCAGCGCCGGCTCGTCGAGCGCGCCCGACCGGGGTACCCCGAGGTGGGCGTACCCGGGCCGGCCGAGGTCCTGGATGGTGGTCAACGGCCCCGCCGCCAGTACCTCAAGCATGGCCGAACCGCACTCTCGTGCCCGGCGTCAGGACGGCTGGCGGATCCGCGTGGACGTCGAACAGCGGGATCGACGTGCGCCCGATCAGCAGCCAGCCGCCCGGGGACGGGGTCGGGTAGATCCCGCAGTACCGGCCGGCCAGCGCGACGCTTCCCGCCGGTACCCGCGCGCGTGGCGTGTCCAGCCGCGGTACGGCAAGCTCCGCCGGCAGCCCGGTCAGGTACCCGAACCCCGGCGCGAACCCGCAGAACGCGACCCGGAACTCGGTACCGGTGTGCCGCCGGACCACCTCGTCGACCGGTACGCCCCAGTGCCGTGCGACAAGCGGCAGGTCCTCGCCGTCGTAGATCGTGGGTACCTCCACCAGCCGGCCCGGCGCTACGGCCTGCCCGGCGGGCGGGTGCCAGCGGGTGAGGCGCTCGGCAACCGATGACGGGTCAGGCAAGCCGTCCAGCAGGATCGTGCGCTCGCCCGGCACGATATCCGTCGCGACCAGCTCGCCTGCCGCTCTCCGCCGATCCAGCTCGACGCGCCACGGGTCCACCTCCTCGACCTCGATCAGCAGCGCCGACCAGCCCACCGCCCGTACCCGCATGAGTGAGAAGTATGACTCACTACTGGCGAGTAACCTACGGTGCCGTAACCTGGTAGCGTGACGACTGCTCCCGTCCGGCTGCGCCCCGTGGACCTCGGTAAGCCGAGGATGCGCGGCTGGCTGCACCTGTACGCGTTCTTCGTCGCCGTCGTGGCCGGCATCGTGCTCACCACGCTGGCCGCGACCGTGGCGCCCCGGCCCGGCAGCGCACCGGCGATCTCGTGCGCGATCTACAGCGTGACCATCTGCGCGCTGTTCGGCACCAGCGCGCTGTACCATCGCCGGGTCTGGTCACAGCGCCGGTACCTGCTCATGCGCCGGCTCGACCACTCGATGATCTTCGTCTTCATCGCCGGTACCTACACGCCGTTCTCGGTGCTCCTGCTCAACCGGGCGGCCGCGACGGTTATCCTCGCCGTGGTGTGGGGTGGCGCCGTGCTGGGTGTCGGCCTGAAGCTGATCTATCCGCATTCGCCGCGATGGCTGTCCGCGCCGCTGTACGTGGCGCTGGGCTGGGTCGCGATCGCGGTACTCCCGCAGATCCTGGCCCACGGCGGCCTGGCGGCGTTCGTCCTGCTGCTGGCCGGCGGCGCCTTCTACACGCTCGGCGCGGTCTGCTACGCGCTACGCCGGCCCAACCTGTGGCCCGCCACGTTCGGGCACCACGAGTTCTTCCACGCCTGCACGCTGGTCGCAGCCCTGTGCCACCACGTCGCCATCTACCTGGCGCTGTTCGCCTGACGTGAAAGGGCGCCCCGCCCGGGGCGCCCTATTGTCGGTTCACGCTCAGTAGTCCGAGTCCGGGGGGTGGTACTCGACCCGGCGCTGCTCGTCGACGACGCGGTCACGCTCAACAGGTACCGGGGGTGTGACGACGGTGCGCCGGCGGTTGCTCCAGAACCAGATCGTCAGCAGCAGGCCGACCAGCCCGGCGATCATCAGAACGTAGCCCACCACATTGAGACTGAGCCAGCCCACCGAGACGTGCACCGCGAACGCGAGGATCGCGCCCACCGCGATGAGGAAGATACTTCCACCGATACCCACGGTGTCCTCCCAATGGTCACAAATGCGGGACGACCTATGTCGTACCCCGTGTCACCGGCCACTAATCGGGCACGCTATGCCGCATGAGGGAGCGCACTCTGGCGATCCTGCGCCATGCCAAGGCCGAGCGGCCGGCCAAGCTGGCCGATGCGGACCGGCCGCTGACCCAGCGCGGTCACGCCGACGCGGCCGCCGCCGGTGCCTGGCTGGCTGCCCGGGGGTACCGGCCTGACCTGGTGCTCTGCTCGCCGGCGAAGCGAACCAGGCAGACCTGGCGCGGGGTGTCGGTGGCGCTCGCCGGCTCCGCCGCACCCGAGGTGCGCTTCGAACCGGCGCTGTACTACGGCAACGTCGACGAGGCCCTCGACCTGATCCGGCAGGTACCGGCGACCGTCTCGTCCGTCCTGCTGGTCGGGCACAACCCGGGCGTGTCGATGCTGTCCGCGCTGCTCGACCGCGCGGGGCGGGACTCGGACGGGCTGCGGACCTGCGGAATCGCGGTACATGTGCTGGACGGCGAGTGGGCGCGGTGCGACGCCGGTACCGCCCGGGTCGCCGCCACCCACACGGCCCGGGCCTGAGTTCTTGGCCTGAGTTCTTGGCGCTCGCTTCGCTCGCGCGGGCCCGTGGCTCCTCAGGCGACGTCTTCCCTCCTCGCTTCGCTCGTCAGTCCAGACGCCGCCCGCCACGGGCCTGAGTTCTTGGCGCTCGCTTCGCTCGCGCGGGCCCGTGGCTCCTCAGGCGACGTCTTCCCTCCTCGCTTCGCTCGTCAGTCCAGACGCCGCCCGAGCTTCAGCCTGGTGGAGCCGTCGGCAGCTCGGCGTCCGGCGGCTCGGGCGGCACCGCACCGGCCGGGTGGTGCCGCAGCTGGGTCTCCTCGACGAGCGTCAGCCGGTGCCGGGCCCGGCGCTGCCGCCAGAACCAGATTGTCAGGCCGAGCACGGTGGCTCCGGCCAGCATCAGGATCCAGCCGACCACGTGCAGGTCGAGCCAGGCGAAGTTGGCGCGCACCGCGAAGGCCAGGATCGCGCCGATCGCGATCAGGAAGATGCCTCCGCCGATACCCATACCAATCAGACTAACCGGACGGCGTACCGGCGCAACCTCAGAACGCCTCTTCCGGTAGCTCCATCAGGTCGAGCGTGGTGGACTCGACGATCCGCCGGTCTGCGCCGATCCGGGGCAGCACCTCGTGCGCGAAGAACCGCGCGGCTGCCACCTTGCCCTCGTAGAACGCCTGGTCGGCCGCAGAAACCGGTTGCGCCAGCGCGCGCAGCGCGACATCGGCCTGCCGCTGCAACAGCCAGCCGACCACCACGTCGCCGAGCGCGAGTAGAAGCCGCCGCGAGTTGAGCCCGATCTTGTACAGCTCGCGCGGCTCGCCGCCCTGCGCGGCCACCAGCCAGCCGGTGAACGTCGCGAGGATCTGCTGTACCTCACCGAGCGCCTTCGCCAACGCCAGCCGCTCGTCCTTGAGCTGGCCGTTGCCGGCTTCGAAGTCGAGGAAGTCCTGGATCTCGGTCGCGACCGCGGTCACGGCCCGACCGCGGTCCCGTACGATCTTGCGGAACACCAGGTCCAGCGACTGGATGGCGGTCGTACCCTCGTAAAGGGTGTCGATCTTCGAATCCCGCACATACTGCTCGATCGGGTAGTCCTGCAGAAATCCCGAGCCGCCGAAGGTCTGTAGCGACTCGTGGCCGAGCAGTTCGTAGGCCCGCTCGGAGCCGACCCCCTTGACCAGCGGGAGCAGCAGGTCGTTCACGCGCTTGGCCAGCTCGCCGGCAACGGTGTCGCCGTCGACCGCCGCGAGCGCCGCCCGATCCTGCCAGGACGCCGTGTACGCGACGAGCGCGCGCAGCCCCTCCGCGTACGACTTCTGCAGCATCAGCGACCGGCGCACGTCGGGGTGGTGGGTGATGGTCACCCGCGGCGCCGTCTTGTCGGACTGGCGCAGCAGGTCGGCACCCTGTACCCGGTTGCGCGCGTAGTCCAGCGCGTTGAGGTACCCGGTGGACAGCGTCGCGATCGCCTTTGTGCCGACCATCATCCGGGCGTACTCGATGACCATGAACATCTGCCGGATGCCGTCGTGCACGTCGCCGAGCAACCAGCCCTTCGCCGGTACGCCGTGATCGCCGAAGGTCAGCTCGCAGGTCGTGGAGACCTTGAGACCCATCTTGTGCTCGACGTTGGTGGCGAACACGCCGTTGCGCTCGCCCAGCTCACCGGTCTTCGGGTCGAAGTGGTACTTGGGCACGACGAACAGCGACAACCCCTTGGTACCCGGACCGCCCGCGCCCGGCGTGTCCACCGGCCGGGCGAGCACGTAGTGGATGATGTTGCCGGTCAGGTCGTGCTCGCCGCTGGTGATGAACCGCTTCACGCCCTCGATGTGCCAGGAGCCGTCGGGCTGCGGTACCGCCCGGGTGCGCCCGGCACCCACGTCCGAGCCGGCGTCCGGCTCGGTGAGCACCATCGTCGACGCCCAGCGCTTCTCGACGAAGAGCTTGGCCCACTCCCTCTGCTCCGGGGTGCCCTCCACCCAGAGCGTGTAGGCGAAGGACGGGCCGGAGGAGTACATCCAGACCGGGGCGTTCGAGCCGAGCACCAGCTCGGCCAGCGACCACCAGAAGATCCGCGGGGCGGGCGTGCCGTCCAGCCCCGCCGGCAGGTCCAGCCGCCAGAACTCGCTGTCCATGAACGCCTGGTACGAGCCACGGAACGCCTCGGGCATGGTCACGCTGTGTGTCTGCGGGTCGAAGACCGGCGGCTGCCGGTCGCCGTCGGCGTAGCTGGCAGCCAGGTCCTCGCGGGCCAGCCGGTCCATCTCAGCCAGGATGCTGCGCGCCGACCCGGCGTCCACATCGGGGTAGGCCGCGCTGCCCAGCACCCGGTCCGCGCCGAACACTTCGAACAGGTTGAAGTACAGGTCCCTGAGGTTGCTCCGGTAGTGACTCATCGCTGGTCCCCCGTTGTCGCGCGGTGGGCTGGTTACTCAACAGTAACCGGAACTCTATTACCCACCAGTAACCACAACAAGTCAAGGTCTCTGTGTGCTCCCCGACACAAAATCAGGCGTCGGTACCGACTTCCCAGCTCGGGCCGGCCGCCGCGGTCGCCGGCTGGGCTCCGGCGTACTCCATGAGCACCAGGGCGATGTCGTCGTCGAGCCGGCCGTGTACCCACTCCACCAGCGCGCTCTCCAGCGACGCCAGACCGTCGCCGACGGTACCGTGGCCGAGCAGCCGCCAGGCCCGCTCCGCGGTCGGGAAGAACTCGCCCTCGCGGCGCGCCTCGGCCAGCCCGTCGGTGTACAGCAGCAGCCGGTCACCCGGCTCCAGCCGCTCCACCCGCGGCCGTACCACCGGCATGAAGCCCAGCGGCGGCGCGTTCGCCGGCGGCTCCAGCGGGATCACCTCGCCCCGGCGCAGCAGCAGTGGGGCCGGGTGCCCGCAGTTGACGATGGTCAGCGTGCCACCACGCTCCTCGACCAGCGCCGCGGTCACGAAGTCCTCGTCGCCGACCGACCGGGCCACCGCGCGGTCCAGGTCGGCGACGATCGCCCGAAGGTCGGCCCGTTCGTAGGCGACGTGCCGGTACGAGCCGAGCACGATGCTGGCCAGGCGGACCGCGTCCAGCCCCTTGCCGCGGACGTCGCCGATGATCATCCGAACCCCGTACGGCGTGTCCAGCGCCTCGTAGAGATCACCGCCGATGTCGGCCGCCACGCTCGCCGAGATGTACCGCCCGGCCACCGCGAGCGGCCCGACCTGGGGACCGAGCGGCCGCAGGACCGCGGTCTGCGCGACGGAGGCCAACCGGGACAGTTCGGCCAGCCGCTCGGCCTGGCCGGCCCGGACGGTACCCGCGATGGCGGCGATGGCGGTGGCCGCCATGATCGCGCCGATCTGCACCGCGCTCGGCATGGTGAGCCCGTGCGGGTACGACCCGAAGGCGACCCCGAGTGCGGTGGCGAGCCCGCCGATGACCAGTACCTCGAGCCACGCCGCGAACGTGGCGACCAGGAACGGCGCCGACGCCAGCAGACCGATATAGTGCGGCTCCGGGCCGTCCGCGACCTCGATCGCCGAGATGAGTGCGAGCAACACAAAGGCCGCGCCGAGTCCGGCGCGGGCCTCGGAACTCATCGGGCGCTTGTCACCCGGCAGACGCAGCTTCATGGGTACGCCCACAGCATGCCGGATAACCGCGCCCCGCCAAACGTCCGGGAGCGAGATCCGCGCGAACGGACGAAAGCCCGAGCCCCTTCTAGGAGAGCACCTCGTACTTCACGGTGATCACTCCGGCGCTCAGGCTGGCGATCGCGCCGAACGCCGCCGGCGTCAGGTCCAGGCACCGACCGCTGACGAAAGGGCCGCGGTCGTTGATCCGGACCACCGTCGACTTTCCGTTGGCGGTGTTCGTCACCCGTACCCGGGTGTTGAACGGCAGGGTCTTGTGCGCGGCGGTGAACGCGTTCGGGTCCAGCTTCTCCCCGTTCGCGGTCGTCCCGCCGGTGTAGTAGGACGCGCCGCACGTACCGGAGCTGGTCACCGTTCCGCCGCCGGTTGGCGGGCTCGGCGAGGCGGCCTTCTTCGGTGGCGGGGCCGGCGGGGCCGGCGCGGCGGAGGGCGCGGTGGAGGGCGAGGGCGACGCCGCGGGATCCTCCCGGATACCGCTACGGGAAGCGCGCTCGTCGCCGGCACGGCTGGCGGTGGCGCTGGGCGTGCCGGTGGCGCCCACAGCCGTCGGCTTGGGCGCGTCGGTCGCGGGACCGAGGGTCATCGCCGCGGCCGAGGCGCCGAGGACCACCCCGGCGATGGCGAGGGCGGCGATGACGGGTACGGATCGGCGCGGCGAGAACCGGGCATACTGAGCTATTCGGGTCGAGAAGCCGCGCGGGGCAGGCCGAGACGTTCCGGAGTCGGCGTGCTTACCGGACAAGGTCGAACCCTTCGTAGGCGACAGGCCGAAGGTGACGCTATCGGCAGCCGTTCAGGTTTCGTCAAGTCGATCACGCCGGTGTGTTGTCATTTGAGCGTTATCTTTCGTCCGTTCGGACGAGCCGCAGTCTGCCGGATCATCCGGCATCCTTTATGCCGTGCGCCGTACCGTCAGCATCGATCGCAGCCGGCTCATCACCCTACTGGGGTATGTCGCTGACCCTACGCACAGGGCTTGCCAGCGAGAGCTGACCCGGGGTGCTACGTTCCGCCTGCACGACGGTACGTTCAGTCGGGAGCGGGTCCTCCGGACGTACGCCAGGCGGATGCCGGCGGAGACACCGCAGGACGCACTACGCCGGCTCGCGATGTGTGCGTACCCACAACTGCGGCTCGGCGCGGTGAGCGGGCGGCGGCGTTTCGTGCTGTTCCTCGACCCCGACGCCATTCAGGTCGTGGCCTGCCTGAGCGTCTCCAGCTGATGGCGCAGCAGGCCCGCCGCGGCCGGTAGTTTGCTTGCATGAGCGTGCTCGCAGTAACCGGGTCGACCGGGAATGTCGGCAGCCGGGTGGCCCGGCTCCTGTCGGCGGCCGGCGTACCGCAGCGCCTGGTGGTACGCGATCCCCGCCGCGCACCGGCACTCGACGGTACGACCGTCGTCCAGTGCACGTACCAGGACGCAGGAGCCGCCCGGCGGGCCCTCGACGGCGTCGACACCCTGTTCATGGTCTCCGGCGCCGAGGCGCCCGACCGGGTCGACCAGCACCGCACGTTCATCGACGCCGCTGCCGCGGCCGGGGTCGCCCGCGTCGTGTACCTGTCCTTCTACGGCGCGTCCCCGGACGCCACCTTCACCCTCGCGCGCGACCACTGGGCCACCGAGGAGCACATCCGCGCCACCGGACTGGCCCACACCTTCATCCGGGACAACATGTACCTCGACTTCTTCCCGTTCATGGTCGACGACGGGGTTATCCGGGGACCGGCAGGCGACGGGAGGGTGGCCGGCGTCGCGCAGGACGACATCGCCGAGGTCGTGGCGACGGTGCTCCGCACGACGGGCCACGACGGGGCGATGTACGAACTGACCGGGCGGGAAGCCCTGACCCTCCACGAGATCGCCGCGCTCCTCGGCCCCGGCGTGCGGTACCAACCGGAGACGGTCGAGGAGGCGTACGCCTCCCGGGCCAAGTACGGCGCGCCCGACTGGCTGCTCGACGCGTGGGTCAGCACGTACACGGCCATCGCCACGGGCGAGCTGGCCGGCATCACCGAGGTGGTGGAGCGGATGACCGGCCACCCACCGCGGACGCTGGCGGAGCTGCTCGGAAGCGCGCCATGACCGCCGAGCACGCCAGGCTCGCCACGGCCGACGCCGGTACCGCTCCGTGGCGCCGCTGGGGGCCGTACGTCTCCGAGCGCGCCTGGGGCACCGTGCGCGAGGACTACAGCGACGACGGCAACGCCTGGGCGTACCTCCCGCACGACCACGCACGCTCCCGGGCGTACCGGTGGAGCGAGGACGGCCTCGCCGCGATCTGCGACGAGGTGCAGACGTTCTGCCTGGGCCTGGCACTGTGGAACGGAACCGACCAGATCCTCAAGGAGCGCATCTTCGGCCTCACCGGCCCGGAAGGCAACCACGGCGAGGACGCCAAGGAGTACTGGTGGTACCTGGACTCCACGCCCACCCACTCGTGGATGCGCTGGCGGTACCACTACCCGCAGGCGCCGTTCCCGTACGCCGACCTGGTCGCCGAGAACGGCCGTCGCGGCAAGCTCGACCGCGAGTACGAGCTGGTCGACACCGGCGCGTTCGCCGACGACCGGTACTGGGCGGTGACCGTGGACTACGCCAAGGCCGGGCCGGAGGACCTGTGCCTGGTGGTCCGGGCCGCGAATCGCGGGCCGGACGAGGCGGTGCTGCACGTGCTGCCGACGCTGTGGTTCCGCAACACCTGGGCGTGGGGACTGCCGGGACAGGACGCGGTACCGGCGATCCACGACGACGGTGGCCGGCTGGTGGCCGAGCACCGGCAGCTGGGCAAGCTGACGCTCGCCGGGGATGGGGCACCGGCCCCGCTCTTCTGCGACAACGAGACCAACAACCCGCGCCTGTTCGGGGTACCCGGCCGCTCGGCCTACCCCAAGGACGGCATCAACGACCACGTCGTGCACGGCGCCGCCACGGTGAACCCGGATCGGCGCGGCACGAAGGCGGCGCTGCACTACGTGCTGACGGTACCGGCCGGGGAGAGCCGGGAGATCCGGCTGCGCCTGACCCGCGGCGACGTTGTGGTGCCTGACCTGGGTGACGGCTTCACCGCGGTACTGGCCGATCGCGAGCGGGAAGCCCACGAGTACTTCGCCGCGCTCACGCCCGCGTGGACATCGCCCGCGGAAGTGATGGTGCTGCGCCAGGCGGTGGCCGGGTTGATGTGGGGCAAGCAGTTCTTCCACTACGACGTCGAACGCTGGCTGGACGGCGACCCGGCCGGCCCGCCCCCGGCACCGCGGCGCCGGTACGGGCGCAACGGCGATTGGCTGCACCTGAACAACCACGACGTCATCTCGATGCCCGACCCCTGGGAGTACCCCTGGTACGCGGCCTGGGATCTGGCGTTCCACTGTGTACCGATCGCGCACGTCGACCCCGAGTTCGCCAAGGGCCAGCTGCTGCTGATGCTGCGCGAATGGTACATGCACCCCAACGGCCAGATCCCGGCGTACGAGTGGGCGTTCGGCGACGTGAACCCGCCGGTACACGCGTGGGCGGCGCTGCGCGTGTTCGAGCTCGACGGCGCCCGCGACCACGCGTTCCTCGCTCGGGTCTTCCACAAGCTGCTGCTCAACTTCACCTGGTGGGTCAACCGAAAGGACGCCGACGGTAACAACGTCTTCCAGGGCGGCTTCCTCGGGTTGGACAACATCGGGCCGCTGGACCGGTCGACGGTACCGCCGGGCCGGTTGGAGCAGAGCGACGGCACCGCCTGGATGGCGATGTACGCGCTGAACCTGCTGGAGATCGCGCTCGTCCTCGCCGAGTGGGACCCGAGCTACGAGGACACCGCGACCAAGTTCTTCGAGCACTTCGCGTACATCGCCGAAGCCTTGCGGAACAAGGGATTGTGGGACGAGCAGGACGGCTTCTTCTACGACGTTCTCGCACTGGACGACGGGCAGCGCCAACCGCTGCGGGTACGGTCGATGGTCGGCCTGCTGCCGCTGGCCGCCACGACCACCCTGGGCGAGGCCACGCTGGCGCGGCTGCCCGAGTTCGCCGGCCGCTTCCGCTGGTTCCTGGCCCACAAGAGTCGGTACCGGGAAGTCGTCGGCGAGACGCATGTGCGCGACGGTGCCGAAGGCCGCCTGCTGTGCATTGTGGACGGTGACCGGCTGGTGCGGATCCTGGCGACCATGCTGGACGAGGCGGAGTTCCTTGCCCCGTACGGGCTGCGGGCGCTGTCGCGCCGGCACCGGGAGCACCCGTTCACCATCGAGCTGGGCGGCATGGCGCACACCGTCGACTACGAACCCGGCGAGTCGACCAGCGGCATGTTCGGCGGCAACTCCAACTGGCGCGGCCCGATCTGGTTCCCGGTCAACTATCTGCTCATCGAAGCGCTGCGCCGGTACGCCCGGTTCTACGGCGACGACCTCCTCGTCGAGCACCCGACCGGCTCGGGTACCAAGGTCGGGCTCGCCGCAGTGGCGACCGACCTGTCCCGCCGGCTGGTCCGCATCTTCCTCGACGACGAACACGGCCGCCGGCCGGTCTTCGGCGACCAGGAGTTGTTCCAGACCAACCCGGACTGGCACGACCTGCTGCCGTTCCACGAGTACTTCCACGGCGACACCGGGCGCGGCCTCGGCGCCTCGCACCAGACCGGCTGGACCGGCCTCGTCGTCGACCTGATCCTGCGGGACGCCGCCAGTCTCGGGACAGGGGACCGAATGAGGACGGTTCGATGACCGCGTAGCGCACGACCGTGCCATGCGACGGAGGGCTGCGGTCGGCACACTCCTGGCGGTACTCACCCTGCCCGCCTGCGGCCCGGCCGGCAACGGCGGGGTCGTGGTCGAGGACCTTCAGCGGGCCCGGACGGGTACCGAACAGGCCGGCTGGACGCCGCAGGCCGCCCGGCAACAGCTGATGTCGGCCATCGAGAACGACCGGCACGCCAAGGCAGTCGGCGACATCACCGGCTACGCCGATGGACACTGCGGCGGAGGCTGACGAAGATGGGGGCTCACCTGGTGCGGGTGATGTGCCGAACCGGCCAGAGCTGGGACCGTCGCAGCGCATCCGTTCCGGCCGTCGTCATGACGTTCACCCACACGGATGTGGACGACTCCCCGCTGCCGTCGGCGAGGCGGCGCGAGTGCTGCGACCGGGAGGACGACTCGTCTATCTCGGACTGCACCCGGCGTACGTCGGCGCGGTTCCCCAACAAGATCCCCAACAGACCTGTTGGGGGCGGCGCCGGTTCGGGGCCTCCACGAGGGAGGTGACCATGCACTGCGAGACGACGGCCCGTCCCAACATGCCCGTTTCCATGCTCAGCGACGTCAGGCTCCACGCCGGATTGGGGCGCATAAGTACGTCGAGTACTTGACGTACTTACACAGTTGAGGCACCCTTGGTCGAGGAGACCAGCGGAGGTGGGCCTGATGTCGATCACGCATTATGACAGCTAGGGCCGCGTCGCCACCGTTCGGCGCGACGCGGGACGGACGGCAGTTGTCGATGTCGAGCGGCTCCGCACCTCCCTCGCAACGCCGATCCCCTCGCGTGCGCAGGTGGTAGCAGAAGCTGGCGGCTGGTCGGTGTTCATCCCGGGCCTTCCCGTCGCAGCCGACGGAGCCACCTTCGATGAGGCAATCGCCGAGATGATCGATGCGCTACGGGAGTACGCCGAGGACTGGCAGGAACGCCTGCTGGACGCTCCCAACCACCGCAACAACTGGGCACTGGTCCAGCTGATCAGTCTCAGCACTGATGATCAGCTGCGAGACTGGCTGGTTGGACCCGGTCGGTGATGTGGCCGCAACCCACCTGTCAGGACCACGACAAGTTCTGCGGCATCGAGGGCTGGACTCCGGTTCGTGACGCACGCGGACGTACCGGGACGCACCACGTCACCTACGAGCTGAACCTGCCGGACGGTCGCATCCTCCGAACAAGGATCTCGCATCCGCCCGACCGCACCACCTATGGATCAAGCCTCTGGAGCCATATCCTCCGCGACCAACTCGCCGTCTCCGAGGAGGAGTTCTGGAGGTGCGTGCGCGACGGGGTCAAACCCGACCGAGGCGTACCGGAAGCGCCCCCGCAGGCGCTACCGGCCGATCTCGTCCACCTTCTGCTCACCCGCGTGGGCCTCTCAGACTCCGAGGTCGCCGCGATGAGCAAGGCCGAAGCGGTTGAGCGACTCAACCGCTACTGGACCGAGGGCGCGTAACCGCTCGCATGCGATGGTTCTCGGCATCCCGGTGACCAACAGCCCGTGGACTCGTTGCTGCGCCGGATCTACAGCGGCGGCCAAGCAGGCGCGGCGTTGGATGCACCAAGGTCGGCGGCTACAACGTACAGTTACGGGGCCGGTCACCAGTGGTCGCCGCGATCAGCATCGACCGGGCGGCGCTGGTAGCGCATATCTACACCGCTGGAGCGACGGTGTCGCGCTCGTCCAGCTCAGGATCCTCCCGGTAATCGGACGGGATGTCGAGCATCTCGGTCTCCGGCCGGTAGCCGGGATCGAGGCGAAGCAGATCCCATTCGTTGATCCAGGCGCGGACGTACTGTCGCATCCGGGTGGCGCCGAGCCGTTCGAGCCCGGCGACGTCCGGCGGTTGCCACCCGAACACCTCACCGTGTAGATCCTTCAGCCGGGTGTACGCCTGGTTGAGCTCGGCCTCGTCGGGCGGGGTGAGCAACTCCGTCTCCCGGTCGATGATGCGCATGCCGAGCTGTGCCTCCGCCGCGAGCGCCGCCGCCTCCGGTGTCTCCTTGGCGCGTAGCTTGGCCGGCACCAGATCGCGATCGTTCCGGCCGGTGATGACCGCCGCCTCGTAGTCGTCGGTCATGGCGAGCACCGCCCCGATCGGTACGCCGTGCCCGCCGTGGTCCCCGCGTACCCAGCGGGCGATCTCCGCGTAGGACTTGGCGCGCTGCTGGAGGGAGTAACGCCCGATCAGTTCGACCTCGTCGAAGAGGATCATCCAACCCGCCGACCCGGCCGCGGCCAGGAGCTTCGCACCGAACCGAAGCCGTTGCCGCCCCAGCTCACGCGCCGGGACCGGCGGCAGGGACGGCCGGGCTTCACCGATCTCCTTGAGGCGCCGACGCAGCTCCGGCGTGGCGATCGGATCACCAGACCAGAACCGCACAATCGCGCTCGCGAACGTGGCGTCACGCTGCCGCACCTGGGCGAGCAGGGCCAGCGTCGCGGGAAACCGTTCGTTGAGCGCCGATCCCGCCGATGTCGCCCAGCGCAGCAGCTCGGCGTACCCCCGTCCGTCAAAATCCAGCGTGGCCGCCGCCTCTTCGATGGCCGGCCCCGGGTGGCCCGCCGTCACGGCCGTCGCGGCGGCGGCAGCGAACACCTTCGCCGGGTCGTGCAGCGGAGTCTCCTTGCTGATGACCACCCGGCTGACCGTGAAACCGGCGTCGAGGGCGAGCCCCGCCAGGTGTTCAAGAAGGTGGCTCTTGCCGGCACCGAACCCGCCGCCGAGCAGCAGGCCACCGGCGTTGCCTGCCGCGGCGGCCTCGCGGAGTGACGCGAACCGGTCCTCGATGGCGGCCTGCCCGCTGCCCATCATGGCGACCGCGTCGCGGCTCGGCACGCCGGACCGCAATGCCTCGATCGCACGACGACGCGCCACCATGCCGTCCGTCCCGATGCTCATGGCCGTCATGACGCCCTGCCTTCCATCCGCGAACCGATCCGGACCAGGGCCGAGTACGGGTTGGCGCGACGCCGGTCGCGGACCTCGTCGATGACGCGCAACTGCAGCGCCGTGTAGGCCGGCAGGCCACGCGCCTCGTCGTTGACCAGCTCAGGTGGCATCAGCACGGCCACCAACAGCCCCTCGAACTCGTCTGTGCCATCGATCAACTGACGCAGCAGCTCGTAGGCGTCGAGTGTCGCGGCCTTGGAGTAGTAGTAACCGTCCCGCAGACCAGCGGGCGGGCGGCGGGCCACCGCCAGCCGAGCCATATCCATCCGCAGCACCAGACCGGAGTAGCCGGCAATCCGGAGCCAACGGGTCAGGGAGAGCAGGAGTTGCCTGGCGTTCTGCCGGGTCACCTTGGTGTGGAGCGCGAGCTTGCGCAGGTCGCCCGCTGGCACCCGCTCACCGCGCAGCCAGCCGATGACCGTCTCCCGCTCGGCCTCGGTAATGTCGCCCCGGCCGAGCCGCTCCTGGCACAACCGCAGCATGGCCGTCCGGAACTCGTGGCTGAGGCCCGTGTCCCCCAGCACCGTCTGCTCGACCGCCCGCCGGACGCTGCGGTAGAGCTCGGTGGCGTCCACGTCGTGATGGCTGGCCACGGCGGCGACGCTCAGCAACGGACCGGCGGAGTCGGCACCGGACGGCGGCGGAAACCCCGCCTTGTCGAACGCGGCCCGCACCACCGCGCCAGCCAACGCGACCCAGTCAAGCTGGCGCGCCACGGCGCCGAACACCTGGTCGACCATGTGCATCCGGGTGGTGGCCGCGTCCACCGCCGCGTGCTGGAACCCGTCGCCGAGGCCGTCCAGACCGTCGGCGATCTCCGTCGCTGCGGACTCGTCCCCGGGCACCAGCAGCTTGACCGCGGCCCCACCTCGCCCGACGTATTCGGCGAGATACTCCTTGTTCAGAAAGTCCAGGAAACCCGGTACGGCGAGGGACAGATGCGCGGGGGCCGTCATGACCGTCCCTTCGCGGACTCGTCGGCGGAGAACGACACTCCCCAGTACCGCTGCTGCTGGCCGTTGCGGGCCACGGTGACCAGCACCCCGGTCCCCTTCGTCCCGGTGCTCGCCGACCAGCGCAGTTGCCGGGGGCTACGGGCGGTCGTGGTGACGCCGCTCTGGTCGAGCAGGTAAAGGTCGCGGGCGAACTCCTGCTTCGAGTACTGGCCTCGGTGGCCGGGCAGCATCGTCAGGGCCGACCAGATGTCGATGAGCCGGACCACCCCGTCGGCCTTCTTCCCCTCGCTGGCGACGAGCAGTTCGTAAGCGCCGCGCACACTGTCGAGGAACGCCTCGGCCTTGAACCGCGGCGGCCGCTCCTGTGTCCTGGCGAGCAGGCTGACCAGCACCGACGGGCGCAGCCGCCGCTCCCGTACCATGTCGATCTCGACTGCAGCCTCGCCGGGCAGCACCCGCAGGAGCGACGGGTAGCACAACAGCCGGTCGTCCTCCTCGAACATCGTGACGCCCTTGGCCTCGGCCGCGACGATCAGCTCCTTGGTATACGCGCCGGAGGCGAGATGCGCCTGCTCGTCAAAATCGAAGTCGTCATGCAGCGCGTGCGCCTCTTCGGCGAGGGCGCTCGCGGCGCCCTGCGCGGCGGCGAGCGCCCTACGAAGGTCACGGACCTGCCCGGCCCTCGCCGCAGCCAGCGCCTTTCGCAGCTCCCGGGTGACGGAGGCCGCCGCCTTCGACGCGCCGTCGACCGCGCGCTCCGTCGCCGCCAGGGCCTCCTCGAAGGTGCCTGCCTGGCTCATGCCGGCCTCATCTCGACCGGCGCTCTCGTCAGTTCCACGCATCAACACGTCGGGACTCGTCTCCATAGAGGTGCACCGTACCGGTGGGGTCCGACACAACGCGACTTTGACACGGCACGAACTGGCGGGCGGTGCGAGATTCGGTGACCGCCGACGGATACAGTCAAGCCCGTGCGTTGGCAGCAGCCGTGGATGCCACCCGGTCGGCCCACCAATGTCGCTGGATACCAGATCCCCGATGGCATGATCTACGTCGGGCGGCATCTGCGGTCAGCCCTCGGGACCATCGAGCCGGCTCTGGTCAATCCTGATCTGCCGGTCGCCCGGCTCGCCTCAGCCACCGCGGGTAACGACCTCGTCCCACGCCCCTCGTACCACCTGATCTCGCCGACCGATCGTGCGGCCTACCTCGCCTGGCTGGCCGGTGGGCGGCGCGACGCCCGGGTCCCGATCGGCTTCGTGTTGCTGTTCTTCTTCGGCCTGGAGCGACGGGTGCTCCTCGACGCGAGGTACGATCCAGCCCGGGCACAGGAGCTTCCTGCGATCGCTGCGGAGGTACGTCGGCTGCGGGCGCTTCACGGTGCCGGCAACCCCTCCTTCCACACCTGTGCCAGCGGCTTCCTGGACGTGCTCGACCTCCTTACCGCGCCCCCTCCCCGGGCAGGCGGTCGGCCAACCGTCGCGCTGCCTCCGGCACCGCGCGGCGAACGGGTACCCGTCCCGATGACACTGCGTGTGGCGCTCGCCCGGTTCGCGGCGGCCGGGATGCCGGTGCCGGCCGACTGGGCCCGCAGTTGGGCCTGGTACCACCCGGTCCTGTTCCCGAGGACGCCGCAGACCCGCTGCGCTCAGGAGTTCGACCAGTTGTTCGCCATTCGCTACAACCAGCGGTTCGGGGCCGGTCTGATCCCGCGGTCCGACGGTACGCCGCTGGAGATCTGGTACCAACCGGCCAGTCCCGGCCTGACCGATGTCAACCTGAACCGCGCTGAGCTGCCGGACGTGTTGAAGGAGCCGACGGCGACAAGGGAACTCGGCGTGCTCGTCGACTCCGTCACCGGCGCGCTCGACCCGTACAGCCGCTGGCTGGCCAAGTCCCCCGGCGGTCGAGGCACCCTCGCGGCGACGGCGTTGCTGCCCGCCGAACTCCTCGACCGCGACACCGGGCCGCTCGGGCACCTGCTGTCCTGGGCCAACGCCCACCTCGACGGCCGGCCCAACGCCGTCATCGACGCAGCGGAGTTCACCGCGTTCTGGTCCACGGCCCGCCCGGAGCGGATGGCGAAGGACGAGGCGGCAGCGCTGGCGCTGGCGCTCTCGCGCGTCGGCCTCGGCGTCGAGCCGGATGTCCGATTCGGAGGTCCGGCCCTCGCCCCGGGACCTGCCGTGCTGTTCCGGCTCGACGACGACGCCCCGGACGGCCCGGGTCCGGGCTACCTCGCCGCGACGACGATGCTGTACCTGGCCGCGGGCGTAGCGGCCGCGAGCGTCGCCGGGCAGGATGACATCGACACCGTCGTGGATATCAACGTTGCGGAGCTGGCAAGGGTGATACGGCTGACCGCGGCCGAGCGGTCGCGCCTTCGAGCCCGACTGCGTTGGCTGCTCACAGCAGCGATCACGGCCACTGGACTCAGCCGCCGCGTCGCCGCGCTCAGCCACGCCGAGCGCGAAGCCACCGGTCACTTCCTGATCGCCGTGGCCGCCGGGGCCCGCACCGTCTCACCCGCCACCGTGACCGCCTTGACGAGGGCGTACCGGATGCTCGACCTGGACACCGATCTGGTGATCCACCGCCTGCACCGGTGGAGCGTCACCGGCGGCGTCACCGCGCGCCGGCCACCGCCGGCCCAGGAGCCGGTGGTGGTACGCCATGCCGGCCCTGTCGAGCCCGGCCACGCCCTGCCCTGGGCCCCGCCGGTGAAGGCGCCCGCGCAGCGTTCGCGTGGTGCGGTTCCCGCCGGTGGACCTGTGCGGAGTACACCCCCACCCGACAATGTGGCGGCTTCCGGCGTTCTGCTGAACCAGGAGGCGATCGCCAGGAAGATCACCGAGACCGAGGCGGTCTCCGCCCTGCTCACCGCGATCTTCAGCGACGAGCGGGCCGAAGCCGACGAGCTGACCGAAGGCGACGAGCTGACCGAAGGCGACGACGAGCCGATCGGCGACGACGAGCCGATCGAGCAGGCCCAGTCCGCCGTCGCTTGTCCCGACGGTGCCGCGTATCTTGATCGGGCGCACCGTGGCGTGCTTCGGGAACTTGCGACCCGGACATCCTGGACACGAGCCGACTTCGCGGAGCTTGCCGCGCGGCACGGCGTCCTGCCCGACGGGGCTCTTGAGCTGCTCAACGAGGCTGCGATGGATACCGCGGGCGAGCCCGTCTGCGAGGATGGCGGCTGTCTTACCGTCAACAACCAGGTGCTTCAGGAGCTGCTGAGATGACCGGTCCAACCCCGCTGGCGGCCGATGGTCGCATCAGGCAACGGGAGCGGGACGCGGTCGTGCAGTCACTGCGCGCCGGGGTCGTTCCCCGGGTCGGGCAGCAGCACATCCAGGTGGGAAGGGTCGCCGAGGTACGGGCGACACTCGTCGACCTCGCCCGCATCGCGGACGGCGGGGCGAGTAGCCGGTTCGTCATCGGCGAGTACGGCTCGGGAAAGACCTTCTTCCTGCACCTGATCCGGTCGATCGCGCTGGAGAAGCGCATGGTCACCGTCCACGCCGACCTGTCACCGGACCGCAGGTTGCACGGGGGCTCCGGGCAGGCCCGCAGCCTGTACGCCGAGCTGATGCACAACCTGTCGACCCGCGCGAGGCCGGACGGACGGGCGCTGGCCAGCGTCGTCGAGCGCTTCGTGACGCAGGCGCTCACGAAGGCCCGCGCCACCGGCAAGGACCCGCAGGCGGTGATCCGCTCCCGGCTGGACTCGCTGGCCGAGATGACGGGAGGATACGATTTCGCCGAGGTGATCGGCCGGTACTGGCAGGGCTACGACGGCGGGAACGAGCAGCTTCGAGCCGACGCGACACGCTGGCTGCGCGGTGAGTTCGCGACGCGTGCGGATGCCCGCGCCGCCCTCGGCGTGCGGGCAATCGTTGACGACGCCACGTTTTACGACCACCTCAAACTGATGTCCCAGTTCGTTCGTATGGCCGGCTACGACGGCCTGCTCGTCTGCCTCGACGAAATGGTCAACATCTCCAAGGTGACCAACGCCCAGGCGCGCAACGCCAACTATGAGCAGCTCCTTCGGATGGTCAACGACAGCCTGCAGGGCGGCGCGGCCCATCTCGGACTCCTCTTCGGCGGCACGCCCGACTTCCTGCTCGACACCCGGCGCGGGCTCTACTCCTACCCGGCGCTGGCCTCGCGGCTGGCCGAGAACAGGTTCGCCGCGGACGGCCTGGTCGACCACTCCGGACCAGTCATGAGGCTGGGCAACCTGTCGCCCGAGGACCTCTACGTCCTGCTGACCAAGCTGCGCCACGTGTACGCCGCCGGCGATCCGAGCGCCTACCTCGTTCCAGACGACGCGCTCACGGCGTACATGGGGCACTGCGCGGCGCGGATCGGCGACGCCTACTTCCGCACACCGCGCGAGACCATCAAGGGCTTTCTCGACCTGCTCGCCCTGCTCGACCAGAACCCTGACCTCGATTGGCGGACAGTCATCGGCACCGTCCGCCTCGCGCCAGACCCCGACTCACCCGCGACCGGCACGGTCAGCGGCCCGGTCGACGATGATGAACTCGCCTCATTCCGGCTCTGACCGGACCACGACCGGCGGAGCGCCGCCGTCGACCGCGTACGAGCTGTACCACCCTGCGGTCCAGAGGTGGATCTATGACAGCGGCTGGAACCGGCTCCGTGACGTCCAGGAACGGGCGGCCACACGAATCCTCGCCCGCCGCCAGGATGTGATCATCGCGGCGGCGACCGCGAGCGGAAAGACCGAAGCTGCCTGGCTGCCCATCTGCTCCGCGCTGATCAGTGAGCGCGAGGCCGGTGCGTACGGTCCGGGAATCAAGGCGCTCGCCATCAGCCCACTCAAAGCGCTGATCAATGACCAGTACGACCGGATCACCCAGCTCTGCGACCGGCTGGACATACCGGTCCACCGCTGGCACGGCGACGTGCCAGCCGCGAGGAAGTCCCGCCTCCTACACGCGCCGGACGGCATCCTGCTGATCACCCCGGAGTCACTGGAGGCGCTGTTCGTCAACCATGGCTCTCGGGTTCGTCGCGTCCTCGGCGGACTGCGCTACATGGTCATCGACGAGCTGCACTGCTTCATCGGCACCGAGCGTGGCGCCCAGACACAGTCCCTGCTGCACCGGATCGAACTAGGCGTCGGCAGGCGGGTACCCCGGATCGCGCTCTCCGCAACCTTGGGCGACTTCACCGCGGCCGCGGAGTTCCTCCGCCCTGGCCAGGGCTCGAAGGTGATCGTTGTCTCCTCCAACGAGGACGCCAGTGAGATCCGGCTCCAGGTGCGCGGCTACCTTGCCGCCGCCCCCGGCCGGGTCAGTCCAGCCGGGACGTCCGCCGAGGACAACGTCGAGACACATGACCGGGCCCCGATCGCCGACCACCTGTTTCGCACCCTCCACCAGCGCGACAATCTCGTCTTCGCCAACTCCAGGGCGGCCGTCGAGACCTACGCGGACATGCTGGAACGACGCCGCAGAGCGGCCGGGGTCCGGGCGGAATTCCTCGCCCACCACGGCAGCCTCGCCAAGGAGATCCGCGAGTACGTGGAGTCCCGGCTGAAGGACCCCGCCACGCCGGTCACCGCCATCTGCACGTCGACGCTGGAGATGGGCATCGACGTCGGCTCCGTCGACTCGATCGCCCAGATCGGCGCCCCACCCACCGTCGCGAGCCTCCGCCAGCGCCTCGGGCGCTCGGGACGCCGCGCCGGGCAGCCGGCGGTGCTGCGCGTTTACGTTTCGGAGCCCGAACTCACCGCCGCCACACCGCCACCGGACGCCCTGCGCGACGAACTGATCCAGAGCATCGCCATGGTGGAACTGTTGCTGGCGAACTGGTACGAGCCACCCGACACCGCCGGCCTGCACCTGTCCACGCTCATCCAGCAGATCCTGTCGCTACTCGCCCAGCACGGTGGTGCCCCGGCCGACCAGGTCTACCGGGCGCTCTGCAGGCTGGGGCCGTTCGCAAGGGTCGACAAGCCAACCTTCGCCGCGCTGCTTCGGGACATGGGCGGGCACGACCTGGTACGCCAGGATTCCCGGGGATGGCTGCTGCCTGGCGGGCACGGCGACCGGCTGCTCAACCACTACAGCTTCTACGCCGCGTTCCAGACGTCGCAGGACTACCGATTGGTCACGGCCGGCCGCACCCTCGGTTCCCTGCCGGTGGACCGCCCGATCCTCCCCGGCACCCTGCTCATCTTCAACGGGCACCGGTGGCGGGTCCTCGGTATCGACACCGCGCAACGGATCATCGAGCTGACCAGCTCCGGTGACGGCCAGCCGCCGGTCTTCCCGGGTGCTGGCGGCGAGGTCGCCGACGAGGTCCGGCGCGCCATGAAAGACCTCTACCGCTCCGACGTCACTCCGCGCTACCTCGACCGGTCCGCCCAGACCATGCTCGGCGAGGGCAGGATCGCGTTCCACTGCCTCGGCCTCGCCGACCAAGCGATCGTCGGCTGGGACGACGAGACTCTCCTCTTCCCCTGGCGGGGGGACCGGATCATGACTACGCTGTCGGTCACGCTCGCCAGCCACGGGTTGCACGTCGGCCAGGAAGGCGTCTGCCTTGCCGTCGGCGGCACGACCCCGACCGGACTGTGGAACCTGATCAGGCGGCTGGCAGCGGAGCCACCACCCGACCCACTCGCCCTCGCGGACACCGTGCGGGCCAAGACGCAGGACAAGTACGACCGCTACCTCTGCGGCGACCTCCTCAACCTCGCATACGCCGCCCGCGCCCTCGACATCCCCGCAGCCTGGGCTGCCATTGCCGACCTGGCGGCCCTCCCCGCCCCACAGTCCCCACCCCCCGACCGTCGCGCGGTGGGCGTGGCGGGTTCGTAACGGCACTTCTGTCCCTTTGTCCTGGATGGCAACCGCCAGCCAGGGTCAACGGTTTGAACGCTGCCGGATCGGAGAGATCACCAACCGGGTCGGGTCAGGCCGCGGAAGTCCGGCGCTGCCACTCGCGTCGCACCGCAGCCAGGATCAATGGGACGCCCGAAACGAGCCGTCCATCCGTGGCGCCTGGATGACACCGCGGACCGACAGGCTATGACAGACGGCGGACCCGGCGCTCGCCTCCGCCATGCGCGACTCTCGCGCGGCCTTCCGGTGGTCACTCAGAGCAACGACTTCGATTCAGTCGCCGGTGTAGCGGGTTGTCGGTCGTCCGAGTCCGACGACGCCGCCTGGCAAGCAGACCAGCGTCGAAGACCCGCCCGCGAAGGCTTCACGTCAGCCTGACCCGCTGACGGCGGCGCTCCACCCAACAGTTCTTGGGTCCCTTGGGGACGCCGCGGGTGGGGAAAATCTAGTTGGTCGCCCGCCGACGTCGGGGTTTCTTGGCGCAGGTGAGGCCGTCCAACAGTTTGACGCTGGGAGCCGCTTTGAGGGGCTGCGCAG
>WNGL01001421.1_pt1 | contig 32537 bp, 22 predicted proteins | sample 5400591 | NCBI WGS metagenome assembly WNGL01 (sample SAMN13153377, study PRJNA577476) | soil metagenome | isolation source: 80 cm soil or saprolite under Garry oak tree replicate 1 | place: USA:California | collected 2016-06-15
GAGGTACGCCTGACGGTCCGCACCTGCTCGAGCTGAGGCTCTACACCCCGAACGGCCACCTCTACCAGGTGCTGAGCGTCCCGTTCACGGGGCGGCACGGGGCACGGAGGGAACCCTCGGCAAGCGCCACCCTGCCCGTGGCCGGAACCGCGATCGTGACCAGCTCGCTCTACGGGAGTTGGAGGGTGGAGCCCCACCTCGACGGGAGCCCGGTTCCCTGCGGCCGCTCGCACAGCTTCGTCATCGAACAATAGAGACGGCTACGGCCCGCCCAGCCGTCCCCAAACCGGCCCGGCGGTGCCGTACATGCGGCGGCCGATCGGCCAACCCGGCTAGAAAGCGAACCGGGCCTGCAGCTCGATCCGACGGTTCCCCGCGGTGGTGGATCCTCCGGGGCCGAACCCGAAGCTTCCCGCGCTCGCCAGCGACTGCCCGAAGAGCGGCGAGCTGAGGTTGCCCACCGGAGCGGCGGGGTTGACGTGATTGAGGAGGTTCTGGGCCGAGACCGAGATGGTCAGCCCGCGACCGCCGCCCTCCCCTCCGCCGCGCCCGCCCTCTCCTCCTCCGCGCCCGCCTCCGCCGAATCCTCCGCGTCCTCCCGGCCCCCCCCGGCCCCCGCCGCCGTCCCGGGGCGGCGACGGCCCCTCGCCCCGCTTGCCCCCTAGAGGGAACGTCTTGCTGAGGCGCAGGTTCACCACGACGAGCCCGGGCGCGTCGCCCAGGTTCCGGGGAATGATCGGTTCGCCGAGGCGCGGGTCCGGGTCGAGCAGGCCGTAGGGGGTCGCCTTCACGCCGGGCTTGTCGGGATCGCTCGCGAAGGCCGGCCGGTCGGTGAAGAGGCTGTCCCGGTTCAGGTCACGGCCGGCCGTGATGTTGAACGGCCGGCCCGTGGAGACCAGCACGAACGGGCTCAAGCGAATGCCCCCGGGGATGGTCAAATTCCCTCCCAGCACGAAGCGATGGCGCACGTCGATGGCCGCCCGCCCGTACTCGGAGGAGAGGTCGTACGAGCTCGCCGGAAACGTCCCGGCTCCGTCGGTGTCGCTTCGCGCCCAGGCCAGGAAGTAGCGCGCGAAGAGCGTGAGGGTGCGGCTGAGGCGGTTGTTCAAGCCCACGATCCCCTGGTACTGGTTCAGGCGTCCGGTGGACTCGACCTGGTAGACGTTTCCCGCCGCGGCTCCCAGGGGGACCTGGCCGTCGGGCAGGGGAGCGTTGACGTTGCGTGAGCGCAGCTGGCGCCTCGCCTGGGACGCGATGAACGTCCCCGTAATCGTGAAGTTCCCGGGGAGCTGTCGCTCCAGGCTCAACGACGACTGGAGGGTGTAGGGCGCCTGCAGGTCGGGGGCGACCGTCCACGTCGTCTGGGAGAGCGCGAAGCGGGCGAGTTGCGCGGCGGACGGGAGGCTCGCCACGTCGCCGTTCTCGTCGAAGAGGACCTGGTCCAGCACCGCGGGGTCGCTCACCACGTACTGCTGCTCGCGGACGCCGTCGAAGCGCCGGGCGCGCAGCGTGAGGTCCTCCCCGAATCGATCGTAGAAAAGGCCAAAGCCCCCGCGCACCACCGTGCGCGGCTGGCCCGAAGGGCCCTTGCCCCGGGGCGACCACGCGAAGCCCAGCCGCGGGGCCAGGTTCACGCGGCTGTCGATGTTGCTCTGGGTCTCGTAGCGGAGCCCCAGGCTCAGCACGAAGTCCTGGGTCACGCGCCAGTCGTCCTGGAGGAAGGGTGCTATGTCCCATTGGCGGACCCCGGCCTCCGGATTGCCCCCCACGATCTGGAGCTGGCTGGCTCCGCCTCCGAGCAGGCGTACCTCCGTCGGGGTGAGGCCCCGACGCTCGAGCAGCAGGGTGCGGCGGTAGCGCTCGAGGCTCGTGATGGGCACCAGGACCGGCTGTCCATCCGGGCCAACGACGAGATCGCCGCCCGCGTCGAGCTCGGGGCCGAGGCCGCCCCCCGCGAAGACCACGCTGCCCCCGAAGCCCTGACGGGCCAGGTCCTGCTCGCTCACGGTCCGCAGGCGGAAGCCCGCGCGCAGCGCGTGCGTGCCGAGCGTCCACGAGGTGATGTTCTGGAGCTCCCAGCGGTGCTGGTCGTTGAAGGAGGGTCCGACCTGGGCGCCGCCCCCGGTGAACGCGTCCTGCACCTGCAAGGTCGGCATCGAGTCGTCGCCGTTCTTGCCCTGGTGCTCGCTCCAGAAGCGCAGGCGCGTCTCGTTGATCACCTTCCCGTAAACGCCGGTCTCGGTGAGCTGGAAGGTGTGCTGTCTCTGCGAGGTGTCGTAGGCGCGCGACGGCAGCGAGAAGCCGCCGATCCCCGCCTCGTCCTGGCCGGAGGACGTGTAGGTGTAGCGGGCGCTCACGGTATGGGAGGGGCTGACCTGCCAGTCGATGCGCGGGCTGACCGTGGTCCGCTGCTGGGGGGTGACCACGGCCACGTTGAAGGGGACGGGCGCGAGGTCGGGGCCGAGCACGGTGGCGTTGACGATCTGGTTGTCGTGCACGTCGCGCCGGTCGAAGTCCAGGAAGAACGAGGCCTTTCCCGCCGCGAGGGGACCGCTCAGGTTGGCTTCCCAGTCCCGGCGCTCGTAGGGCGGCTTGTTCGGGGCGAAGGGGTTCCGGGTGTTCAGGGCCGCATCGTCGAACCGGAACGACGTCTCCCCGCGGAGCTGGTCCGTGCCGGGCTTGGTGAAGATCTCGATGCGCCCGAAGCCGAGCCGGTCGTACTCGGCCGAGAAGGGGTTCGCGTTGAGCCGGATCTCGCGGATGCTGGACTTGGGCGGGATGCGTCCGCCCGTGAAACCATCGATGAAAACCTGCCCCCCGTTCGGCCCCGCGGCGGGCCCCGCCAGCGCCTGGAGAGCCTCCATCATCTCGTCGGGATCGTCCGGCAGCGCGTCGAGGTCCTTCCCCTGGATGACGATGGCCCCCGCGTTCTCCTCCGGGGCCAGGCTGAGGGCGGGAGTGGCCTCCTTGACCGTCACCGTCTCCGTGAGCGGTGCCACGGCGAGCTGCACGTCGAGCGGGGTGGTGTGGTCCGTGGCCAGGACAACCACATCGCGCGTGTAAGGGGAGAAGCCGTCCTTGGTGACGGCCACGGCGTAGGTGCCCGGGCTCAACCCCTGCAGGGCGTAGGCGCCCTGGCCGTCGGTGCGCGCGGTCTTCACTCCCGAGGGTCCCGAGGCTCGCACCCGGGCGCCCACGATCAGGGAGCCGAGGGGATCGGTGACACGGCCGCCGAGCGCAGCCGTCCCCCGCTCCTCCGCGCGAGCCGGGGCCGGTCGGAGCGCTTCCAGGCCCGCCACCAGCGCGATCGCGTTCAGGCGCCCGGGATCGCTCCCTTCGGTGCTGGCCACGAGGATCCGGTCTCCCGCCTTCAGTTCCGCGAGGGTCGTCACCGGCATGCGCTCCAGGAGGTCCTCCGGCCCCCCGGCCGGGGCGCGTGAGCCGCGCCGCCACTCGGGTGGCGGTCCGCCGGCTCCCGGGCCCGTTCCGGCGCCTTCCCCCTCCCCGCCCCCGGTCCGGGCGAGCCGCGCTCCCATCTCGGGCGGCAAGCGGCGGACGCGCGCGTCCGGGCCCACGGTGACCGTCAGGGTACGCCGCGACTCTTCGGCCCGCATCATGACCTCGTTTCTCCCGCGGTCGACGGCGGTGACCGTCCCCGAGACCGTCCGGAACGTGCCGAAGACGACCTGCTCCGCCGCCAGACCCGAGCCGTCCGGTCCCCGGTCTCCGAGGGCGCGGAGCTGGTCGCCCACCCGCACCTCGCCGAGGGCGCTGGGCCGCGCGTCGCTGAATTTCACCGAGTCGGGGGCGTAGCGGCGGAAGACGACGTTGCGGTCGGCCGTCTCCACCACGAGCGGTTGCCCAAGCGCCATTCGGCCGACCCGCAGCCTGATCTCGCCCTTGTCAGGGTCGACGGCCGTGACCACCCCCAGCACGCCTCGCCGGCGCCACTCGTTCCGCTCCGCTTCCTGCTTGCGGGCGATGTCGTCCCGGGTCATGACGACCAACTGGCGGGCCGCGAGCGATCCCTTGTCGTCGGACAGCGCTCCTCGGGCGAGGACCCGATCTCCGACGACGACTTCCTCGAGCGGCACGCGGGTCGCGTCCGCCAGGGTGGGAGCGCCGGGCTTCGTCCGCAAGATGGTGGCGCGTTCCTGGACCGTGACCTCGACGGAGCCCCCCGCATCGGGCTTGAGGGTGAGGCGGCGGGCGACGAGGTCCCGGGCCGCGACCTCGCCGATAACGGAGTCCGCCTTGCGAGGGGGGTCCGCTGGAGAGCGTCCGGTCACGGGGACGGGCAAGGCCAGCCCGGCCAGGAGCCAGACGACCCGCCCGAGGAGCCGTCCTTCGTCCCGATTCAGCATTCTGGATGACCGAGCCCGTTGCCCCGATCGGGTCCTGCGTCTCGCCCGATCATCTTAGACCGGCAGGGAAGCCCCGGGGTTGAAGGCCGGGGCCGCCCGGCTCAGGACCGCTTGAGGCCGGCGGGGAGCGCGCCACGGAGCCGGGCCAGGAGGGGGCCGAGGCCGGCGCGAAAGCCCCGCGCTTCGGCCTCGGCGAACAGGGAGTAGGCCACCGGGGTCACCAGGAGAGTGGGCAGCAGGCACAGGGTCTGGCCGCCGATGATGGTCACCGCCACCGCCGAGCGTTGGGCCGACCCCGCCCCGAGCCCGACGGCGGTCGGGAGGAGGCCGGCCACGATCGAGAGGGTGGTCATGAGGATGGGCCGTAGCCTCACGTGGTTGGCCTGCAGGATCGCCTCGCGCAGGGGCAGCCCCTCTTCCCGGAGCTTGTTCGTGTAGTCCACCTGCAGGATGCCGTTCTTCTTCACGATGCCGAGCAGCAGCAGCACCCCGAGGGAGCTCCAGAGGTTGAGCGTCCGGCCGGTGATCCAGAGGGAGAAGAGGGCGAAAGGGATGGCGAGGGGGAGGCTCAACATGATGGTGAAGGGGTGGAGGAAGCTGTCGAACTGCGCTGCCAGCACCATGTACATGAAGATGGAGGCGAGCAGGAAGGCGATGATCAGGTTGCGCGTGGTCTCGTCCAGGATCTTCACGGAGCCGGTGAAGCGAAACGTGTAGCCGGCCGGCAGGCCGGTCTGCCGGATCTCCTCCCCCACCGCGCGGGCGGCGGCATCCAGGGGGAAGTCCGGGGCGTTGTTCCCGACCACCGAGGCCTGGAACTGCCGGTTGTAGCGCTCGATGCGGGCGGGGCCCAGGCCCCGCTCGATGGTGGCCACGTTGTCGAGTCTGACCTGGCCCACCTTGGCGGATGGGATCATGAGGCGGGAGAAGAGGTCGGGGTTCTTCTGCTGCTCGGGCAGGAGCTGCAAGGTCACGTCGTATTGCTCGTCCCCCTCCTTGTAGGTGGAGACCTGGTCCTCGCCGGCCAGCATGAGGCGCACGGCCCGCCCCACGTCCGCCGCGCTCACCCCGAGGTCGGAGGCGCGCGCGCGGTCGATCTTCACCTCCAGCTCGGGGCTGTTGAGGCTCAGCATGGTGTCCACGTCCAGCAGGCCCGGGACCTTCCGGATGCGGGCGGCCGCCTCCTTGGAGAGGGCCGCCACCCGGTCGAAGTCGGGCCCCAGGATGAGGGCGCGGATGGGGAAGAAGTTCTCCCCTCCGCCGAGCGCGGAAGGGATCATGATCTTGGAACGCACGTTCGGGTAGGCGGCGCAGATCTTCCGCGCCTCCGCCGCCGCGTCCAGGTTCGAGAAGCGGCGCTTCCCGAGGTCTACGAGCTTGACGTAGATATGGGAGTGGCTGGTGATCGCGCCTTCGTGGACGTAGGGGTTCACGAAGGCCACGCCCTTCATGCGGGCGATCCTGTTTGCGATGTCGGTGGAGACCCGGGAGGTCGCTTCGAGGGAGGAGCCTTCGGGCAGGTTGAGGAGCACGCTCAGCTCTCCCTCGTCGTCGGGAGGGATCCAGTCGCGGCCCACCAGGAGGTTGAGGGGCGCGGCCAGGAAGAAGGTGACCACCGCCGCCCCCATCACCCCCCGGCGGTGGTCGAGGGACCAGCGGAGGACCTGGCCGTACCTGCGGTCGACCCAGGCGAAAAAGGGCCACTCCTTGAAGGCAGGACCCTCTTTCCCCGCGGGGGCGGCCTTGAGCAGCCGGGAGCTGAGCATGGGGGTGAGAGTGAAGCTCACCAGCATCGAGACCAGGATGGCGAAGGCCATCGTCCACCCGAACTGGTTCACGTAGCGGCGGGCGTAGCCGCTCATGAAGGCGATGGGCAGGAAGATGATCACCAGGGAGAGGGTGGTGGCGAGCACGGCCAGGGTGATCTCCCGAGTGGCGTCGATCGCGGCCGCCCGGGGCTCGTAACCCTTCTCCTCGAGGTACCGCACGATGTTCTCGAGCACGACGATGGCGTCGTCGATCACGATCCCCACCGCCAGGGTCAGGGCCAGCAGGGTCATGTTGTTGAGGGTGAAGTCCATGGCCTTGAGGAGGGTGAAGGTGGCGATGATCGAGGTGGGGATGGCCAGGGAGGCGATCACCACCGAGCGCAGGTTGCGGATGAACAGGAACACCACCAGGCTGGCCAGCAGACTGCCGAACAGCAGGTGCTCCTCGAGGGAGGCGATGGAGGCGTTGATGAACACGGACTGGTCCCGGATGATGCGCAGGGTGACGCCGGGAGGCAGCGTTCTCTCGATCTGGGCCAGCCGGCGCTTCACGGTGTCGATGATCCTTACGGTGTTGGTGCCCGACTGTCGCCTCACGTCGAGGGAGACCGCCGGCTTGCCCCCGAGAGTGTTCCAGGTGCGGGGCTCGGCGGCGCCGTCCTCCACCCGACCCAGGTCGCTCATCCGGACCGGGGCCCCCGCGACGTTCTTCACGATGATGTCGCTGAACTGGCTCACCGCGTCGAGCCGCCCGAGGGTGCGCACCCCCAGCTCGGCCTCGCCGCGAACGATGGTGCCCCCCGGGATCTCCACGTTCTCGTTCTGGATGGCTCGCTCGACGGCGATGATGGTCAGGCCGTAGGCGGCGAGCTTGTCCGCGTCGGCGAAGACGCGGATCTGACGGAGCCGGGCCCCCGTGAGGCTCACCTCTCCCACTCCGTCCACCGTCTCCAGCACGCGCTTTATGCGCTTGTCCGCGATCTCGGTGGTCTCGCGCAGGCTGCGGTCCCCCGCCACAACCAGGGTCAGCACGGGGTCCGAGTCGGGGTCCGCCTTCTGGATGACCGGGGGCAGGATGTTCGGCGGGAGGTTGCGCAAGGCCCCCGCCACCTTCTCGCGCACGTCCTGGGCCGCGCTCTCGATGTCCCTCTCGAGCACGAACTGGCAGTTGATGCGGGCGCTCCCGGTCGTGGCCTGGGAGGTCATCTCGTCCATGCCGCTGATGGTGGAGAGGGCCTCCTCCAGGGGCAGCACCACCTGGGTCGTCATCTCCTCCGGCGTGGCCCCGGGGAGCTTCACGTTGATGTTGACGGTGGCCGGGTCGGCCCGGGGAAATAGGTCGACCCCGAGGTCGCGGAAGGAGAACATGCCCAGGACCCCCAGGAACGCGATCAGCATGACCGCGAACACTCCGCGCTTGACGCACAGCTCGGCCAGGGTCATTCGTCTACGGCCTCGACGGTCGCCCCGTCCCGCAGGTCGTATCCCTCGAGCGGCACCGCCACCCGGGCTCCGTCCTCGAGGCCGGCCACCACCTCGACCTCCTCCCCGTTCCGCGCGCCCAGCTTGACCTCCGTCTCCCGGAGAGCGCGCTGCTCGACCCTGTAGACCTTGTAGACGCCGTAGAGGTAGCGCAGGGCCCCCTGGGGGACGAGCAGCGCCTTGTCCACGTGGTTGGAGGCGATGCTCGCCCGGGTGAAGAAGCCCGGCTTCAGCAGCCCCTCCCGGTTGTCGAGGAGGGCTTCCACCTCGAAGGAGCGGGTCTGGGGGTCGACCGAGGGGTTGATCCGCGAGAGCCTGCCCATGAAGACACGGCCCGGGTAGGCCTCCACCTGGACCTTCACCGGGAGGCCCACCGCGATCCAGCCCGCCATCTTCTCCGGCGCCTTCAGCCGCACCCGCAGGGGATCGTTGTCCACGATGGCCATGACGGGGGTCTGCACCTTCACGTACTGCCCCGGGCTGACCATGCGCTCCCTCACCTGTCCCGCGAAGGGGGCGCGGATCACGGTATCCCGGAGCTTCTTGTCCGCGAGCGCCACCGAGGCCGAGCGTTGCGCGGCCTGGGCCCGCAGGTTCTGCACGTTCTGCACCGCCATGTCGTAGGCCGCCCGGGCCGAGTTGTACCTCGCCTGGGCTTCGTCGAAGGTCCCCCGGGCGATGAGGCCCTCCGAGAAGAGCTCCTTCGCCCGCTGGTACTTCTGCTCGGCGTCCGTCCGGTCGGCTTCCGCCTTCCTCACTTCCGCCGCGTCCCCGGCGTCTTTCAGCTCCCCGCCGCCGGGAGGGGCGAGGCGGGCCTGGATCTGCTGGAGGGCGGCTCGCTCTTGCTCCAGGGCCAGGCTCAGCTCGACGGGCACGATCTTGACGAGAGGCCGGCCCGGCTCGACCCGGTCCCCCACGTCGACGTAGACCTCTTCGACCCGGCCCTCCACCTCGGAGCCCACCGTCACTTCCTCGAAGGGGAAGAGCGAGCCCACCGACTCGACGTCGCGGTGGATCGTGCGTGAGACCACGGGCACGACGCGCGCCCGGACGGGCTTCGAGGCGCCTCGGGGATCGTCGTTCGCCCGGCCCTTCAGGCAGCTCGTCCCCAGGGCGGCCAGGATCCCGACCGCAACCGCCGCCGGGAGAGGGCCGGAACTCCGCTCCACCATAGCGCCGTATTCTCTTACGAGCCGGTTGTGAAAAGGTGCAAAGAGGCGGCGTCAGGGTCGCCGGACGTTGCCGCGGGTCCGGCGGGGTCGGGTTATAGTTGGGACGTGAGTGAGGTGACGCCGGCGGCGGCCCCCGCGGAGACCGAGGTCGGGAGCTACTTCGTCGCCAACTATCCGCCGTTCTCGGTCTGGACCCCCGATGCGGTCGGCGAAGCCGCCCTGCCCGCGTTGCGCGCGGCCCCCGCACAGGTTCCCCTCGGCCTCTACCTGCACATTCCCTTCTGCCGCAAGCGTTGCCACTTCTGCTATTTCCGCGTCTACACCGAGAAGAACGCCCAGGAGGTGGCCGGGTACCTCGATCTCCTGGCGGCGGAATGGGAGAGGTACGGGGAGTTCGCGGCGATCGCCGGCCGCCCCCTCGACTTCGTGTACTTCGGCGGCGGTACGCCGTCCTTTCTGTCGACCGCCCAGCTCGAAGGACTGGTCGCGCGCTTGACCCGGGTGGCTCCCTGGAGCCAGGCCGAGGAGATCACGTTCGAGTGCGAGCCCGGAACCCTCACCGAGGCCAAGCTGTCCGCGATCCGCCGCCTGGGCGTGACCCGGCTCAGCCTTGGGGTGGAGAACTTCGACGACGGCATCCTGGAGCGCAACGGCCGGGCCCATCGCTCGCCCGAGATCGGCCGGGCCTACCGGTTCGCGCGCTCCCTCGATTTCCCCCAGATCAACATCGACCTGATCGCCGGCATGCTCGGGGAAACCGACGAGAACTGGCGCCGCTGCGTCGACCAGACCCTGGAGCTCGGCCCGGACAGCGTCACGATCTACCAGATGGAGCTGCCCTTCAACACTACGATCAGCCGCGACATCCTGGCGGGGTCGGGGCGGTTCAACGAGCCCGTGGCGAGCTGGTCGACGAAGCGGCGCTGGGTCCGGGAGGCGTTCGCCGCCCTGGAGGAGGCCGGATATCACGTGGGCAGCGCCTACACCGCCGTGAAGGATCCCTCGCGGACCCGGTTCGTCTACCGCGACCGGCTGTGGCAGGGCGCCGACCTGGTGGGGCTGGGCGTGGCGTCGTTCGGCCACGTGAACGGCGTGCACATCCAGAACCTCGACACCTGGGAGAGCTACGGGGCGGCTCTCCGCGCGGGCGGGATCCCGCTCGCGCGTGCCTACCGGCCGAGCCCCGAGGAGCGCATGATCCGGGAGCTGGTCCTGCAGCTCAAGCGGGGATCGATCCGGCCCGCCTACTTCGAGGACAAGTACGAGGTCGACGTCCGGGAGCGATTCGCGGAGCAACTGGACTCGCTGCGCGCCGAGGGCTACCTGGCGGTGGCCAACCCGGACAACGTCGCCCTCTCCCGAGAGGGGTTGTTGCGCGTCGACTCCCTGCTCCGCCGGTTCTTCCTTCCGGAGCACGCGGGAATCCGTTACACGTGAGGGTAACCGGGGGCAATCGCAGACCACGCGTCTGACAGGAACCCATTGTGTCCATGCCCGAATACGACGTCGTGGTTGTTGGCGGAGGGCCGGCGGGTTCGACGACCAGCGCCCTGCTGGCCGAGCACGGCCATCGCGTCCTCCTGCTCGAGCGGGAGCCCTTCCCGCGTTACCACATTGGAGAGTCGCTCATCCCCTACACCTGGTTCACCCTCGAGCGGCTGGGGGTGGTCGACTGGCTGCGGCGCTCCGCCTGCCCGAAGAAGTACAGCGTCCAGTTCGTCTCCATCACGGGCCGGGTCTCCCAGCCCTTCTACTTCTTCCAGACCATCAAGCACGAGTGTGCGATGACCTGGCAGGTCTGGCGCGGCGAGTTCGACGCCATGCTCCTGGACAACGCGCGCCGCAAGGGGGCGGAGGTCCGCCAGGGCGTGGCCGTCCGCGACGTGATCCAGGAGGGCGAGCGGGTGGTGGGGGTCCGGGTGGACACCCAGGACGGCGGCAGCCGGGACATCTACGCCCGGGCGGTGGTGGATGCCACGGGGAGGGACTCCCTGCTCAGCCGCCGCTTCGAGTGGAAGGAGAGGGACCCCGACTTGAACAAGGTCGCGGTGTGGTCCTACTACAAGGGCGCCAAGCGCGACCCCGGCCTCGACGAAGGCGCCACCACGGTGGCCTACGTGCCGCAAAAGGGGTGGTTCTGGTACATCCCCCTGCACTCGGACATCGTCAGCGTCGGGGTGGTCGGGGAGCCGGACTATCTCTACCGGGACACCCGGGATCCCAACCTCATCTTCCAGCGCGAGGTCCAGGCCTGCGCGTGGATCCACGACCACGTCAAGGTCGGCACGCAGGTCGAGCCGGTGCGGGTCACGGGGGAGTACTCCTACCATTCCCGGCGCATCGGGGGAGACGGGTTCTGTCTCGTCGGCGACGCCTTCGCCTTCCTGGATCCGCTCTTCTCCACCGGAGTGTTCCTGGCCCTCAAGGGCGGCGAGATGGCGGCCGACACCCTCCACGCGGCGCTCCTGGCGAATGACGTCTCGGCCGCCCGGTTCCAGGAGTACTACGAGAAGCAGCGGCACGCGGTCACGAGCTTCCGGCGTCTCGTCCTGGCCTTCTACGACCTCACCTTCAGCTTCCGGGAGTTCCTCCAGGAGTACCCTGAGCTCCACTCCCTCGTGGTGGACACCCTGGTCGGCAACGTCTTCACCGACCTCACCCCGCTCTTTCGGGCGCTCGAGGATTACTCGAACGAGGCGGGGCGGGACCTGATCGGCGAGGCCACCGCCTGACGCCGGATGCCTAGCCAGTACCGGCTGCGGCGCCGGGTCCAGTTCTACGAGACGGACCTGGCCGGGATCGTGCATTTCAGCTGGTTCTTCCGGTACATGGAAGAGGCCGAGCACGCGTTGTGGCGGGAGGCCGGCCTCAGCATCGCCGCCCCCGGCGCGGAGGTTGGCTTCCCACGCCTCCTCGCCGCCTGCGACTTCCGCGCGCCCCTCCGCTTCGAGGACGAGTTCGAGACATGGATCCGGGTCGCGGAGATCACGAGGCGGAGCATGCGCTACACCTGCCTCCTGACCCGAGGCGACACCAGGATCGCGACCGGGGCCATGACGATCGCCTGCGTGAGCACGCGGCCTGGCCAGCCGATGAAGGCCGTCGAGTTCCCCCCCGACGTCGTTGCTCACTTCACGGTCGATCCCGACGCGGAAAGGGAGGAGGGATGAAGCGGACCGAGCTCGTCGCCTTCGTGGTTGCTGCGGTGGCGGCGGCCGCCAGCGGGTCCCCGCAGGAGGCGACCCCGCCCTACCTCGACCCCGAGCGGTCCCTCGAGGCCCGGGTCGCGGACCTGATCGCCCGGATGAGCCTGAAGGAGAAGGTCGCCCAGCTCAGCAGCACCGCGCCCGCCATCGAGCGCCTCTCCGTGCCGGCCTACGACTACTGGAACGAGAGCCTTCACGGCGTGGCCCGCGCGGGCCGGGCCACGGTCTTTCCCCAGGCCATCGGCCTCGCCGCCACCTTCGACCCCGAGCTCATGGCGCGAGTGGCGACCGCGATCTCGGACGAGGCGCGGGCCAAGCATCACGCCTCGGTGCGCGCCGGCTACCGCGACCGCTATCGCGGGCTCACGTTCTGGACGCCCAACATCAACATCTTTCGGGACCCGCGGTGGGGGCGAGGGCAGGAGACCTACGGCGAGGATCCGTTCCTCACCGCCCGGATGGGGGTGGCCTTCGTCGAGGGTCTCCAGGGGAAGGATCCTCGCTATCTGAAGGCGGCGGCCTGCGCGAAGCACTTCGCGGTCCACAGCGGACCCGAGGGCCTGCGGCACAGCTTCGACGCGGTGGCCAGCCCCCGGGACCTGAACGAGACCTACCTTCCCGCCTTCAAGGCCCTGGTGGGAGCGGGGGTCGAGGTCGTGATGTGCGCCTACAACCGCACGAACGGCGAGCCCTGCTGCGGCAGCAAGACGCTGCTCCAGGACACGCTGCGCGGGGCCTGGGGCTTCCAGGGCCACGTGGTCTCCGACTGCGGCGCGGTGGACGACCTTCACGGCGGCCACAAGGTGACCCGGGACCGGGCCGAGTCGGCGGCCGTGACCTTGAAGAGCGGCACGGACCTCGCCTGCACCGACTACGGCGCCTTGAAGCAGTCCCTCGAGCGGGGCCTCGTGACCGAGGCCGACGTCGACCGGGCCCTCGCTCGCGTCCTGCGCACGCGGTTCCGGCTCGGCTCCTTCGACCCCGAGGAGCGCAACCCGTACTCCCGGATCCCGGAGAGCGTGATCGCCTCCGCGGAGCACCGCGGGCTCGCGGGGGAGGCGGCGGTGAAGTCCCTCGTTCTCCTCAAGAACCGGGATGGCCTCCTGCCTCTTCGCAAGGACCTCAAGATGGTCTACGTCACCGGACCCCTGGCCGCGGACGCGGAGGTGATGCTCGGGAACTACCACGGCGTGAACGAGGACGTGGCGACGGTCCTGGAGGGGGTCGTGGGCAAGGTGTCGGCCGCGACAAAGGTGGACTATCGGCAGGGCGTCCTCCTCGACCGGCCCAACGTCAACCCCGCCGACTGGTTCTCCGGCTCCGCCCGCGAGGCCGACGTGACCATCGCGGTCATGGGCATCTCGAACCTGATCGAGGGGGAGGAGGGCGCGTCCATCGCCTCCCCGAACAAGGGCGACCGGATCGACATCGGGCTGCCCGCCAACCAGCTCGAGTTCCTCCGGAAGATCCGCACCAGCGCCCGGAAGCTGGTGGTGGTGCTCCTGGGCGGCAGCCCGCTCGCCATCCCGGAGGTGCACGACCTGGCCGACGCCGTCGTCTTCGCCTGGTATCCGGGGGAGGAGGGCGGGCGCGCGGTGGCCGACGTCCTGTTCGGCGACGCGGCGCCCTCCGGCCGGCTGCCCGTCACCTTTCCGCGGTCGACGGAGCAGCTTCCACCTTACGAGGACTACTCCATGGTCGGGCGGACGTACCGCTACCTGACCGAGGATCCGCTCTATCCGTTCGGCTTCGGCCTCGGCTTCACGACGTTTCGCTACGGGCCCCTCCAGCTCTCGAAGCCGGTGGTCGGGGCGGGGGAGGGCGTGACCGTCCGAGTGGCGGTGACGAACTCGGGCCGGGTCGCGGGCGAGGAGGTCGTGCAGCTCTACGTCGGCAGCCTCCGGGCCGGGCGCGGCCCGCGGGCCGCCCTCAAGGACTTCCGACGGGTGCGTCTGGCGCCGGGAGAGGCCCGCCCCGTGGAGTTCGCCGTCGAGCCATCGATGCTCACCCTGATCGACGAAGCCGGCCGGGAGCGCGTCGAGAAAGGGGAGTTCCGCCTGACGATCGGGGGCGCCTCCCCGGGGGCCCGGGCCATCGCCCTCGGCGCGCCCGAGCCCGCCCTGGCCACTCTCATCGTGCGATAGCGGCCGACGTAGGGCATACTGTCGGCCCTGGTGCCGATGCTGAGCAGACGCCTGCCTCCGTTGGTGGCCACGACCCTCCTGCTGGGGGCGATCGGCTCGCTTTCCTGCTCGAAGGAGACCGCGTCGCCTCCGAAGGGCGAGCGTCCGTTGGCATCCCCTTCGACGGGGCCGCAGACCGTCGCCACTCCCGTCCCGCCTCCGACCCGGACGGCCCTTCCCGACGGTCTCGTCGATCAGCCCTACCAGGCGAAGGTTCCGCCGGACGGCGGCGCCCCGTCGACCTGGGGCCTTTCGGCCGGGCACCTGCCCGACGGCCTCGACCTCGGCGTTGCGAGCGGCCGGATCACGGGCACCCCCCGCAAGGTGGGGACGTTCGAGTTCACGGTGGAGCGCCGGGACAACGCGACGGCGCGGACGGCACGAGAAGACCTGAGCATCCGCATAATGGCGGGCCGGGTGGCCAGCGCCACCCGCTGGTCAGGCACCTACGAATACCGCCTGGACCAGCGGGTGCCGGCGGGCCAGCAGCTCTCCACCGCCCGGGTCACGATCCGTTTGGCCGAGGACGCCAGCGGCGTCCTTAAGGGAACGGCCGACGGTCCGGTGACGGCCGATCTCTTCCTGAGCAACTGTCAGTCGCGCACGGTGAGGCCGGCCCAGCTCCACGCCGAGCTCGCGGGGACCCGCACCCCCGCCCGGATGGACCTGCACCCCGTGAGCCAGACGTATGGGCCGATCCAGATCAGCCCCTGCTACGGTCGCACGCCGGGCGTGATCGGCGGGGGCAGGATCTACAAGATGGAGGAGGCGCTCAAGACGCTCACCAGCCAGGACGGCCGCGAGTACCGCTTCCACGGCCGGCGGACCTACCCCTCCGGCCCCTCCTCCTTCACCGTGACCCACGACATCGTCCTGCGCCGCGAGCCCTGACGTCCGCGCAGCCGGCGCGCTTCACGTCGACGTTGGCCATGGCGTACTGGCGGACGTCGATGCCCATTTCGCAGTAGGTCAAGCGGTTGCCGCCCGCAGGAGATGCACCTGTCCTTCTCGGCAGGGAGCGCGCCCGTGCTGGCCGAGGCATACAGTCTGGAGGACGGGACCTCCTCCGGCCACCTCCTCGGACACCCTCGGCTCGGGTAGGCGGGAGGGCCGCCTTTCCCTTCGGCCGGTGCCTCTCCCCCCGGCTTCGGGCTGGGCGTGGAGATCCCCCGTTGCGTCTACCGGCCGCGGGACCCCAGGAAGACACCGCTGTTCGGTCTTCTCGACTCGCTCTACGACCGAGTGAAGGGGGTGTGGGAGGAACGGTTCGAGCGGAGCTATGGTTTCTGGCGCGGCCCGGTGGATGAGGTCGTCGCGCGCTGCCTCGACTGCGGCATTTTGGACCGCGGCTTCGCAAGGATTCGCTGCCGCCGCTGCCCCGAGGAGTTCTTGGTCGCCTTCTCCTGCAAGGGACGAGGAGTGTGCCCGTCTTGCGGAGCCAAGCGGGCGGCGGAGTTGGCGGCTTTCCTCCAGGAGGAGGTCGTGGAGGAGGTGGGCCATGCCCAGTGGGTCTTCACGGTGCCCAAGATGTTGCGGGTGTACTTCCTGCACCACCGGGAGCTTCTGGGTGGGCTGTCGCGGGCAGCGTACGAGACGGTCAAGGAGCTCATGGTCACCGCCGTGGCGGAGACCGAGGGCGAGAGGATCGACGCGATGGAGTTCGTGGCCCGGGTCCTGGTGCAGATCCCGGACCCAAGGCGCCATTTGGTCCGCTACTACGGCGCCTACTCGAACGTGGCCCGGGGCAAGCGCGGCAAGGCCGAGACACGGGCCGAGTCCTCCGCCTCGAGCGAGGCGTCGATGGTGGAGACGACCCCTGAGGGGGCAGACCGCGCGGCCCTCAGGCGCCGCTGGGCGGATCTTATCCGCCGCGTCTACGAAGTCGACCCCCTTGTCTGTCCTCGCTGCGGGGGCGAAATGCGCGTGGTGGGGTTCATCACCGAACCCTCGCTCATCAAGCGCATCCTCGATCATCTCCGCAAGCGCGAGAAGGGCCCTCGCCCGCCTCCCCGCGCCCCGCAGCCTGTGGCCAGTCCCGTTCGAGATCCGCTTCCCTCCGGCCCTGGATGAGCCGCGAAGGGGGACGTGTCCGCTCGGCACCCGCAGCCTCCTTCTCGACAGCCGGCCCCGTACTCCCCTCTCGGCCCGCCGTGCTGCTCCTATGGTGCGCGGCGCTCCAAGGCCCTCCGCCGCCCCGCCAAAAGAACCTTTCAGCGCCGCCACGAGGGTGCGACGAGGCGAACCGGAAAAAACAAGCTTCTATCCCTACGAGCAGCCGGTGGGGACGATCGGGGTGAGAGCGGGACCGCTCATGGCGACGGTGGACCGTCTCCGCATCGTCGTGCGCGGCCGCGGCGGCCACGGCGCCATGCCCGACCGCGCGGCCGACCCGGTGGTGGCGGCGGCGCACGTGGTGACCGGCCTGCAGACCCTCGTTTCCCGCGAGGTGCCGCCGCTCGAGCCGGCGGTGGTCACCATCGGCGCCATCCACGGCGGGGCCGCCTTCAACGTGATTCCCGATGAGGTGTCTCTCCTCGGAACGATCCGGACCTTCGACGCCGAGGTGCGGCGTTCGCTTCCCGAGCGCGTGCAGCCCTCTCGCTGCGGTGAGACAACCGCAACCATCGGACGGCCTCCCGTAATAAAATGACGGCTTCGGTGCGGCGCGAACTGGGTCGGCGGAAGGGGCAACCGAGCGCGGGGCCGGGCGCCGGATCGCGCCGGCGGATCGCGATGATCGCCGCCGGCGGCGGATTGGCGCTGGCCCTCGCCGCCCTCGTCGGCTGGTCACGCTTCCCCGGACCCCTGCGCCGCGAGCCGGGCCTCGACGTCCTCCTCATCACCATCGACACCCTCCGGGCGGACGCCCTCGGTTGCTACGGAAACGGGATGGTCGAGACGCCCTGGATCGACCGCCTGGCCGCCGGGGGCGTGCGCTTCGATCAGGCTCATGCCCAGAACGTTGTCACCCTGCCTTCGCACGCCAACATCCTCTCCGGCCGGTACCCCCTCGATCATGGTGTTCGTGACAACTCCGGCTTCCGCTTCCCGAACGGCGCCGACACCCTGGCAACCCTCCTCAAGCGGGCCGGCTACGTGACCGGTGCCTTCGTGAGCGCGTTCCCCCTCGACTCGAGGTTCGGCCTCGACCGGGGGTTCGACGTCTACGACGATCGCCTGGGAGATCCCGAGGCGCGCACCGCCTTCTTGATGCCGGAGAGGTCGGGGGCCCGGACGGTGGAGCAGGCGCAGAAGTGGCGGGCCGCCCAGGGAACGGCTCGGACCTTCACGTGGATCCATCTCTACGAGCCGCACTTCCCCTACCTCCCGCCCGAGCCCTTCGCGTCGCGTTATGCGCAATCCCCCTATCACGGCGAGGTGGCCTACACGGACAGCCTGCTCGGCCCTGTCCTCGAACCGCTCCTGGGCGCCGGAAAAGAGGGCCACACCCTGGTGGTCCTCACCAGTGATCACGGCGAAGGCCTCGGTGAGCACGGCGAGAAGACGCACGGTATCTTCGCCTACGACAGCACTCTGCGCGTCCCCCTGATCCTCTACGCGCCCCGCCTCTTCGGCCCGCGGGCGCCCGTGGAGAGGGTCCGGCACATCGACATCCTTCCCACGGTGCTCGATGCGCTCGGGCTCGAAGCGCCGAAGGACTCGTCCGGGCGCAGCCTCATAGCGCTCGCCGCCGGCCGCGGCGCGGCCCCGGCGCCAAGCTACTTCGAGGCGCTCTCCTCGTCGGTGAACCGTGGCTGGGCGCCCCTCACCGGTATGGCCCAGGACCGGTTCAAGTTCATCGACCTGCCGATCCCGGAGCTCTACGACCTGGAGGCCGATCCCCACGAGCTCACGAACATTGCCGCCGCGCAGCCGCGTGTGGTGGAGACGATCCGCGCCCAGCTCGCGCGGTTGCGCGCGGCCGACCGCAGCATCGCGCGCGGCGATGAGAGCGCGGAGGCCCGCGAGCGGCTGGCAAGCCTCGGCTATGCGAGCGCGACCGCACCCGGCCGGGCGCGATACACGCAGGACGACGATCCGAAGCGGCTGATCGGACTCGACGCCGCCGTCCAGGAAGTCGTGACCCTGTACCAGGCCGGCCACCTCGAGGCCGCGCTCGCACGCGTCAAGGGTGTGCTCGAGCAACGACCCGACATGCCACTCGCCCTGGTGCACCTTGCGTTCCTGCAGAGGGAAGCGGGCGATCTCGAGGGCGCGGTCGCCACCCTGCGACACTCGATCGCCTTCCACCCCGAGGAAACCGACACCGCCGCCCTCCTCGGCGCCTATCTGAACGAGGCCGGCCGCGCGCGCGAGGCCGCCGCCATGCTCGCGGTGTACGCGGACCGGAAGGACCCCGATCTCGACGTCCTGATGGCACGGGGGGCGGCCCTCGCCCAGATCGGCCGCACCCAGGACGCGATCGAGACCTTCAATCGCGCGCTGGCCATCGATCCCTCGAATGCGGCGGCCAAGGCCAACCTCGGCACGGTCTCGCTCGGCATCAACGACTACCCTCGCGCGCGAGCGCTCCTGGAGGAGGCCCTGGTGCTGGATCCGGACGTGTCGCGTGCGCACAACGCGCTCGGGGTGATCGCGGCGGAGACGGGCCATGCCGAGGAGGCGATCGCGCACTGGAAGCGGGCGGTGGAGCTGAACCCCAGGGAGTGGGACACGCTCTTCAACCTCGGAAAGCTCTTGCGGCGGCAGGGGCGAGAGGCGGAGGCCCGGCTGTACATCGAGCGCTTCGTCCAGACTGCGCCCCCCTCGCAGTACGGGGCCGATATCCGAAGGCTTCGGTCTTCGCTCCGCTAGCGGTGGTCGGCACCTTGATCATTCAGCCTGGTGGATTCCTGATTCAACTGATTGAATCAAATGGAGGTTTGAGTCGGAGCTGTAACGATAAACAAAGGACTTAGCTGTACGCCTTGGCCGGTCTGAGCCTTGCTAAGAGAACCTCCCTTATTGGGGCAAGGCTGAATTTGCAGACTGACTTCTTGGTTGGTTCCAGAACCCAGATTAGGCCCGCTTCGGGCGGGCAGGAGGGCAGTTCATGAAGCGACCCATTGGGTTCGTGCTCGCCCTGTTGTTGGGTGCCGTCCCCATGCTGTGGGCGCAAGCCTCGACCGGTAACATCTATGGCTCCGTCGCCGATGCGTCGGGTGCCGTGCTTCCGGGCGCCACCGTCGCGCTTTCCGGCGCCAAGACGGGCGGCCGTACGACCCAATCCGGCATTCAGGGCGACTTCCGCTTCCTGAACCTGGACCCCGGCACCTACAAGCTCGCCGTGACCATGAAGGGCTTCGGCACCGTCAACCGGGAAGTCGTCGTGACCACCGGCCAGAACGTGAACCTCTCCTTCTCCATGAAGGTGGGGGGGCAGGCCGAGGAGATCACCGTCACCGCCGAGACTCCCGTCGTCGACACCAAGCGCGTGGGCACCGCCACCACCCTCACCAAGGAAGAGCTGGCGCAGGTGCCGCAGTCGCGCGATCCCTGGGCCGTGCTCAAGACGATTCCGGGGGTCATCGTGGACCGCGTCAACGTGGCGGGCAACGAGAGCGGCCAGCAGTCCGGCTTCGTGAGCAAGGGCTCGCTGGCCAGCGACACCCAGTGGAACCTGGACGGCGTCGTGATCACCGACGTCAACTCGAACGGCGCGTCGTCCTCCTACTACGACTTCGACGCCTTCGAGGAGATCAACGTCACCACCGGCGGCGGCGACCTCAAGGTGGCGACGGGCGGCATCGGGATCAACTTCGTGACCAAGCGCGGCACGAACGCGTTCCACGGCGCCCTGCGCGGCTTCCTGGCCAACCACAAGCTCCAGTCGAACAACCTGCCGGCCGAGGTCACGGGCCAGGACCAGGCGAACCACACCGACCAGATCTTCGACTGGGGCGGGGAGCTCGGCGGACCGATCGTGAAGGACAAGCTCTGGTTCTGGGGGTCCTACGGCAAGAACGACATCCGCATCGCCCGCTTCACCCAGACCAAGGACAAGACGCTCCTCAAGAACTGGAACGCCAAGCTGAACTGGCAGGCCAGCCCCAACGACATGCTCTCCGTCTTCTGGTTCAACGGGGCGAAGGTCAAGATCGGGCGCGATCCGGGGGTCGTCACCAACGAGCCCAACAGCTTCCTCTGGAACCAGGGCAACTTCTACCCCGAAGAGGGCTGCACGGTCCCTTGCGGTCTGCACGGGCTCTGGAAGACCGAGTGGAACCACACCTTCGGCCCGAACTTCAACCTGAACGCGAAGTACGCGTACTACGGCTGGGGGTACGGCTTCGCCGCCGGAGCCCAAGGCACCGACGGCGCCCTGGACGGCGGTTGGGACTTCGACCTCGACCAGGCCTTCGGCGCCTACAACGGCTTCACCGCCCGCAAGCCCTGGCACGTCGTCAACGTGGACGGCAACTACTTCAAGCCCGCCATGGGCGGCCAGCACGAGTTCAAGTTCGGGTTCGCCTACCGCAAGGATCCGGCGCGCACCACCACCACCTTCGCGGGGAATCAGACCCCTGGAATCAACAATGGCGGCGGCGACACGGTCGCGCAGATCACCCGGCAGCGGAACGTGCGCTTCACGGAGACGATCGGGAGCGGCTACTTCGGCGACACCTTCACGAAGGGCCGGATGACCCTCAGCGCGGGCCTGCGGTACGACCGCCAGCACGCGTACAACGAGGCCAGCACCGCCACCGCCAATCCCACCTTCCCGGAGCTTCTGCCGCAGCTCGTTTACGACGGCAGCGGCCCCACCATCACCTGGAAAGACGTCTCGCCCCGGGTGAGCGTCAGCGTCGGGCTCGACGAGGCGAAGAAGACGGTCCTGCGCGCCTCCTACGCGCGCTACGCCGGCCAGCTCTTCCCGAACGACGTCACGGTCGCGAATCCGGTGGGCGGCTACTCGACGTTCCTGGCCTATCGGTGGATCGACAAGAACCACGACCACCTGGCGTCGAAGGACGAGATCCTGCTCAGCGAGGGGGTCCTCTACTACAACAACGTCGACCCCGCCCATCCGGCGGCCACCATCTCCCCCAACAAGATCGACCCCAATTACCACGCGAGCAAGGACAACGAGGTCATCGTCGGGATCGACCGCGAGCTCGGCGGCAACCTCGCGGTGGGCGCGGCCTACACCTGGCGCAAGGTCACGGACGTCTCGAGCTACTTCCCGCGCATCGGGATGACGTCCGCCGACTACACGCCCAACGCCCCCGTGACCGAGAACGGTTACACGGCGCAGACCTTCTCCCCGAACCCGGCGAAGGTCGCCGCGACCAACAGCGGCCAGATCCTCACCAACCGGCCCGACTACAGCACGGGATACAGCGGGCTCGAGCTGACGCTGAACAAGCGGCTGTCGAACAAGTGGTTCGCGCGGGCGGCCTTCTCCCTCATGGACTGGCACGAGAACATCGGGCCGGGCGCCATCCAGAACCCGACCCGCTCGGACACCACGGGCGGCCAGGCGGGCTCTGCCCAGAGCCGCAACTCCGGCCCTGGGGTGGACGGAGGCCAGATCGCGCCGCGCTCGGGCGGCTCGGGCAAGGGCGACATCTTCTTCAACGCGCGGTGGCAGGTCGTGGTGAACGCCCTCTACCAGCTCCCCGGCAACTTCGAGGTCGGCACCAGCATCTTCGGCCATCAGGGCTACGTCTACCCCGTCGTCCTCCGCTTGAACGCGGGCGGGGATGGCGCGATGCGAACGCTGGCGGTACCGAAGATCGACGCCCAGCGCTACAAGAACCTCTGGGATGTGGATTTCCGCCTCGCGAACAACATCAAGCTGGGAGGGCGCGCCACCCTGGGAATCACGGCCGACCTCTTCAACGCGTTCAACAGCGGGACCATCCTCGGGCGCAACCGCCAGGCGAACTCCGGCGCCTTTGGTTCGCCGACCGACGTGCTGTCTCCGCGGATCCTCCGAGTCGGGCTTCGCTTCGGCTTCTAGTCGTTCGCAGGACGTTGCGTAGACGGCCCCGGGGTGCCCCCCGGGGCCGTTCGCTTTTTCCGGAGGTCCTTCGCGACCTTTAGAATGCCTGCGTGGCACGCCCGAAGGTGCGGAAGGGGGGGAGGGACCGTCCGCGGGCGGCTACGACGAGCGGCCCGCCGAGCGCGCCCGCCGGGCGCATACGATGGGCCACCATCGCGGCGGTCTCCATCGCGGCGGTCTCCATCGCCGCCCTAGGCCTCGCCGTCGCATGGTGGGCGATTCATCGCTCTCCCCGCCTCAACCTGCTCCTCGTCACCATCGATACCCTGCGCGCCGACCACCTGGGCGCGTACGGCGACCGGGCGGCCCAGACGCGAACCCTCGACTCCCTGGCCGCGCGCGGCGTCCGTTTCGAGCACGCGCAGAGTCCCGTGCCCATGACCGGACCATCGCACGCGACGATCCTCACCGGTCTCTACCCGCCCGTCCACGGCGTCCGCGACAACGTGGTCTTCTCTCTCGATCCACGCCATCGAACGCTGGCGGCGCTGCTCAAGGCGCAGGGCTACCGCACCGCGGCCTTCGTGGGCGCCTACCCCGTGGCCGCCGCCTTCGGCTTCCGGCAGGGCTTCGACACGTTCAGCGAGGACTTCAAGGACAGCCCGATCCCCGGCGCCGGTGCCCAGCGTCCCGCCAACGAGGTGGTGGACGCCACCCTGGGCTGGCTCACCGCGCCGACGGACGCCCCGTTCTTCGTCTGGATGCACCTCTACGACCCCCACGCCCCCTACGACCCTCCGGAGCCGTACCGAACGGCCTTTGCCGGCCGGCCGTACGACGGGGAGATCGCGTTCGCCGATGCCCAGCTGGGGCGGCTGTTCGATTGGCTGGGCTCTTCGGGCCACGAGCAGGACACCGTGGTGGCGGTGCTGTCCGATCACGGTGAGTCGCTGGGAGAGCACCGCGAGGTCACCCACGCCGTGCTCCTGTACGAGTCGACCCTGCGCGTCCCTTTTCTTCTCGCCGGGCCCAACGTGCCCCCGGGGGTGACCGTGTCGGGCCGGGTCACCACCGTCGACCTCGCACCGACCCTTCTCCGCCTCCTGGGGCTCGAGCCGCCCCCGGAGATGACCGGCCGGCGCCTTGACCCGGCGTTCCGCGGGGAAAGGCTCCCTCCCGAGCCCCTCTATGCGGAGAGCCTCTTCGGGCGCCTCAACTGCCGCTGGTCGTCGCTCCGCGCGTGGACGGCCGGCGATTGGAAGCTGATCGACGGCAGTCGGGCCGAGCTCTTCCACCTGGCCGAGGACCCGGGGGAGACGCGCGATCGCGCCACGGAGGAAGCACCTCGCGTGGCGCGCATGCGCGCCGACCTGCGGGCCGCGCTGGCCAAGATGGCCCCGGGGGGCGATCGGGCTCGTACCGCCGCCATCACGCCGGAGCAGGAGGCCAACCTCAAGAGTCTCGGCTACGTCGGCGGATCCGGGGGCGGAGGCGAGCTCGACGAGCCCGGCCTGCCCGACCCTCGCGACCGCGTGCAGCTCTACGAGCGGATGCAGATCATCCTCCGCGCGCAGAACATCCCGCTCGAGCGGGCCTCCGCGGAGGCGGCGGCCATGGCGGAGGCGGATCCGGGGAACCCCTTCGCCCAGACCACGGTGGCCTCGCTCGCCTACCGTGCGGGCCGCCTCTCCGCCGCGGCGCGGGCCTACCGTCGCTCGCTCGAGCTCGATCCCGATCGCCCCGCCGTGCGACAGAACTACGGCAAGCTGCTGCGTGACATGAATCGCCTGGAAGACTCGGAAAAAGAGCTGCGCCTCGCTCTCGAGCAGACGGACGCGAGCGATCGGCGGACGCGGTCGAGCCTGGCGGAGACGCTCATCCTCGTGGGGAAGACCGAGGAGGCGGGCCGGCTGATCGGCGACCTCCTCCGCACCGAGCCCGAGGACCCCGAGGCATTGGCCGCGCGAGGGCGGCTGTTGGCGGCCCAGGGAAAGCTGGAGGAAGCGGCGAAGAGCCTGGCCGCCGCGGCCGCCAGCGGCGACACCGATGCCCGCATCGATCTCGCGCGCGTCTACACGCGGCTCGGTGACTATGCGCGCGCCCGCGAGGAGGCGGGCGCCGTGGTCACCGCCAATCCGGGCCATCCCTGGGCCCTGGCCGTGCTCGGCCAGGTCGTCATCCTTCAGGGGCGCCGCGAGGAGGGACTCACCCTGCTGCGCCGGGCGGAAGCCGCGCATCCGCGGCGGCCCGAGGCCTGGCGGAGCCTCGCCGAGGGATTCGACGCGGCCAGGGACGGGGCGGCGGCGGCCCGGTGCCGTCAGGCCGCCCAGGCGCTCCGCGGCGGCTGAGGGAGGGAGATGCTGTCCCACGAATCGCGCCGGACTCGTTAGCGGAAGCGCGGGTCGCGGGGAAACTTCGACCGGCCGCGCGCGGTCCACTCGCGCGCGGCCGCCCCATCCCCCAGCAGGGAGAAGGTCTTGACGACCGTCCAGTAGGTCTCGGGGTCCGGGCGCGGGCCGGCCCCGACGAGCCCCTCGAGGATCTCCCGCGCCTCGCCGTCCCGTCCCTGCGAGCGGTAGAGCATGGCGAGGCCCACGCGCCCCTCGCGCGACCAGGGCACGTCCTTGATCTCGGCGAGGAACTCTCTCTCCGCGTCCGCTGCGCGGCCCAGGCGGGCCAGGCAATCGGCGGCGCGCGCGTGCAGGGTGAGCACGATCGATCCCTTCTGTAGCCGGTTTGCCTCTTGCGCCTTGCCGAATGCGGAGAGTGCGTCTTCCCAGCGTCCCCCTCTCTGGGCCACCACGCCGAGCACGAAGTGGCTCATCGCGCGCCGCGGATCCGCCTCCAGGCTGCGGCGCGCGAACTCGGCGGCCTCCTCGAGCCGATTGAGGTCGAGGAGGATCTGGGCCCGCACCTCGTGCCCCTTCCCGGGCTCGCGGCGCGCCGCGAGCTCGGCGTGCTGGAGGGCCAGCTCGCGTCGGCCGTCCAGGGCGAAGATCCTCGCCAGGGCCAGGTGCGGCTCGGCGCTGGTGGGATCGAGCGCGACCACGCGATCGAGCGCCTCGATGGCGTCCTTCTTGCGGTCCAGCTCGGTCAGGGTCACCCCCAGCATCTCCCAGGCATCGCGCATGTCGGGGTTGAGGCGGACCACCTTGCGCAGCTGCTCCACGGCCTCCCCTCGGCGCCCGGCCAGGCGCAGGGACAGGCCGCGCTTGAGATCCTCGTAGGCTTCGATGTGGTCCTTGGGGTCGGGCAGGCGGCCGGACGACGGGTGGGTCCCCGCCGAACCCACGTAGCCGAGCGCCTGCAGCTTCTCGCGCACGTCGCTCGGCACCTCCTCGGGCGTGGAAGCGGTGGCCCCCGCCCCGCGCTGCTCGAGCCAGAGGTTCATCGCGGCGGCCACGCTCGCGCGCTCGGCCGCGACGCTCAGCCGCTCGGTCTTGTCACTCGAGAGGTCGAACAGCTCGGGGCGAGGGGCACGCACGTAGCGGTAACGCCCGTCGGTGGCCGCGAACAGCTCGCTCCAGCCGAAGTGGTAGCGCGGATAGAAGGTTTCGGAGTAGACGGGATGGCCGGAACCGGCCCCGGACAGCGCGCCGCGCAGGGAGACGCCGTCGAGGCCCCCCGCCTTGAGTCCGGCCAGGTCGAGCAGGGTGGCCGCGAGGTCGGCTTGCCCCACCGTGCCCGCCACGCGCGTGCCGCCGCCGAGGCCGCGGGGGAGGCGCAGGACGAGCGGTATGTGCACGGCCTCGCGGTAGAGGAAGATGCCGTGCTCCGCCTCGCCGTGATCCCCCAACCCTTCCCCGTGGTCCGAGGTCACGGCGATGATGGCGCGGTCGTAGAGGCCGCTTGCCTCGAGGGCGCCGACCAGCCGCCCTACGAGCTCGTCCGCGTAGGCGACTTCCCCGTCGTAGGGCAGGGCGTGGCCTTGGTGGCGAGGCGGAGGCGTGTAGGGGGAGTGCGGCTCGTAGAGGTGGAGAAAGGCGAAGAAGCGGGCGCCCTTCTGGGCCCCGATCCAGCGGGTGAGCGCCTCCACGGCGATGGCGCCGTCACGCTGGAGGTTGCCGATGGATTCCGTGCCGCCTTCCGTCTCGATCGCATCGTCGTAGAAATCGAAGCCCTGCGCGATCCCCGTGGTCGCTCGCAATACGTAGGCGGAGACGGCGGCTCCCGTGTGCAGGCCGGCGGCCCGAAAGCGCGTGGCGAGGGTGGCGTGCTCCGGGGCGAGCCGGAAGCCGATGTTGTCGCGAACTCCGTGGTGCGGGGGCAGGAGCCCGGTCAGCATCGAGGCGTGCGCGGGCAGGGTGAGGGGACAGTGGCTGTAGAGATCGTCGAAGACGATCCCCTCCCGCCCGAGGCGGTCGAGGTTGGGAGCGGACCCGGCTCCGTAGCCGTAGAGCGGCAGGTGGTCCGCGCGCAGGGTGTCGATCGATATGACGACGACGGGCGCGTCCCTGAACACGGAAGCGGAGCCGCCGGAACCCCGACAGGCCCCGACGATGGCGCCCGCGAGAACGACCGTGAGCGCCGCGCGCCGCATGCCTTCGGCGATATTACCCCTCGCTCGGGGGCCGTCAAGGGGGAGAGCGGAGCGGCGATTTGCGGGGGAGCGGGCATCGTGCGATTCTCATCCCGGACATGGCGTCGCCGGCCTCGTTTCCTCACCTGCCGCGACCGTCGACCTGAATGGCCGCCCTCGACCGCCTCCGGTGGACGGCGGGCCTCAGCGTCCTCTCGTACGGGCTGCGGGTCGGCATCCGGGTAACCGACCCATCGGTGCTCGCGCGGGTTCGTGAGCGGTTGCCGCCGGGATGGCGTCCCACCAGGTCGCGTCGCGTCCAGCGACTATTTTCCGTCGTCGTCGGCGGTGAAGGCGCTCGCCCGGGGCTCCGACGGCTGCACCTCGTCTACGACGACGCTACCCGAGTCGCCCGGACGGCTTCTCTCGACGAAGCACTGGGCGCGCTCGAGAACACCTTGGGCCTGTACGTCGCGGAGTGGGCGAGGCGCCGCCTGTTCGTGCATGCGGGGGTGGTGGCCTGGCGCTCCCACGTCGATGAAGGCGCGCGCCGGGAACCCCTTCGTGAAGTAGCCGCGATAGACGTCGTTGAACGTGCCGTAAAGGCTCAGGTCCGTGCAGTAGACCGTGACCGTGACGAGATCGTCCATCGCCATCCCTTCCTGCGCGAGCACCGCCTTGATCTGGTCCATCACGTTCCGGACCTCGGCCGCCGCGTCGGCGGGCGGCTTCTGCGTCGCCGGGTCGAGGCCGATCCGCCCCGCCAGGTACAGCGTCTGGCCCACCCGCACCGCGTCGCTGAAGGGACGGTCGTCCTTCGCGTCCCGCGAGCGCGCGCGAACATGGCGCGGCGGCTCCGCCGCCGACGACATGGCCGATACGCCCACGGCCATCAACAGGATCGCCTGAGTCGCAAGGGTCCGCATTCGCCACCTCCACGTCAGCGGCCTCGAGCTGCAGGAACTCGGGCAAGCGGAGGAGCCCCGGGCTGCGGTCGTTGTTTCCCCGGTACGGCGTCGACCGGCGCGATCTCGGCCAGCCGGTCCAGCAGGGTCTCGTCGACGGTGTCCCCCGCGAGGAGGATGCGCTCGACGCGGTCGAGCACCTGCGGCAGGAGCGGATCGAAGCGGGCATGGAGGTCAGCCACGAGGCCGAGACGCACCCGCTTTTGCCCTCTCAACCGTGCAGGCTCGGTATTCGCATGAGACCAGGAATGAATGCTAGGGGCACCGCCGGCGTCTTCTTCTATCGGGGTCGGCTCCCGCCCGCCGCCGTGCGACCGCTCGGCACGGTTCACGCCACCCGTCAGTGACGACGCTCACAGCACCCGCTCACTGGTTACTTTCACTACGGAAAGTAGATAGCGGGAATGGGACCGCTAGCACCTCTTCCGCATCGCATGTCCTGCTCGACACCTGGCCAGCAGCGCATCACGCTGGGCTTCGAGTCCGCGGACCGGCGAGGCTTCGGGCCGGACGTGGACTGGGAGATCCGCGCCCGTGCGATCTCCGTCGTGCTGTCGGCGCGAGGAGCGTACTGAGCCGCGGGCGTACCGCCCGCCGAGATTCGCGTCGAGAAGCGAGCATGAGGACGACCCGGGCCCTCGGGCGGAACAGGCGGATCGCGCTCGTCCGGTCCCTATCTGGCAGGATTCTCGACATGGCGCTTTCGAACACCTCAAGGCCGGGCTCCCGGCGGATACGCTTCGACATGACGGCGCGCGGCGCACGACCCGTGCGGTCCGTCGGACGCTTCGTGTTCTCCGACGGGGTGTGGCGCCTCCTCGCGCGATCCCTCGCGTTGTCCCGGCGTGAGTGCCAGATCGTGCAGGCGCTGTTCGACGACCAGAAGGAATCCGCCATCGCGAGCGACCTCGGCATCTCTCAGCACACGGTTCACACCCACATCGAACGCTTGTACCGCAAGCTCGAGGTCAACAGCCGCGCCACGCTCGTCGGGCGCGTCTTCGTCGAGTACCTGTGCCTGTCGAATGCCGCGGACGGCCAGGCGGAATTCCCGCCCGAGTTCCCGCACCAGGGCGCGGCCGCGGTCACGCGGGGCTGACGGATTCTCGTCGGTCCCGCGCGTCTCCGGCCTCGCCGTGTCTCCGCTCGCCGGACCTCACCGTGTCCGCTCGTCCGATCTCCCCGGATTACGGACGGTCGATCCCGATGGCCGTGAGCATCCCCCGCAGGGCCGACAACTCAACAGCCGACTCCTGATCCTCTGGCGGATGCGGTCTGATGGGGCGCTCTGGGTGTTCTGTCGACGCGACGCACCGGAAGACCCGCGCCGGCTCCGCCGGGGGCGGGGCGCGGAAGGACGCCTGAGGAGCAACGAAGGAGGTCTGATGAGCAACAAGTGGACACGATTCGTGAGTCTGGCCGTGGTGCTGTCGTTCCTGGTGGCGCAGTACGCGGCCGCCGCAAGCGTGCACCTGAAGGGCGGCGCGAATTCGGAGCCGTCTTTCTTCGACGGGGGCCTGCAGCTCGCGACCGAGGGGGCCCTTGCCGGCTTGGGGAACGAAGACCTGCTCGTGACGCTCACTGCGACCGCCAACGTCACGGCGACCTGCACGAACCCGAGTGGCGGCAATCAGCCCCCCGGCCAGAATCCGGCGTCGATCACCGTGACCGGCAGCCAGGCGATTCCCGCGAGCGAGATCAAGAACGGCAACGTGGCATTCGCGCTCGTCACCCAGTCGCCCGACGCCACGATCCCGGGCGCGCCGGGCTGCCCGAACCCCAACTGGACCGAGACCATCACCGATCTTGCATTCACGTCGGCGACCATCACGGTCGAGCAGCCAGTCGGGACGCTGGTGCTCACGGTCACATGCGCGATCACCGAACCGACCACGGACGGCGCCGTCCCGGGAAACAACGTGAGCTGCACGCAGCAGTAGCCGTGAGTCACAGGCAACCGCCGGCACCTTAGGCGGCATCGGTCGGAGCCCGGGGGCGCGCTCGGTTGGGCGCCCCCGGGCTCTTCCGCGCGAGGAGCTGCGGGGGCCACCCGCGACGAGCTCCTCAGCGATGCCGGCCGGCGCGCCTCCCGCGCCGCCGCCTGGGTCTCGGGCGTCGTTTGGCCGACGCTCCCCACAAGGCGGCCCGCGACGAGATGGAGAGCCGCGCCTCGCGCGCGTAGCCGCCGGCCGTCCAGACCATGCGCGCGAAGGAGCGGGATGGAGCGGAGGGTGAGCGCGACGGCAGGCCCGACACGACAGGACCTGAGCATCCGCATCGTGGTGGGCCGGGTGGCCGGCGCCACCCGCTGGTCAGGCACCTACGAGTACCGCCTCGACCAGAGGGTGCCCGCGGGCCAGCAGCTCTCCAGTCGCGGACGGTGAGGCCGGCCCAGCTCCACGCCGAGCTCGCGGGGATCCGCACCCCCGCCCGGATGGACCTGCATCCGGTGAGCCAGACGTATGGGCCGATCCAGATCAGCCCCTGCTACGGTCGCACGCCGGGCGTGATCGGCGGGGGCAGGATCTACAAGATGGAGGAGGCGCTTAAGACGCTCACCAGCCAGGACGGCCGCGAGTACCGCTTCCACGGCCGGCGGACCTACCCCTCCGGCCCCTCTTCCTTCACCGTGACCCACGACATCGTCCTGCGCCGCGAGCCCTGACGTCCGCGACGGACGGGTCCGCGCCTGATCAGCGGTTCATGGCCATCAGGCGGGCGATGCGGTCTTCGAGCGGCGGGTGGGTGGAGAAGAGGTTTCCGAGCGACTGGCCCGAGAGCGGATTCACGATGAAGAGATGGGCGGTGGCGGGGTCGGCGTCCCGCAGGGGGATGGCGTCCTTGGCCGTCTGGAGCTTGCGCAGCGCGTGGGCGAGGCCGTCGGGGTAGCCCACCAGCCGCGCCCCGCTGGCGTCGGCTTCGTACTCGCGCGACCGGCTCACCGCCATCTGAATGAGCATGGCCGCGAAGGGCGCCAGCACCAGGGTGAGGAGGGCGGCCAGGGGCCCCGAGCCTTCGTCGTCGTCCCGGCGTCCGATCGGCACGAAGTAGGCCATGTACGCGAGGTGGGAGATGGCCCCGGCCAGGGTGGCGGCGATGGTGGAGGTCAGGGTGTCACGGTTGAGCACGTGCGACAGCTCGTGGGCGAGCACGCCCTCCAGCTCCTCCCGGTTCAGGGCGCGCAGGATGCCCTCGGTGGCGGCCACCGCCGCGTGGGCCGGGCTGCGCCCGGTGGCGAAGGCGTTCAGGGCGTCGTCGGGAATGACGTACAGCCTCGGCAGGGGGATGCCGGCTTTCATGGCCAGCTTCTGCACGATCTCGTGGAGCACGGGCGCATCCTGCGGCTCGACCGGCCGGGCGTCGTAGGCGCGCAGCACGATCTTGTCGCTCCAGAAGAACGCGGCGAAGTTCATCACCCCCGCCATGAGCAGCGCGATGGTCAGGCCGCTGCTCCCGCCGATCGCCTGGCCGGCGAAGAGCAGCAGGCCGGTCAGGGCCCCCAGCAGCAGCGTGGTCTTGAGCGTGTTCACGTCCGCAGACCTCCCTCATATGAGATATACGCTGCTTGCGACGGCGAGTTCAAGCGGCTACCCTCGATTACCCCGCTGCTGCGACGACCGAGGCCTGGGGGATCAACCCACGGGGCGACGTCATCGGACGCTACACCCGAGCCGGCGTGGCCGGGGTCCGCGGGTTTCTCCTGAGACACGGGACCTACACCGACATCTCCATCGGCAACCACCTGATCACGTTGCCCACGAAGATCGGTGCATCGGGGGAGATCGTCGGCTGCTTGCTGAGGAGGTGAGAGGACGGCCCCGCTCGCTGCGTCTGCGAACTTCGGCATCTTCGAGGCCACGATCTCGAAGAGCCCGGTCGCCGCCTTCCCGTCCCCCGTCTCGAAGAGCGCGATCCCCGGCTCGTAATGGGCCATCACGGCGTTGGGCTGCAGCTCGATCGACCCGGCTCCGGAGACGCCGTTTCGGGACTAGCATGGTACCGACGCTCTCTCCGCAGGGCGGATCGAGAACCAGGGGGTGACCATGACGACCTCGACCACCGCGGCTTCGACGCGGCCGACGCTCGACGCGCGCGGGCGCGAGCTGCTCTTCACGGGCGCGCGGACCTACAGCGCCTGGCTCGACATCCCGGTCAGCGACGCGGCGCTGCGGGAGCTGTACGACCTGCTGAAGTGGGGTCCGACCAGCGCCAACTGCAACCCCGCGCGCTTCGTGTTCCTGCGCACCAAGGAAGCCAAGGCCCGGCTGCTGCCGACCCTGGCCCCCGGCAACATCGACAAGACCGCGAAAGCGCCCGTCACCGTCATCGTCGCCTACGACCTGAAGTTCTACGAGAAGCTGGCGAAGCTGTTCCCGCACAACCCGGCCATGCGCGGGCTGTTCGCGAACAACCCCCAGCTCGTCGAGACGACCGCGCGGAGGAACTCCACCCTGCAGGGCGCCTACATGATCATGGCCGCCCGCGCCCTGGGCCTGGACTGCGGCCCGATGTCCGGGTTCGACAACGCGAAGCTGGACGAGGCGTTCTTCGCGGCGGGGAAGAACTGCGAAGGCTGCAACGAGGAATTCTTCCCCGAGGGCCACGTCAAGTCGAACTTCCTGTGCAACCTCGGCTACGGCGACCCGAGCAGGCTGCCCCCGCGCAGCCCCCGGCTCGGCTTCGACGAGGCGTGCTCGGTCATGTGATCCGCGGCCTGGGCGACCGCGGGTCGAACCGACCGTGCAGATAGGACGCGAGGCCGACCCGCACGGCGAGCCCCTATGGCTTGACCGCGATGCCCTGCACCTCGAACCTGCCTCCGGCCAGCAGCGACCCGGAGCCGATGAAGGCGCGCGCCGGGAACCCCTTCGTGAAGTAGCCGCGATAGACGTCGTTGAACGTGCCGTAAAGGCTCAGGTCCGTGCAGTAGAC
>WNGL01003541.1_pt1 | contig 32504 bp, 35 predicted proteins | sample 5400591 | NCBI WGS metagenome assembly WNGL01 (sample SAMN13153377, study PRJNA577476) | soil metagenome | isolation source: 80 cm soil or saprolite under Garry oak tree replicate 1 | place: USA:California | collected 2016-06-15
AAACCGATACTCAGTTCCTCCAGCGTTCTTGACACGCAGGGGCGCAGGAGTGGGGTTGGCACAGGCCGAGTCCATAAAAGCGTCGACCGTTGAGCGTGAGTGCCACGTTGGATGTGTGTGGGTGGGGCTTTGTTAGACGCTCGCTTTACAATCCTGGTTGGCGTGAGATTCGGTTGCGCCGCACTTGCCAGTGGGACTATGCTGTTGTCTCGCCGGCAGGGCGGGGACGGCACAAGGGTTTTCACCGTTTCCTCTGTCTTAGGTCCGACCGAAGCGCAACGGTGTCAGGCTGGACCACGCCCTACCCTGCCGCTGAAAGGTCACTCTTCAGAAATTCCCGGCAGGCTCCCCGGCGCGCCTCCCGCGGACTCAGCCAATAGAGCAGAGCGGCTATTGCGATCCGCACGACAGATCGCCCCCACAAGAGGTACGGCGGATACATCCTGCCAATGTCTGTTATCCACAGCGAAAGGAGCGGCGTCAGCGCCAGAATGCAGAGCCCGACAATCAGCGCGTCCACGACGGCCACATTGCGTACGGGATTGCGTGAAGCGAGCCAGGGGAGCGCGGCGAGCATGAGTACCATGCCGCCCATTTCCTTGAGAAGCGACAGGAGGAGTGTGGATACCTCTCCTTCGGGGGGCCGCAGAAAGATCCGCACGATGAGGGGTTTCTCGGCAAAGATCATCAAACAGGCCTCCGAGTGCAGCCCATAGTGAAACCATCCGTAGGAGAATCGGAGAGCGCGATACGGTGGTTCGGGCATAACGACCTCCTCCCGATTCCAGTGATTGTACTTCCGAGAGCACCGGGTGGAACTGGAGGTTCTGTGCTCAAAACCACGTTGTGCTCCATGGTTCCCGGTTCTAGAATTGCTCTGATCACTCCTTTTGCGCGGAGGTTGCTCATGCCTCGCTACGAATTCTTCTGCACCAATTGCAAGAAACTCTTCTCAATGGTCTTGTCCCTCGTCGACTACGAGGAAGGGGACATCCTATGCCCCCACTGTGGCAGCAAGGAAGTCGAGCAGTGCTGGTCCGCCTTCAGTGCCATCACGTCGAAGAGCGCCTGAAGCCAGTGACTAGGGAGTTCGCCTGTGCGTTTCGACAAATTCTCTTTCGGCTCCATCCGCATCGACGGCAGCACCTACGAGCACGATGTCATCATTGATCGCGGCGAAATCCGCAGACGCAAGAAAAAACCCTGCAAGAAGTTCCGAGAGCAGTTCGGCCAGCCAACTCGTCATCGGCAGTGGTGCCTACGGTCGATTGCCCGTGATGCAGAAAGTAGAGCGCGAGGCCGGAGGTCACAAAATCAAATTGCTTGTTCTGCCCACGATCGACGCAGTCGAGGTGTTGAAGCGAGACCCCAAAGACACCAACGCAATTCTGCACGTGACCTGCTAACACTCACCCTTCCGCCTTGCTGCACCATTTCTGTTGCCGTTGACACTGCCCAGGGACCAGCGTAGGTTGGTGGCATTCCAAGAACGACGGTGGTCGCCGCGAAAGCTGCGCGACATTCCTTTCACCTTCTCACCAACCGAAAGGAGCGTTTCCCATGTACATGAGAGTCGTTGAATTAACCAGCAAGTCCGGCAAGGCACGTGAGCTGTGCAATACCATTGATGATAAGGTCCTGCCCATTCTGAAGAGGCAGGCCGGATTCGTCGACGAGACCGTAATCGTCTCCGACACGGAACCGAATCTGGTCCTCGCGCTCAGCTTCTGGAATACGCGAGAGGATGCCCAACGCTACGAGCGCGAACAATTCGACACGGTGCAGAAGACCGTACAGCACTTGATGGAGGCTGCGCCCGCGGTTCGTACCTTTGATGTCCACGCTTCCACCGTCCACAAGGTAGCTGCAGAGAAAGCCGCCTGAAACAACATACCGCGCACGAGGGCAGGCCACACGTGGCCCGCCCACCCTGGCGCCCTTTAAGAAAGGAGGCACCCAAGATGAGTGCGAAAAACGTGAAAACACTCCGTGCGGCGCACGAGAGCTGGAACAAGCGCGACTTCGCGGGCGTAATCCGCAACAGCGCTGCGAACCTCACCTACACCGACCACGCTCGCCCCCTGACGCTAAACACCCGGGAAAAATTCAGAGAGTGGACTGAAGGATGGGCCAAGGCGTTCTCGGACGGCCGCATTAGCAATCCCCAGTACATTGACGCAGGAGATATTGTCGTCGCCCAATTCACTGCCGAAGGCACCAACGACGGCCCATTCGGGTCAATGAAGCCCACCGGCCGCAAAATGTCTCTGCCTTTCTGCGAAATCTGCCACTTCGACAAGCAGGGGCGGATCGTATCGGGGGGGTGTTACTACGACCAATACACACTCTTGACTCAACTCGGTCACATCCAACCGCTTGCCGTGGCAGCATAACGCGGCAACTCCTCACTCACGCAAAAGGCGCGCTCCCCGCGCGCCTTTTTCCCTTATCAGGACGACGCCAACTGCGCGCCCTGGGCGCGTCAAGCCCGGCACCTGGACACCCCCCCACGTGACCCTTCGGTCGGGGCTGTGGCCAAGCACCTTTGGTACTTGGCCGCTCGGTGATTTCATGGGAGATTACCCATGGTGATGGGGGGACTCACTCGCGTGATGTCCAACCCATCGCAGCCCGAGCTCTAATCCCAACACGCGCGCAAAGGCAGATGTATGAACAAACACCTGATCTGGATCGACGGCGACGACTTCAGCGGCTGGTGCTGCTCCCACTGCACATGGGGTATGACAGCTCCTCGCCTGGAGAGTACGGTTGCCGCGCTCACCTTCAACCGAGTTGCGCAAGAGGACTTCGAGAAGCACGCCTGCGTCCACAACGCGCAAGGAGACGCATAATACGCGGTCGCAAAGAAGCCAGTTCTTTGAACATCAGCGGAACTCCAAAAAGCCCTACAAATTCTGACGTTCTGTCGGTTGGATGACGCAAGAATCTGAGAACTAGGCCTCATAAGAAATCCGGGAGCAAACCCGCAGAATTCGTGACCTCCGGAACCCAAACTCCGGCAGCGACCCGCGCCGAGAGTCACCCTTCTGTGATTTCCCGCAGTGTCCATTTAGTGTCCAGACTGGAGAATCGCGGGAATCCGTAAGACCAATAAGACAGTCGCGAACCCTTGCTAAAGAACGAGTTGCGGTGTAACGACTGAACGCACGTCACTTGGGGAGGCACGATGAGCCATACTCCCTCGGACCTGAATAATCGAGGCCAAGTCGGCGGCTCCTTCAGTTTGCGGGGATTTGACAGGCCATGAGTTGTAAAGCGAATGACGATGGTCAAAAAGTTTCATTGCCCACCGCGGCGTTGACTGTCCCAACCAGTCAGCCTAACATTTCTCGCCAGTGGGCGCCGCGTCTGAACTCGTGGGCCAGACCATCTCACACTACCGCGTCCAGTAGAATTGTGACGCCGGTGTGACGCAAAACCCGCCAACTCTGCCAAAATTGACATCATTGACAGTTCGCGCGGGTTCCGATTCAATAACTTACGTGGCTGCTACGCGACCCCGCGAATTCGGCTTACAGGTTCGGCTGCCGCTTATTTTAACTTGCTTTCATTCGAAGGAGCCTCATGTCCGCACCCAGCCGTCGACCGGAAATTCGCCGCCGTCGAACTCGCAACGAGAAAATTGCAAAGCTTCGCAAACGCCTGTCCGCAGCGCAGTCTGACGCGGACAAGAACCGCATCACCGCAAAGCTTCATCGCATGTCAATTGGTTCTCCGGGCGAGCCGCTGCTGAAATAACGCATCACTTGCAGCGTCGACTGCGGGACATAGCCTCGCCGACGCTGCTGCAGATCCACGTCAAGCCACGCCACCGCTGATCTTCCGCTTCTCGCCGACTGGGAACTCGCTGGTTTGGCCGCCGTGCCGCTTGTCGTTGCCGACTTGATGATAGACGTCGAGAATCCGGTGTACTGAGCTCTCCCACGAAAACTTTGCTGCCTGCTGGTAGCTGCGCTCTTTCATCCTCTCACGCAAAGGCTGGTCCACCAGTACGCGGTGCAGCGCGCGCATGATTTCGAACACGTTCTCTGGATTCACCAGCACTGCGGCATTCCCCACCACTTCCGGCAGCGACGACACATTCGAGGTTACGACGGGCGTTCCGTGGGCCATTGCCTCCAGTGGCGGCAGTCCAAATCCTTCATAGAGCGAGGGGAACACGAAGATCTTGGCCTGATCGTAGAAAGTACGCAGCACTTCGATGGGGACAAATCCCAGAAAGCGCACGTCGTTTTGCACGCCGCTGCGGATCACGGTGCGTCGCAGGTCGGGGTTACCGGAAAGATCATCTCCAATGATAATGAGCTTTAGATCGGGGAACACCTCATCCTTTTCCAGTTCGGTTTTCAAAGCGGAAAACGCCTCGATCATGCGTACAACGTTCTTGTGCGGACTGATGCGTCCGGCGTACAGCAGGAATGGATACGTTACCTGGTAACGCTCAACGATCACCTGGCGGTCGGCGGGGGTGGCATGACCGTGCAGAAAGCGTTCGTCGATTGCGTTGTATACCACCTCGATGCGCTGCGATGGAATGTCCAACAGCTTCTCAATTTCCGCCTTGGTAAAATTCGACACAGCAAAAATACGGGCTGCGCCCCGTAAGACCTGGTTCGTCAACTGGACATGCAGGGAGCGCCAGAAGCCGTTCTGTTCGCGCGCACGCGACATGTGTTCCAGCATGTCGTGTACGGTCATGACGTAAGGGCAAGGCAGGACTCGCGGAATCGAAAATAGATTGGGGATGTGGACGAGGTCGCACTTAAATCTTTTCAGGATTGCGCGGAACTGCCGATAACCTTGGACGGATCGCTCCGGCTCCATGAGTAGGACGGTGTGGAAGTTAGGAGGTAGCGATCCGATTTCCTTGACTTTTGCGGGGGAACCAATCAGAAGATACTTGTTCTCGCGATCGAGTTTTCCCAAGGTGCGGACGACGTTGCGGATGTAGGTGCCTACGCCGAACTCAGTCATCCGTCGGATGTCGATGGCGATTTTCATCGAAGGCATTTAACCACAGAGGGCTTAGAGGTACGCCGAGGAATCCCGGTCGCTCTCTTGCTATCAGGCGCGCGCTTCCACTTGCGCTCTGGCCCTGCGCTCGGCGTAGAGCGGGAATGTCTCGCAAAGCTCAAGGACCTGTTTGCGGATTCTCGCCAGAACTCCGGTATCTGTGCGGCTGAGGAGCGCCTCCGCGATCCAGCGCCCAATCTGGCGCATTTCGTCCGGTTTCATCCCGCGCGTGGTCAGGGCGGGGGTGCCAAGGCGAATGCCGCTGGGCTTCATTGGCGGGTTGGTGTCGAAAGGGATTGCATTCTTGTTGACCGTGATAGCAGCTTCGCCCAGAGCCTTCTCAGCCTCGCTGCCCAGCATTCCCTTGGAAAAGACATCGACTAGCATCAGGTGGGTGTCCGTTCCTCCGGAGATGATGCGGAAACCTTCGGCAGCCAGGGTTTCGGCCAACACTTTTGCGTTGGCGACTACCTGCTTCGCGTAGTCGCGAAATTCCGGTTGCATGGCCTCGCGGAAACATACAGCCTTGGCCGCTATGATGTGAACGAGCGGACCGCCCTGCATCCCGGGAAAGACAACTTTGTCTATAGCCTGGGCGAACTCGGCTTTGGAAAGAATCATGCCCGAGCGCGGGCCGCGCAACGTCTTGTGCGTGGTCGAAGTCACGATCTGCGCGTGCGGAACTGGCGAAGGATGCGCACCTCCCGCCACCAGCCCCGCGAAGTGGGCCATATCCACCAGGTATAGAGCGCCCACCTTGTCGGCAATTTGCCGCATGCGGGCGAAATCGATAATGCGGGGATAGGCGCTGCCTCCGCCGATGATCAGCTTGGGACGTTCTTTCTCGGCCAGCTTTTCCAGATCGTCGTAGTCGATGGTTTCAGTTTCTTTGGTCACGCCATAAGGGACAATGCGATATGTCTTGCCCGAAAAATTCAGATGATGGCCGTGCGTGAGGTGTCCGCCATGCGCCAGATTGAGGCCGAGAATGGTGTTTCCGGGCTGGAGCACTGCGGCATAGGCCTCCATGTTGGCCTGTGATCCGGCATGCGGCTGCACATTGGCATGCTCGGCGCCAAATAGCAGCTTGGCGCGGTCGCGGGCCAGGTTCTCGACCACATCCGCAAATTCGCAACCGCCGTAGTAGCGTTTGCCGGGATAGCCCTCGGCATACTTGTTCGTGAAAACGGAGCCTGCGGCTTCCAGCACAGCCTCGCTGACAAAGTTTTCTGAGGCGATTAGTTCCAGGCCTTCATGCTGGCGGCGGGTTTCGTTGTCAATCGCAGCGGAGATTTGCGGATCGTTCTCGTACAGTGGGCGGTACATCGGAGAGTTTCTCATGGCTGTGAATTATTCCGTTTTCGAAACCGTTTCGTAAATGTTGGGCCGGTGAAGTTCCATGTACCACTGCGGCGCCTTCACCGGTGTGAAGCCAAACTGCGAGTAGAGGCCGTGCGCATCACGAGTCAGCAAGGTCCAGCGGCGCAAGCCCTGCAACTCCGGATGCTTCACGATGCACTCCATGAGCCACTTACTCAATCCACGACCACGATGCGACTCGAGCACGAATACGTCCCCGAGGTAGGCGTAGGTGGCGCGATCGCTGATCACACGGGCAAAGCCAACTTGCGAGCCTTTAGCATCATAAATGCCAAAGCAGAGTGAATGTTCGATGGATCGCGCCACCACTTCTCGCGAGATACCTTTCGCCCAGTAAGAGTTCGTGAGAAAGCCGCGAATGGCGTCCAAATCCAGGAGTTCGCGGTCTGTGCTAATCAGGAAATCGCCCTGTCGATGCTCAATGATCGCTTCAGCGTGGCTTGGGGTTGGCGCAACCCTCATAGGGACATTTTACCGCTCAAGTCGGCTTCCGAGTCGAGGGATCGAAGGCTGGAGAGCGGGAAGCCCCAACCGTTGCGGGTGCGTCTAGGCCTTAAACAACCAAAAGATCTCTAGTTCTCAAACGCCGTACGCAGGAATGACGCCAGTTGCCAGCCGTCCATATATTTGTACGGTGGTTCACCCATGGTGTAATGGCCGCACGGCAGAACCACGATTTTGTGGTCCAACTGACGGCGTTCGAATTCGTCCACGACCTGGCGCGAGAGATCAGGCAGGAATGTCAGATCGTACTTCGCGTAGATGATGAGCGACTTGCGCGGCCAGCGTGAGAAGCGGTCAAAGTACGACATGGGGCTGACTGCCAGCCACATCCGGCGCAAGCGCTCCAAATCGATGTCAGCTTCGAGCGCCTTCCGGATGTGCCTGGTTGACTGGCCGCGCCAGACGACGTCGGCCACGTACGTTGATGCATGATTGAACGCCGCCACCCGAATGCGCGAATCATGTGCGGCAGCAATGAATGCGTAGCACGAGCCGAGACTTGTACCTACGATTCCGAGCTGACTGTAGCCCTGCTGCTCCAGCCAATCGAGGCAGCATCGAACGTCGACCACGCCCTGGCGCACGGCGTGAAGCGTGCGGCCGATATTGGCGGAGACAGCATAATCGGCCCGCTGTATCTCCGCCGGCATGCGGATGTCGTGATACGGCATGCTCAGTCGCAGGACTGCTATCCCGAGCAAATTGAGCACGCGACAAAGACTCACGTAGGCAATTGCGTCCGAGTTCCAGTGCGGCAGGAGAATGACGGCGCGGCGTCCTCTGGCCGGAAACCACCTCGCGTTCGCCAGATCGTTCTCTGGATGCGGCGTTCGCACGGGCGAGGTAAAGCGAAGGAAGTCCGCCGATCTGCCCTTGACCTTGGCTTCAAGCTTGAGATCCAGAACTTCGCGCGTGCTGAAAACTTGCACTTCACGGTGTTCTAGTCGGTAGTCGTCGGGGCGGTCATAGGCGTAGAACGTATCACTGTCCGCAACAATTCGACGGTTCCACTCGACGAAAAACTTCTCCGGATCATCGGGGATTTGTCCCGGACGCCAGCCATTTCGGTGCGGCCAATCCCGTGCCCACTCCGCGCCCCACTCCAGCGGACGGACCACGCGATTGTTGTCGACCGAGGTGAGGCGGTGCTCCCAGTCGTACATCCATTGTGCGTAGCGTGAAGCCATGGCCAATCTCTAGTTTAACAACCTGTGGCGAGTTGGCTCGGTGGGAGGCATTCAACGGTTGCAATAAGCGGTTGACTCTGCGCATTTGATCCTTAAACGGGGCATCATGGCGAAATGCTCCTCGTTTGTGACATCCCTCACGAGAAAATCGGCTGTTCAGCGCGATATCAAGGCTGAAGTGAGTTTGCAAAAGCTGCTTGAAATTGTAACTACTCCGTGACACCGGTCTATTCCGTGACACCCCGTGCCCCGGGACTGCTCTGTGCCCCATGACAGCCTGGACCGGTACTCCAACCATGAAAACAATCTAGTTGCTGTACCTTCGGGGGACGCGTTTGGAGATGTTGCAGAGAATTTCGTAGGGGGTGCTGTTGGCTAGTTCGGCGTGCTCTTGGGCGTCCACGCTGAGGCTGTCTTGCGATCCAAGCAGGATGACTTCATCTCCCACCGAGATTCCAGGGATGCCGGTTACGTCCACCAGCGTAAGATCCATTGAGATGCGGCCCACGATGGGCGCGTAGTGCTCCCGCACAATTACTCGCCCGCGGTTGGAAAGCTGGCGATTGTACCCATCGGCGTAACCGACAGGCAGCACGGCTACATGTGCAGGAGCTTTTGTAACGTATGTTCCGCCGTATCCCAGAGCTTGATTAGCGGCGAAGTCGCGCAAGGAAAGAATCCGCGTCTTCCACGTAAGCACCGGCTTCACCGGCAGGCGCAGCGTGCCTCCGCTCACTTCCCGGCCCGCACGCTGGAAAGGTAAATAGTATCCGTAGAGCGCGACTCCCGGACGCACCATATTGTTCCAGGTCTCGCGGCGGGAGATCACTGCGCCGGTGTTGGCCATGTGCACGAAGGAGGGTTCCAGACCTGCGCTGCGCCACATGCGCTCAGCCTCCTCGAACCGGCGCTGCTGATCGGCAACCGAAGGCGCATCCATAATTTCGGACGACGCCAGATGAGTCGCAGCTTTTTCCAGAGACTCGATGTGCCAAGGTTCCCAGACGGTGGGCGTCAGTCCAAGACGCACAATCTCATTCTCCTCACCGCGCCAGAAACCTGTCATCAAAAGAATGCGCGCCTCGATGCCGGCTTCCCGCAGCGGAATTGCCTCATCGAGTGACGTCACGCCCAGCCAGGTGGCTCCCTCCGCTTCCAGGGCACGCGAACATTCCACGGCCCCATGGCCATAGGCATCGGCTTTCACCACCGCACAGACGGTCACGCCGGCCCCTACATGTTTCCGCACCGTGCGGAAATTTTGCCGTAAAGCAGACAGGGATACCTCCGCCCATGTCGGGCGGGTAGCGATGCGACTCAGAGTTTCTGCGGTGGTTGTCACTTCAGCTCGATTATAGCGGCAGCATTCCGAGGAGTTAGGTTACGCATGGGCTACTCCCGCATGATTCTCGCGTTGAATATGGGAGTTACAAAACTGCGGTCTCGCTCCAACTTCCGGAGAGAGAAAGTTCACCGTGATTTGCATCTCGACCTCGACCGGTTCGTTGTTGAGGACGTAGGAGCGATCGTGCCGTTGGATGACCGCATCGATGGCTGCGCGAACCGACATGGGATGGCCAGTAGGGACCCCCAGGTTTTCGATCGTGCCTTGCCGGCTGATCACGGCCTGCAGCACTACCGGTCCTTGAATGCGTGCGCTTCGCGCGAGCGAAGGGTACTCGGGCTTTACTTTGTAGATGAGATCCCCCTCCCTCCTACGCGATAGTCGTACCCTGTGAGCTGGCGGCGGTGGAGGAGGAAGTGCTGGTTTCGCTTCGCTGCCAATCGAGTTTGAGAATTTCATTGGTATCGCCGGAGCCGGTGCTGCCCGCAACATACGGGCCGCTTGCACCCAGCTGCGGCGGTGCCGCGTCATCGGCGACATTCTGGACACCGATTGGAATACGCCGTGGTGCGAGCAGCACGTTTCCCAAGATTTTGCCTGGAGAGATTGCGGTGGACTGTAGATGTGAAGGCGTGGGGTGCGGCCCGCGAACGTTGACCCCAGACAGTTTCCAGCAGACTGTCGGCAAAGCGTTGGGGAGCAAAGAAGAAGGCCACGTTTTCCACGCGGCCTTGGGGAACTTCGGACACCTTCGATGGCCCCCAAACTACTTGGGAGGCTCGGTCGACTTGGGCGCAGGCTTTGGAGCTGTACTAGTCGCCGGTTTCGGAGTTGTACCAGTCGCTGCTGGTCTTGCGGCCGGTTTGCTGGTCGTGCCGGAGGAGGTTGGCGCAGGCACGCCTGACTGCGCGTTGTAGGCATCGACGATTACCTTGGTGATGTCCACCGTCTCGCCATACCACAGCACCGGGCTCTGCGGCCAGGGCTTGGTCGTATCCACGATCATGCCGAAGCCATTGTCCTGCGCATATTTCACGATCATCGGGGCCATCTTCTGCAGGATGCGCTGGGCGATTTCGTTCTGCTGGTTCCCCGCTTCTTCCTGGGCGTCCTGGACCGAGCGCTCCAGGGACTTCTGCTTGGTCTCAATTTGCTTAACCAGGGTGGCACGGGCATCCTCATTGAGCTTGTCGCCCTGAGTATTCAGCTGTTTCTTCATACCCTCGAGTTCGTCGTTCTGGCCTTTCAGTTCATTCTGCTTGGGTTCAAGCTTCTTGCTCAGAGTCTCGAAATCGCGGCGTCCTTCATTACTGCCGAAAATTGCTTGTTCAATGTTAATGGTTCCCACCTTTGTACCAGAGCCTATCGTGGGGGCAGAAACCGTTGGACTAGCGGGCGAGGCAGCCGGGCTCGAGGCAGGTAAGCCCGCTGGAGTGGAGGCGCTGCTGTTTTGAGCCAGTGCGGAAATCGCGAAGAAAACCGCAGTGGCCAGGGAAAACCGCAAGAACTTGCTTGTCATTGGATCGATTGAACTCCTTGGAACATGGTTCCGGGAACGATTAAGATTTCCTTCTCAGGTAACGCCGGGCCGTACTTACGAGGTCCCCGCTTACTACCAACGGCCGCCAACGGAAAAGGCGCACTAGATTGCCAGCGTCGCCCGCCGAGACGGTCGGCGTGGCGTCCACCCTAAACGGCATCATGCCATGGCGTGGATCAGTAATAATTATAGAGACGCTCGTTACCGCCCGTCAAACCGCTTCCTCAAGTTTCGCGCGTTAAACGCCCTCAAAACGTTGTCGCTACGGTAAACCGGAATGTCTTGCGCGGTTCCCGCAACAAGAAGCTTGGGGCGTAAGTATTTACCGCCAGGTGATAGGTATAGTCGCCGGCCGCACCCGCGGGGAACATAGAACGCGTAATCGGAATCGGCGGATTTGCAGGCGAGTCCAGGCGCAGCGGATTGTATGCCCAATAGATACGGAAGGGCGCGTTAATTACCGGCAGAAACATCTGCAATTCCAGCCCCGTGGACATTCTGGGACGCCAGTTGGTGCTGGCCAACACCTGGAGGTCTTTCGAAGGAACCGGATTCAACAGGTTGCCACCCGCGCACTTGAAGCCGGCGTCCAGGGCCGGGCATCCGAATGCCGTACTGATTACGGTGTCGTATTGCTGGCTGGCAATTTGGAGCTGCGAACGTCGAATTATGGGATCGATGCCAGTATCCAGAAACGGCGCGAGAGCGACAGGGCCGAAGATCGTGATGCGGTATTCGAGGTTGGTGATCACGCTCAGATCGCCGCCCGGGAAAGTGATCTGATCCACCGGTATGGGCACAGTGTAGTTTCCCATTCGAGGGTTGGCCGGGTTGAGTAGCACCGGCGTACCATCTGGGTTTGTCAACGTAATCGTGCTGGCGCTAGGCAGGAATGCCACCGGCGACACGGAGCGAATGTCAAATCCGCGAATATCGTTTTCACCGCCCATATAGAACCGCTGGAATGGCGGGGCAACCAGGCCCCCAAAGCCGCTGATGAAGGAGCCTTGCGCTCGGAAGCCCCACGTATTGTGCCGGTTCTGGACTGGGAACCACTGCTGGTAATTCGCAATCGGCCGAATGGATCGTACCGTTCCTCCCAGCCCTGCGAACTCGGCACCAAGCGTTAATTGCCGGCCGCTGTGCGGTGAAATCGGGCTGTCGATTGTATTGAATGAAAAGCTGGGGAAGATCTTGCTGGTGAGGATGCCGGACAGCGCGTTGGGCCCGGAGATTCCGCGAAACGCCAGAAATTCGAACAGGTTCTTGGACGCAGTGCTCAACGCAAGCAAGGATGAACGATCTAATGAATACGTGAGGCCGACACGCTTGAACGAACGGTGCAGCGGATAGCTTAACGATGTGGTAAATCCCACGCTCGATTGCGTGTAATTCTGCAGATTCTGCAGGACGGCGCTGGGCAGATTCAGGTTCTGTCCACCCAAAATGGAGAGCTGCTTGGCCTGGTTGTAGCTGATCTTATTGGCGTAGACGGTGAAGCCAAATTGCAGCGGCCGGTCAAACATGTAGGGTTGGGTGAAACCGAACAACGCGCTGCGGGCAAGGTTGCCAATACTGGTCTGGATTTGCAGGGTCTCGCCCAGCCCCAGGAAATTATTGGTGGTGTAGTTGATGCCTACGAAAGCGCCTTCCAGTCCGCTCACGCCTCCATTCAAGCCGATGCTGTTCTTTCCTTTTTCCTTGACCTTCAGCGTGAGGTCCACCGTGCCGTTCTTTTCATCCAGTTTGCGGTCGGTGACGTTGGGGTCGTCCGGCTTCAACTGGTCGAAGTAGCCAAGCTGGTTCAATCGGAGCAGGCTAAGTTCCCACCGCCGCGAATCGTAAATATTGCCTTCTTCAAGCGCAAGTTCGCGTCTGATGACCTTGTCGCGAGTTGTGGTGTTGCCCTGGAACTCGATGCGGCGCACGTAGAACTGCTTGCCCTCATCCACATCGATTTCAAGAAAAATCAATTTCTTTTGGTCATCGAAGGTGGTATTGGGTACCGAGGTGAAGTTGATGTATCCCAGCTGACCATAGGCTTTTCGCAGCGCCTCCAGGCCCTTGGCGATTTTCTCGCGGCTGAAGACATCTCCATCCTTTATCGGAAACAAAGAACGCAGCGCCTGGACATTTGCGACGGCCTTGTTATTTTTGAAGGTGATCCCGCCAAGCGTATAGCGGTCGCCCTCCTCGATCGGCATGGAGATATCGACCGCTTTGCCTGGTCCGTGCTGGAGGAGGGGAATATGGAAGCCCTTGTGGCCCGTGTCGTGAATCACAGTCTTAGGGTCGTTAACCACGACCTTGAAATAGCCACGATTCTGGTATTCCGCCCGTACGCGCTCTGTATCCTCTTCCAGCTTCGTGGCGTCGTAGGTCTTGGCGAAAATGTTTTCCAGGAAGATCGAATGGGGAACACCAATCGGCTTCAGATTCTTCATGGCGGACCGCAAGATCCGTGCTCTGATGTTTTGGTTGCCCTCGAACTTGATCTTGCCCACTTTGACCTTGGGCCCTTCCTTCACCACGAACGTGATTCCGACCGCCGCAGGCGGAATCTGCCGTACTTCAGACCGGATGGTCGCAAACTGGTGTCCGTGCTCAGAGAGCAGGCCCTTGATTGCCACTTCCGCTTTCTTAATGCGGGTGGGATCATACTGGCTTTCCACCGACAAGCCGACTTTCGCCTGCTTAAAGCGGTCGAGCACGTCGCTGGTCGAGACCGAGCTCAAGCCTAAGTAATTTATTTCTCGGATGGTTGGCTTTTCCTTCACTTGGAAGATGATCCGCCAGCCCTTGGGCGTCTGCTCCCGGAGGATGTCCCCGGCATGAGTAAAAATGCGCGCCCGAATGGTATCGGCGGGAATACGGCGGTTGCCCTGAATGTCAATTTCAGAGATTACTTCGGTCTGAGCCCAACTGAGGGAGGCCAGGGATAAAAGCAGGGCCATCAGCAGAGCGCAGGCCGGAGCAGGGCATCCCCTTCTTCCTCCTCCTCCTCTTCTTCTGACGCAAAAGTTTGTAAATAAAGAAGATGGCAGTTCAGAAGCGCCGAAAGCGCTGCGCCCGCGTTTGGGCACAAAAAAAGTCTCCGGATGCAAGCGAAAAGGAATCGCTACGACCTCAGCCTCTGGGATGTGAGAAAACTGCCATTATACGGTAGAGCAATGAAAGGCGTCCAAGCCGCAACTCTTCTGGTCAAACCTCGGTTGCTTCATTGCGATGGCCGGGAGAGCTCCACCTCCACCAAGACGGAATAAAACGTGGCCGAGTTGCCCATGTCGGTAAGTTTTTCCGACGTGAGGACGTTAATATTCCGGATTCCGGGGCTGAGCTTCGCCCAATTGAGATGCGCGGAGACCACGCCGGGCTGTACGGCGCCGTCCACGCGGGCTTTGAGCGTGATTTCGCCGCGCCCATTGAACACTCTGACGGCGTCACCTTCGGAGATTCCTCGCGACTGAGCGTCGGCGGCGTGCATTTCGAGCAGCCCGGGCTCTTCCATCTCCTGAATCGATGGGAGATTCGAGAAAGTTGAGTTCAGAAAATTGTCGGACTTGCGTGCCAGCAGTTCCAGGGGGAAGCCTTCTCTCTGATTTCCATGCCTTGATTCCGCCGGAGGAGTGAATTCAGCGACGGGGTCCAGTCCCTGCGCTTTCAACCCATCGCTGTAAAACTCGGCCTTGCCGGAGGGAGTGCGGAAGTTGCCGTAGGCGAAAGGAAGAAAAGGTTGGGTGGCGCGCGTACCCTCCCGCGCGCCTTTCGGGGAATCAAAATTCAAGCGCACGTGCGGCTCACGTTCCAGTCTCTCCCGGTCAATTCCTTCCAGCCAGGGATTGTTTGAATCTAAGGCGGCATCGATCATCTCGTCCACACTCTGGCGGAAACATGCTTCTTCAAACCCCATACGCTCGGCCAGCACCCGGAAAACTTCCACGTTGGAGCGGCATTCGCCCAGAGGCGCAATGGCCTGATCGGACGTTTGCAAATAATAATGCCCATAGGCTGCCTGCAGATCCTTATGTTCAAAGAAGGTGGTCGCGGGCAAAAGAATGTCTGCGTAGTCCGTGGTGTCAGTAAAGAATTGCTCGTGGACCACGGTGAACAAGTCCGGCCTCCGCAAGCCGCGAATCACGTCGTTGTGGTTCGGACATACCGCCGCCGGATTCGAGTTGTAAACGAACAGAGCCTCCACCGGCGGATCATTGAGGGTGTTGAGCGCCTTGCCCAGCTCCACCATGTTCACCACGCGAGCGTCGCGCCCGAGCGCAATCTTCATCAAGTCAGGACGCTTCAGCGCGTCGCCGTTCAGCTCAAACGCGCCGCTCGTGGACAACTGCAATCCACCGCCCGCTTCCTTCCATGAACCAATCAGGCAGGGCAACATGGCGATAGACCGGGTCGCCATGCCTCCGCCTTCCGAGCGCTGCACGCCATAATTCACGCGAATCACGGAGGGTCGCACGGTGGCATACTCGCGCGCCAGTCGGCGTATGTCCTCAGCCCCAAGGCCTGTCCATTGCGCAACACGCTGGGGAGGACAATCTTTAACTTTTTCACGCAGCTCTTCGAAACCTAGCGTGTACCGGGCGACGTAATCCGCATCATGCAGATTTTCGCCGATGATCACATGCATCATGGCCAGCGCCAACGCGGCATCAGTGCCCGGATTGATCGGCAAATACCAGTCGGCGCACGCAGCCGTGCGCGTGCGGTAAGGATCAATCACCACCAACTTCGCGCCGTTTCGGCGGGCCTCCGCGATGAACGGCCACAAGTGAACATTATTGCCGTGAATGTTCGACGCCCAGGCGATGATGTAACGCGAATGCCGGAACTGCTCCGGTTCGGTGCCGAGTTGTACGCCGAGAACAGACTTCAATCCGGCATCGCCGGCCGCCGAGCAAATTGTCCGATCCAGTTGCGATGCGCCCAGGCGGTGAAAGAATCTGCGGTCCATGGAAGCGCCATTGAACATGCCCAGCGTGCCCCCGTAGGAATACGGCAAAATCGCCTCACTGCCAAACTCGGCAGAGATCGTGCGCAAGCGCCTGGCGATCTCATCGAGGGCCTCATCCCAGGAGATGCGCCGCCAAACCTGTTCGCGCAGGACCAGGTCTCGGCCCCGGTCCATGGGCGCGCAGCGCGGCCGCCCAGCCTGTGCAACAGCCGTCGCCACAGCCAGCCCCTTCGGAGCAATCCGCCGCATGGGACGCAGCACTCGATCGGGCGAATACACTCGATCCAGATATTTGGCCACCTTGCCGCACAAAAACCCGCGCGTTACGGGATGCGCCGGATCCCCCTGAATTCTTGTCGCCCGTTCACCCTCAACCGTGATGAGCACCCCACACGCATCTGGGCAATCATGCGGGCATGCGGCGTGGATAACCTTCTTCACGGTCCCTTGATTATACGGGGGCTGGCTAGGGAACGATGAGAATGGAGGAACTATTTCAGGCCGAGGTAAACCGCAACTTGTGAGTTCGGGATAAGTTACTTGCAGCGAAGCCAATTTCGCATCCGCTACTTTATCTCCAACACTTCTTTTTCTTTCGCCTTGCTCATCTCTTCCATCTTCCTGATTTCATCGTCGGTGAGCTTTTGAATTTCTTCCAGGGAACGCTTTTCGTCATCTTCGGTGATCTTCTTGTCCTTCATCGCTTTCTTGATGGCATCATTGCCGTCGCGCCGGATATTGCGCACCGCGGTGCGATGTTCTTCCAATACTTTGTGCAGGTGCTTCACCATTTCCTGGCGGCGCTCCTGCGTCAGCGCAGGTACGGGTACCCGGATGAGTTTGCCATCGTTCATCGGATTGAGCCCCAGTTCTGCCCCACGAATTGCTTTTTCGATCGCACCTACCTGCGATGGATCAAAGGGCTGCACCGTAATCATCTGCGGTTCCGGCGCGTGCACTTGCGCGATCTGGTTTAGCGGCATCTGCGACCCGTAATAATCGACGCTCACGCTATCTAACATGTGTACGGAGGCGCGCCCCGTCCGCGTGGCAGCCATCGCCTTGCGGAAGTCTTCAACCGCCTTTTCCATGCGCGTCTTCAGCTGGGTATACGTTTCTTTCAGGCCAGGGATTGCGGCCATAGAGGCTTGCGCCATGTTGTTAGCTCCGTAAAACGGCAGGAATCAAAACGCTGCATTATAAACCCAGTGGAAACCATAAAGCCGGCCGCGGAATCGCGACCATGCTCTACGCGCGCACGGTTGAACCGATCTTCTCCCCGCTAAGTACCTTTCGGATATTCCCGTGCTCGTTCAGATTGAAGACGATGATGGGCAGGTTGTTATCCTTGCACAGGCTGATGGCGGTGGAATCCATCACCTTGAGGCCCAGCTTCAAGACGTCCATGTAGCTGATGTCGGTGAACTTCTTGGCATCCTTCACGACCATGGGATCGGCGTCGTAAATGCCGTCAACTTTGGTCGCCTTGAGAATGGCGTCGGCCTTGATCTCCATCGCACGTAGCGATGCCGCCGTATCAGTCGAGAAATACGGATTTCCCGTCCCCCCAGCGAAAATCACCACTCGGCCCTTCTCGAGATGACGCAGCGCCCGCCGCCGGATGAAGGGCTCGGCTACCTGATTCATCTCAATCGCCGTTTGCACGCGGGTATAGACTTTCTGTTTCTCGAGCGCGTCCTGCAGCGCCAGCGCATTGATTACCGTCGCCAGCATGCCCATGTGATCGGCGGAAACGCGATCCATATCTCGCGCCTGGTCGGCAACGCCGCGAAAGAAATTGCCCCCGCCCACAACAATCGCGATCTGGATGCCGAGCTGATGGGCGTCAGCCAGCTCTGCCGCAATCTCGTGAATCCGCGAAGTGTCGATGCCGAAGCCCTGGTTTGCCGCCAGAGCCTCGCCCGAAAGCTTGAGAAGGATCCGTTTAAAGGAGGGAGTAGTCATGGAATGGTACATCCAAGATACCGCGGTATCGATTTTGTAACGCCGGGTTTCCTTCGACTTCGCTCAAGACAAGCGCAACCGCCGTCCTGCGGCATCCCGGCCACGCCCGAAAGCATTAAAAAAGGGCTGCCGAAGCAGCCCCGGAAACTACTCTTCCTTCGCCTCAGTAGGCTTAGTGGAAGCAATTGTCGCCCCGGCTTCGCCGACCTTGAAGCGAGCAAAGCGGCGTATGGCAATGTTCTCGCGCAGCTTGCCGATCTTCGTTGCCATGAGCTGCGCGATGGAGACGGTCTGGTCTTTGATAAAGGGCTGTTCCAGCAGGCAGACCTCTTCGTAGAACTTGCCCATCTTGCCTTCGACAATTTTCTCGACTACGTGCGGTGGTTTGCCGGTAGCGGCCGCCTGCGCCCGGTAGATGTCTTTCTCGCGCTCAAAAGCCTCGGGCGTGACATCTTCCTTGCGCACGAACTTAGGATCGCTCGCCGCGATGTGCATGGCAATATCGTGCACCAACTCTTTGAAGTCGTCGGTGCGAGCCACGAAATCGCTCTCGCAGTTTACTTCCACCAGCACACCAATCTTGCCGCCGGCATGGATGTAGCTGGTCACTGACCCCTCGCTGGTCACCCGGGCCGACTTCTTGGCCGCGACCGACACGCCTTTCTTGCGAAGAATCACGACCGCCTGCTCCATATCGCCCTTGGCTTCGGTCAGAGCTTGCTTGCAATCCATCATCGGCGCTCCGGTCTTTTCCCGGAGATTCTTCACCTGTGCAGCAGAAATATTCACTGTGGTAGTACCCATATCGATGAAAATCCTTCTTCGATGAAAATCTCACTCTTCGATTAGATGCGCCCTAACAAACTTTGACCCGCGCCGGACGACCCGCGCGGGTCTGATTTCAAATGCCCGGTTTGTCCGTCTTTCGCAAGCGACCACCGACGAGGGAACAGTTCTAGACCGTCTGGCTCTCGGCTTTCGGCACTTCGGCTTCCTCAGGCGTCACGGGCTTCTTGTGGACCCCAGGGCCGAGCACTTCCTCCATGCTGATCTCTTCGGATGCGGCATCGGCGGCTTCTTCGGCATGGCTCTCGCCCACAGCCGCTTCCGCGGCCTGAGCGGCGTCCGCGGCGGCGGTCATCTCGGCCACCTGCTTGTCGCTCATGAACTGCGCACCCTCGGCAATGGAGTCCGAGATCTTCGAAGTAAACAGGCGGATTGCTCGCAATGCATCGTCGTTGCCTGGAATTACATAATCCACTTCACTGGGATCGCAATTTGTGTCAACCACGGCCACAACCGGAATACCCAGTTTGCGGGCTTCGCGAACAGCGATCTGCTCCTTATTAGAGTCGATTACGAAGATCGCGTCCGGCAACCGGCTCATGTTCTTGATGCCAGCCAGATTTGCCTGCAGATGCTTGCGCTCGCGCTCCAGCTTGATTACCTCTTTCTTCGGCAGCAACTCGTAACGGCCATCGGTGGCCATTTCGTCGAGTTCCTTCAGCCGCTTCACCGACTTCTGCACCGTGACCCAGTTGGTGAGCAGTCCGCCCAGCCACCGCTGGTTAATATAAAAGCCGCCGCAGCGCGTCGCTTCCTCAGCAATCGCATCTTGCGCCTGGCGCTTGGTGCCCACGAAGAGCACAATCTTGCCCTCGGTCGCCAGTTCCTGCACGAATTTCGACGCTTCCTTAAACATCTTCAGCGTTTTCTGCAGGTCAATGATGTAGATCCCGTTGCGCTCTCCGAAGATGTATTCCTTCATCTTCGGATTCCAGCGCTTGGTCTGATGCCCGAAGTGCACACCCGCTTCGAGCAGCTCCTTCATGGTGATATTTGCCAATTAACCTCCTTGTTTGGTCTGCATCCGGCGCTCACCCTGGGGCTGCCCCGGATTGCCATTCCCGTCCCCGTACCAAGGCACGGGAAGAATTGAACACCTAAAAAACAGCTGGTAGCTTCTAGCTCTTAGCTTCCAGCCAAAAACTAAACCCTTGTCATGCGTAACGAAGCGCGGAATCTCGTGGCCTCGGAATCTACCGCTTACTGAACTGGAACCGTTTTCTCGCGCCCTTTTGGCCGTACTTCTTGCGCTCTTTGCCGCGCGAGTCGCGAGTGACCATTCCCTCGCTCTTCAGCTTCTTGCGGAGTTCCGCGTTGAACTGCATCAAGGCACGGGCTATGCCCAACTTCACCGCGTCCGCCTGTCCCCGCACGCCGCCGCCGAGGACATTCGCAATCACATTGAATGAGGCGGCCGTGTCGGTCGAGGCCAACGGAGCCTTGGCGCTGGAACGCTGCGCCGGGGTCACGAAATACTGTTCAAAGGGACGCCCATTTACTTTGAAATCGCCGCTTCCGGGCCGCAAATAAACCCGCGCAATCGCCGACTTCCGCCGTCCCGTGCCGTAGTACTGAACCAATTCAGCCATATTTAGCTTCTAGCTCCTGGCTTCCAGCTCCTAGTTCAATTCCCTAAGAGCGAGCCTTCCAGACTTTTCCCAAAATCAAAGCTCCCCGGCCTCATCCTGAGCACAGCCGTTTTTCAGTTGGAGCGAAGGATCTTGCGCCTATCGTTCTCGCCTTCCGTTTACGCCCGCACTACAAGTGCCAGCGTCTGCGGCTTCTGCGCCTGGTGCGGATGCTTGTCGCCCTTGTACACATTCAGCTTCGAAAGCATATGCGCCGCCAGCTTGTTCTTCGGCAGCATGCGCCGCACCGCATCTTCGATCACAGCCTCGGGCTTGCGGACGAGACGCTTTCTGTAATCTTCCGTGCGCAGCCCGCCGGGATAGCCCGTGTAGTGGTGATACTGCTTCTGCTCCGCCTTCATTCCCGTGGTCTTGATCTTTTCCGCATTGATCACAATGACGTGATCGCCGGTATCGAGAAACGGCGTGTACTGCGGATTTTCCTTACCCATGAGGATGCGCGCCACCTGCGAGGCCAAACGCCCGAGAGTCTGCCCATCCGCATCCACGACGTACCACTTGCGCACAATTTCCCCCGCTTTGGGGAAATAGGTTGACATCGGAACTCTCCCAGAAAAAAAATGAAAACGCAAAGAAGACCGCTCGTTGATTCCCCAGCGAGGACGCCAGGCCATCAGGCGGGCAACCGCAAGAGCACCAAAGACTTTAAGATACCGTAGCTTGCGGAGGATTGTCAACGCAGAGTTGCCCAAGGTAGTGTCTCAGTCTGGATTATTCGCCGGGCACTCTTGTGGCAGCACGTTTGGATCGACGCGCGCATGCCCGGTTTGGTGCCGTTGTCGGAGATCATACTCAAAGAGCCATGTCTGGTGTCCGCCAAAGGCCGCAGGCACCCACTCGCCTTGATATAAAGGCGCTCGCTGGTTCGGCTCCGACTGGCGTGGGGAACTGTGACGTCCGCGCCGTCATCCTGCGCGCCGGTGCTGCGTCTTCGCGCTCAACAGTTCTGCGTCAATGGCTTCGGCCAGATCTTCAAATTCATTCAGCCCCTCATAGCGATAGCCATTGATAAAGAACGTCGGGGTGCCATTCACCCCGCTGCGCACTCCGCCCAGGAAGTCTTCTTTGATCGCCGGTAGGAATTCGCGGCTTTCCAGGGCGCTGAGCAGGTCTTCAGAAGGCAGTCCCAGAGCCTGCGCCAATTCCGCGAGCAGCGGAAGACTTAGACTCGGCTGGTTTTCAAAGATCGCATTGTGCATCTCCCAGAAGTGGCCGTTGGCTCCCGCGAACTCGGCGGCCTCGGCTGCGGGCTCGGCCATGGGATGAATCTGGGTCAGAGGAAAGTGCCGGTAGACAAACCTCAATTGCCTGCCGAAATGCTTTCTCAGGGCCTTGACGACTGGATGCGCGCGTCCGCAATGCGGACACTGGTAATCACCGTATTCCACCAAGGTTACGGGCGCGTGTTCATCGCTCAGCGTGTGGTCAGCTGGCCCGACGGGAACCTTCAAGTTCGCCATGACTTTGCCTCTTTTCCTTCAGATTCTCCAGCGCTTCAAGAATGCCATCCGCACCGGGATTGACGGCGACAGGCGAGCAGTAACTCCAAAAAATCACGCCCTTTTCGTCGATCACAAAGAGTGCTCGTTCGCAGAATCCATCTTGTTCCCGGTAAGCGCCGTAGGTCTTCGCCACCGCGCCTTTTGGCTCAAAGTCAGAAAGCAAAGGGAAATGCAAATGCTGGGCTTCGGCAAATGCGGCATGGCACCACGAACCGTCGACCGAGATGCCGAGAACTTCAGCTTTATATTTCTGAAACTCGGGAAGAATCTCGTTGTACAGTGCCATCTGGTCACCGCACACCGGACTCCAATCGGCGGGATAGAAGGCCAGCACCACAGGCTGACCACGCAAGTCGCGGAGGGATAATTTTTGATCCGGAGTCACGGACAGGGTGAAGTCCGGGGCGGGAGTTCCCGGAGCCAGAATGCGAGCCACGTGCTTACCTCCTGAATAATTGCAAGTTTAATGAGACTGTTTCACTCGTACGCGAGCGCGTCAATAGGGTCCTTCTGCGCCGCTTTGTAAGCGGGGTAAACCGCCCCAGCCGTCGCCCCAACGATGGCCACAATGGTCGCCTGAATGATCCAATCCTTGGTCACCACAACTTGCACTAGGGGAAAGCGGTGCCGAATGCCAAAGGCCGCCGTTAGGCTAACCCCGATGCCGACCACGATGCCAACCACCGCCAGCGCTCCTGTTTCCCGCAGAATTAAGTTGACGATATAGGCCCGGGACGCGCCCATCGACTTTAAAATCCCAATCTCTCGCGTCCGCTCCATCACCGCGGTGTACATGGATTGAAAAATCACCAAGAACCCAATGACTACGCTGACGCCGATCACCACCCCAATAAAGGCGTTGAAACCGGGCAAGTGGCTGGGGGTCATCATGCTGAGGTAATCCGGAGTCGAGAGCACCGAATATTTCTCCATCCCCGGCTGGCTCTTTACTTCCTGGACCACGGCATCGGCGTTCGCGGGACTATCGAGTTTGAGATAGAAAACCGAGGCTTTATCCTTGGCGCCAATAAGCTCTTGAAGGGTGGTGATGGGCAGAAATTTTCGCGCACCGCGCCCATTCTCTACGATCCCGGCCACCCGAAAGGGGTGATTCAGAATTTCCATGGTGTCGCCGACTTTGACGTGCTTTTGACGGGCGATATAGTCATCAACCAGGGCCTCATTTGGCCCTCGAAAGGGCCCGCCTGCGACGTATTGAAATGGCCCACCCAATGCCTCGAAGCTCGGCAAATCGATGCCGTCAATTACTTCCAGAGCGCCCGAACTCGTCAACTGCCAAATCACCGGACTCACCACCGTCACATGCGGCATCTTGCGGAGAATGTCAGCGACTCTCACCGGCACGGGCGCACCGCTTATTCCCGCAAGAAACGATGACCCCGGCGGCTGCACGATCACATCGGCGCCAATGCCGGCGGTTCGATTCTTGGAGTCGTTCATGATCCCATATGCGAGACCGGCAATCAGCAGGATTAGAGACACCTCAAGAGCAATGGCCACAATGCTAATAAGCGACCGGATTGGCCGATGTACGAGGTTGGCGACAATCAATCGGTTCATCATGAGAAAGCACTCAGCATTCAGCAGCCAACATTCAGCCCGCTAGGGTTTCGTATCTACTTTTCGTATTAACGCCGAAAGAATCCGCTTGATTTCGGTCGCAGCATTGGCTGAATGCTGCTTACTTGGGCAAGGATGCGGCCGAATTTGGTTGAGCTCGGTCCAAATTCACCACTTCAGCCCCTGGTGGCTTCTCCAGCACAAACTGATCGTCCTGCAACGCCTTGTTGATTTCTACTTTCAACATATTCAGAATAATTTCGTACTCTTCTTCTGGTCGGTAGATTTCGAGGCGGGACGGGAAAATGACGCCGTCATAATCCTTATAATCCGCATATCGCGCATCCGTTACGAGCGTGCCCTGCTCATCGTAAATATATTGGCGATGAGGCTCGAGGTCTACGCGGCTGAAGAGAATTTTTCGGGATAGAAACCATCCCTTGTCTCCCTTTCGAATCACTACCAGTTCGTAATCATCTTGCACCACGCGGCGGCCCTTGGAGTCATAAAGCATCTCATAACCGCTTTCGAGCACGGCAATTTCTTCTAGAGAATCGATAGGCCGGATCAGCAGAGCATCGTAAATATTCTGCGGGCGGATGTTTTCCAGCGGCTGCGCCGTGTTCGGCGACTGCACTTCATTTTTCCCCACGACGAAGCGATTCTTGGGAGGAATCCACAGCTTAAACTCCTGCCCGTTGCTCACCATATCGAATGCTTTGTTGCGGACGATGGGCATAAGTCCAATCATGCGCAGCATGGCCGGCCTTCGAGCGAGGACGTAGCCCCGGATTTCTTTGTAGTCCGTGACTTTGCCTTTTTTCACCCCGCCCGAGGAAGCATCGATATCGACGGTGGCTTGCAGCGACCGAACTTTGTCCGCCTGGCGATTAATGGCCTCGACCAATTCTTTTTGCGTGGCAGCCTGCAGGGGTGCCTTGGAATATTGCTGCTCAACCGTGCGCGTGCGGAAAAGGCAACCGGTGGTCGGCAATATGGTTACGAGTAATGTCAGCTTCCAGAAGGGCCAGGCGCGTCTCATGCTGATATATTCGATGATCTCCAGGTCATTTGAGTATAGCGGCTTGGAAAGGTTTCAGAATAAAAGACTTGCAAGGGCGTGGGGGAGTCTACTGACTAACGTGCCAGCACGAACGGATGGCCGCCACTGGTTTCAGATCATCTAAACTAATTTCACCGTGCGAAGAATTCTCTGGCTTCTGACAATCGCGGCCCTCGCGGCAGCAGGCTGGGTTACTTGGGCTTTGTTCGCGCCGAGCGCGCCCGCAGGGCAAACATTCGTCCTGCTGCATCCGGGATATTCCACCCGCCGCATCGCCTGGGAATTAAAATCTGCCGGAATTATCCGCAGCGAAGACGCATTCGTCCTGTGGCACTACCTCCACCACGGGCGATCACTTAAAGCTGGCGAGTATGTGTTCGAGAAGCCTGCGAACACCATCAACATCCACCGGCGGCTGGCCCATGGCGACGTCTACTTTCATACCGTGGTCGTGCCGGAAGGTTACACGATGTTCGACATCGCACATGCCATCGAAAGCGCCGGACTCGGCCCCGCCACGGATTTCCTAAAAGCTGCGCAGTCCGACACTCCCCTGATCGCTGACCTCGCTCCCGGGGCGCATTCTCTTGAAGGATATCTTTTTCCTGAAACCTATGAGTTCAGCAGGATGCAAAGCATGGATGACATGGCGGCCGCCATGGTGAAGCAATTCCGCCAAGTCGCTCGGCAGATTGGATTGATTCAATCCTCAGGAAGTAATGCCCGTGGTAGCGAGTCAGCCACGTCGCCACCGGCAGATCGCGGTGCATCATCCGGCGAAATTCAAATTGAGGTCGTCCAGCCCACGGTCACCATGGCTTCCATCGTCGAAAAGGAAACAGCGGTGCCCGACGAGCGGCCGCTGGTCGCCAGCGTCTACTTCAACCGGCTGGAGAAAAAGATCGCGCTCGACGCCGACCCCAGTATCATTTACGCCGAGTTACTGGCCGGGACTTACCAGGGAGCTCTGCACCACGCCGACGTGCTGTTCAACTCGCCCTACAATACCTATAAATACAGCGGTCTTCCGCCGGGGCCCATCGGTAATCCAGGAAAGAGTGCCCTTGAAGCCGCCATGCATCCCGCTCACAGTGACTACTATTATTTCGTGGCCGATGCCGCAGGCCATCACCGTTTTGCCCGTTCCATTGAAGAGCACAATAAAAATGTGGCTACCTATCGCCGCGCCATGCGCGGGCAATAGGGCGTCGCAGTGCAGACTCTAACGACCAGTTGCCCTATGCTCCATGAACGCTTGCAGTATGAGCACGGCGGCCAACCGGTCGACCACCTCGCCTCGCCGCCTAATCGACATCTCGGACTCCCGGAGGACGCGGTTGGCTTCCACCGAAGTCAGCCGCTCGTCCCATAGGTGAACCGGCAAGCCGAAGCGCTTACGCAATTCGGCCGCAAAGACCTGCATCTTTTCGGACTGGATTCCCTCCAACCCACTCATTCGCAAGGGATAGCCGACAACGATTTCGGTAACCTGATATTCACCGATCACATTCTCCAGCCACCCAAAGTCGGTCCGCTTATTCTTCCGCCTCAAGGTCTGGAGGCCCTGCGCTGTAATTCCCAGAAGGTCGGATACTGCCATGCCAATGGTCTTGGAACCTACATCGAGTCCGAGAAAGCGTCCTCTGAAGGGCGCGGGCGTGCTCCCGGTGGCTGACAGGCGAGGCGATGGCCCCGCTGCCGACCGCGAATTGAGAGGAGAATTTTTCACCTTCGAATCCAACACCGGCATTATATGCGCCGGATCATCCGCCACCGAGTTATTCCAGTCGCCGCGATCAGAGAAAAGCATTCTCCGACTATCCTCAACCGACTTAAAACAAAATATTTACACCCCTATCTTCGCGGAGCTAACATGCAAAGAGGTGACCAGCTCAGCTCGAGCTGCCCGGAGCTGCCCTTGAGCTGCCCGAGCTGCCCGGGCACCGGTTGCTTTCGCGATGCTGCAAGAGTAGACTAGTGGTAATAGAATAGGCCTTTCCCCCGCTACCCACGGCCTTCCCGGGTGCGAAGTTATGAATGGTAGTGACTTGAATTTCCACATCGGCGACAAGGTCGTCTATCCCAATCACGGCGTGGGTGTTATCGAGCAAATTAGCAGCCGGTCGATTGGAGCCACCATTGAAAAATTCTATCTTCTAAACATCAAGGCCAGCAGCCTGAAAGTGATGGTGCCCTGTGGCAATGTGGGAAGCGTCGGCCTGCGGCGGGTGGTTCGCAACGGCGAAATCCAGAAAATCCTGGATTACCTCACCGACGGCGACACCGGCAGCAACGGCGACTGGAAAGACCGCTTCAAGGAAAACTCCGACCGCATGCGCACTGGATCGTTGCTCGAAGTCGCCGGAGTCCTCAAGAACCTGATTGCCCTGCATCAGGCCAAGCCGCTCTCCTTCCGTGAAAAAAAGATGCTTGAACGCGCCCGCTACCTGCTGGTCAGCGAATTGGCCATGGCCCGCGACGTGGAAGAAACCCAGATCGAGGACCTCTTGACCAAGGCCCTGGCCAAGAGCAAACTACGATTCCCCGAAGCGTCTGAGTTCCAGGCCTGAAGATCTGCACCTCATCCTACTTGGTCTGGCCTTCATGAATGGTGATATGGCGGTCGATCGGGAGATCCGCATAGCGCTGGAGTAGACCGCTGGGCAGCGGCCATTTCACCTCGCTCCCATCGATCTTCTGCCGCTTGCTCCGAACGGCACGCGCAGTTCGTCCGCTCGTTCTGCTAAAAATGAGCTTTCTGTGAAAAGCAGGGGTGAGTGTGCAGCAAATCTTCGGTCCAAACGTCGGGCTACAGGGCCTGCAATGTTCGCAGCGTGGGACGCATCGTGAAGCAGACCGCAGCCGTGACAGGATTGGACCCCAAGAAATATCATCCTCATCTGCTCCGCCACTGCTTCAGCACTCACTGTCACCACAATGGAATGCCGGTCGAAGTGATCAACATGCTACTCGGACGCGCGAAGCTTTCCACGACAATCATGTATCTGCAGGTTTCAACGAATCGGATGAGGACATCCTACAACTGGCCGCATCCACACGGGCGGGCTTGAAATTGCGGAATTATGCCTTTGACGTACCCGAAACGTCGGCCATCTCTCGCTGATCGTGCTGTCGGCCTATCGTCACGTTGACCGACATATCGTCGGTCTTTGGCCTGTGGCCTGTGGATTCAAATTGAGCCCTTACCCGCCTCACGGATCATTTGATCTTGAAGAAAACACACAGAAAAACCCCGTTTGTTGCGATAAAAGACAATTCTGCCATGCAAGGCTGGTTACTTTTGTGCCTCAGACGTTGGAGCCATTCCCGAGGCATGGAGATCCGTTGCACACTGTAAGTAGTTGTCCGGCCCGGGGGAGGAGTCATGGGACGTTTTTGGCGCGATGTTTGGTTGGATGAAGAGGGACAGGACATTGCCGAGTATGCGGTGATGCTCGCTGTAATCCTCGTAATTGTGGTGGGCACAGTCAGGTTGATCGGCTCAAATGCCAACAATGTGTTCTCGCAGGTTGGGAGTTCGCTTCAGTAGATCATGAAGTCATTCAAACCTGCGTGCTCAGAATCTTTCGTGGTCAGAATCTGAATCTGGCTGAAGAGCACGCGAGGCCGAATTGAGCGGCCCCGAACCTTGTCCGCTTTTTGTCCGCCCCGGAGGCCATTCGTGCGATTTTCACCTAGCGAGGCCGAACGAGAGCGAGCTTCCGGTTTGCGACCATCCGGGAGTTTGCACTGTCCTTCTGCTGCCGCGCGGCGGGTCGGAGTTCTAAGGCTCGCCCCGCGAAATAGCTTTTTGCAGACCTGAGAAATCATGTGGCTTTTGAAGGACCCAGATCGTTCGCGAGTAGCTGTCGGACAGCTCTCCGAGCTTCCAGTATCGAATAGCGGTGATCCATCGCCCCGGCGAGATCGGTGTTCGCAAACGCGATCCTGCCGAACGGCGCATTGCGCAGGACCTCTCGCGGCGCAGGCCGACCCTCCCGACCGAAGAAGAACCCAGGTTGCGGGCTTAGATAGGCATGCCCCCAGCGGTTAAGGATGATTCCAGCTATATCCCGCTGCGCATCGAATCCAGAAATTGCAAACATCTCGGTGAGCTGTTCACGGATTCGTCGCTCATAATCCCTGAAAGCAGTCGCGAGCAATTCCTCGCGGCCGAGGTTACCCTGTTCCTCTGTGGAGTGACCCGGATAAGAAAACAGAACTTTTAAGGAGAGGACGATGGGAGAGTCTGGGCCGATCTTGGGATCCCCCACGCCAGTGAGTGCTAGTTTGCGCACTTCCATATAGTTGCCGGTTCCTTCAAACCAGCGGCAGCCGCTCATCCCCATCTTGTACAGAAATCGCCAGTTCCTCACCGCAACATTAGCCATCATGCATGGAGAGCGGTAGAACTCCGCATACGCCCTACGGTGTGATTCCGGAAGGTCTTGCACGATATGCTTGGTGGTCCAGCTTCCTCCCGCCAAGACAGCCGAGCGCGCCTTGACTCGGTATATCTTGCCGTCCTTGAGGTAGCAGATACTGACAAAATTGGATTTGTCTGGTTCGCGGTCATGTTGGACAGAAATCGCTGTTGACGATAGCCGCACCCTGGCGTTTGTTTGCGGAGTATCGAGTGCGGCAAAGTTGATGTTGTTGGCGGTGACTGCCTTCACAGTCTCTGGGCCATCGAGCGCCCCTGGAATCAGATTCTTCACTATTAATCTTGCAATGGTCGTGTTGCCCCCCGGGAACATCTGGTCTCTGTTGCCTTCGTCTGTTGAGGGATGCAACATTTCGTATGCATAATCTGAATACGCCGACAGAGCGTCAGGGCCAAGACCGGAGCCGCCGCCTTCCACGGGAGAGAGAAACGTCCGGACCGTCTCCCGGCCCAGGCCGAAGCGTTCCATGTAGTGCTGTTCTAGCGTAATTGAATCAAGGTGTCGAGAAATCGCGTCCCCTTCCACCTTAGGATGGACAAATCGGTCTTCTTGCACCGGCCAGCTTTTTAGCCAACGAAGCCACTCCGTCCGAGTTGCCTCGGAAATAGGAGCACCTTTCAGATTCTTCCCCACAGGATCGATCAACCACATCCCGGGTTTCTGCCCAAATTTCGCCCCGAACCAAAATCCGTATTGGCCACGTGCCAAGCCAATGGCTTCATATGGAGTCTGGGAGAGGGACATCTCTGGCCCCGGCCCCGCCCATTCTTGGTAATCGAGCTTCTGTGCTTTCAATCCGATGCTGTCGTAGAACTGGGCGATGAAGCTATCTGGAGAATGAAGCTGATAAATAGCTGAGCCCTGATGCGCGATCAGCCGCTTGCCGTCCACCCGGAACTCATTTTGCTTCGCTTCACCACCGAAAATGGGATGGTTTTCAAGGACCAGGACTTTCATTCCGAGGCGCGCTTGCCGTTGGAAGAAGAGGGCGGCAGCAAGTCCGCTGATTCCGCCACCGACGATGACACAATCGTAAGTCTCGCCAGTATCGATGATGTCGTTGGGCAGCGGGTCATAAACTCCGTCGCGGATGGTATGCCCGGCCTGCAGGACTGCCAGGGTGTTCCCGTTGGACGTGCTGTATTCGCCGACTCCGCCATAACCGGTAAATTCGTCTCCAGCCGCAAGGAGTTCCGCAGGCGTGGTTGATTCGAGCAACAGAGCCCCGGACGCCAACAGCCAGAACCGAGGAAATCACGCCGGGTGATGGGATCGTTCATGCCCAGCCTTGTATCGCCGGAGACCGTGGGTTTTAGAGTCATTGGTTGGTCCTCATTCTGGCCCGAATCAGTCTGCTCATCATAGCTGTCCTCGGCGTCCACAAGGCACCTCGACTGAGTCTACAGGCACAGCACGTGGGTCACGGCGACATGAGTGCGAGGAAGAACTTGCTTGGCCCTAACCGAAGTAAGCCGGGAAGCGGAGAGGTGAGTTAGATGGCTCCGCCCCGGCATGATTCAGGAACCCGCAACAACTAACCCCTTTGCGAGGCCACGATTCCGGGAATGGGATACCGAGAGCCCAGTCGCTGCCGAAGGATGTTGCGAACATTCTCGGGCAGAGCGACATTCGGTCTTTGGTTCGTCTCGGCTCGCCCGACGCCTGCAGTGAGGAACTTTTGCACTCGTCTAGAATATTTCCCGTAGTCTTCATGACCCCAGTTTCTTACCGACCAAAGATTTCCTGGAAAGAAAAACTGTCGATCGCGGCCGCTGGGGCATGACTCCGCTCACCGCCGACGCGTACTACAACCCGCTGCTGAACGAAATCGTCTTTCCGGCCGGCATTCTTCAGCCTCCAGCCTTCGACATGAAAGCCGTCGATGCCGTCGACTACGGCGCCATCGGCGTGGTCATCGGCCACGAAATCTCCCACGGCTTCGACGACGAAGGCGCGCAGTTTGACTATCTGGGTCGCCTGCGAAACTGGTGGACCGACGCCGACTTGAAAGCCTTTCAGGCCCGCGGAGCCTGCGTGGCCGACCAGTTCGATCACTACTTCATCGAGGAAAATGTCCATCACAACGGCAAACTCGTCCTTGGCGAAAGCATCGGAGACCTTGGCGGCGCCAAGATCGCCTACCTCGCCTACCAGAAATCTTTCGAAGGCAAGCCCCCGCCCCGCCGTTATCGACGGCTTCACTCCCGAGCAGCAATTCTTCATCGCCTGGGGACAATTTCGCGGCGATGAAATCCGCCCCGAAGCCCAGCGTCTAATGGTACAGACTGATCCCCATCCGATAGCGAAGTGCCGCGTGATCGGCCCGCTCTCAAATTTGCCCGAGTTTCAAAAAGCATGGAGTTGCAAGTCAGACGCGGAGATGGTGCGCCCTCCCGACAAGCGCTACGAAGTCTGGTAGCGGCCAAGCGTTTCATCAGCGAATCCTTATGAATGCTGTCTCGTAAATGGTTTTGGGAAGGGCACGAGTTTTAACTCGTGCCACTAATGCATTTAAAGATTGTCCGCGCTTCAGCGTGCCTCTATCGGGGAACCCGATCGAACGCATGTCATAACGGAACTGCTTCATACGCTCGCCGTGCTCGGCATCACCGTGCCCAGGTACGCAAGGCGTTGATTTGAAACCCTCAGCATCTCCGCCCTCTGCGAAGGCATCTAATACCTAGAGGCATTCCTATGAAGCGATTTTCTCTCCTGGCGGCCATCTTGATTGTGGTGGCGGCGATTTCCGCCCTGGCTGCGCCTAGTCCCAGTACCGCGAACGTACCGGCATTTCCGGGCATTCTGGCGAATGCACGCTACGTCTACGTTGCCTCCTATGACGGAGATCAGTTTAGTCCCAACCTCCTTTCCGAAGATCGGGCAGCCATCGGCGCCGTGCAAAACGCCATTCAGAATTGGGGTAAACTCACGATCGTGTTCCGGCCCTCCGAAGCCGACATCACCATCCTTGTCACGAGCCGGCCCTCCGAAGATCTGCTGGCCGTGTACGATACGCATCAGGGGAGTGGCAATTTCCTCTGGCGCGTCATGGGGCGTGACGGTCTCGAGTCGGACGAAACTCCGCTGGTCACGCAATTTGAAAAGGGATTCGAGAGCGTGCAGAAACACAAGTAAGCGTGCACGCGCCTGCTGCGCGGATCGCAGCGCCCGATAGCGAAGTCGAACAAGCGAACCCCGCGACCAGTCTTCTCACTTCGTCACGGCCGAAATAAAATATCACACACTACTTTGGATTGCGTGGCCATATCGTTGAGCCTTAGTTCTGGTTGCGACTCAGGGGCCGCATGAGCCGTAGTCTCGGGTGAGGACGCCGCGCGTCTATCATCTCCTCGGCCGCCCCCAGCGCAAGCTGGTGTGTGGTATCGGATCTTTCGTGGCCCCAATGGCATTCGGTCGGGATGGCGGCTTGTCATTTACGTCGCGATACTCGCCGTGGTTTCTCTGTTGCTCCAAAGGGCGACTCTTGCGATTCCGAACCT
>WNGL01003704.1_pt1 | contig 32472 bp, 33 predicted proteins | sample 5400591 | NCBI WGS metagenome assembly WNGL01 (sample SAMN13153377, study PRJNA577476) | soil metagenome | isolation source: 80 cm soil or saprolite under Garry oak tree replicate 1 | place: USA:California | collected 2016-06-15
GCGATGCGCTGCTCGTCCGCGCGCGCCTCGGCGCGGCGGCGGCGGGCGTGGGTATGGAGGTAGGCCTCGCGCACGGCGCTGGCGCCCCACACGCCCAGGGCTGCGAAGCCGGTGAAGAAGGCGAGGCGGCGGACGGGATCGGGCTCCTCGAGCCACTGCGCCACCTCGGAGCTCCCGATCTCGCTCCGGTAAGCGGCCGCACACACGGCGAGCGCCAGGAAGCCTGGCCCCGAGCCGCCCCGGAGCGAGGCGAGGAGGACGGCGACGAACGAGAGCAGCACGCGATACGCCTGCAGCTGGCCGCGGAAGAGGCGGACGGCCAGCACCGCGGCGAGGGCCAACCCGAAGGCGAACCCGTAACGCAGGACGCGCGAGGACCCAGCCTGGCCGAGGAGGAACCGCCGGGCCCGTCGAGCCGGGCTGGAGGAGTCGCTTTCGACGATTGCGGGCGCGCTGCGCACCGACACCTCTCGACGACCGGAAAAAGGGATTACAGCATACGCTCTGAGCGAAGGCGCCTCCACGACCCCCCGGCGCAACGCAGTGCGTCCTACCCTCTTGGTCCTAGCCGCTCGGCCAGGGCGTCGGCGAGCCCGGCGCCGGTGGCGCGCTCCGGCTGCAGCGCCCCGGCGAAGCCAGCGGCGGCGAGCGCGGCGGCGGTGGTCGGGCCGATGGCGGCGAGGGCGATCCCGGAGAGGAGTCCGGCGCGGACGCCCAGCGCGGCCACCACGCTCCGCACCGCCGATGGCGACGCGAACGTGACGGCATCGAGGTCGCCCGCGACGAGCGCGAGGACGAGCGGCGCGAGCGCGGCGGGGGATGCGGAGAGGGTGCGGTACACCGGCGGAGCTATCACCTCGGCGCCCGCCTGGGTGAGCCCGGCGAGGAGCTCGGGGCGGCCCTCCTCCGCGCGCGGCACGAGCACGCGCCGGCCGCGCACCTCCCGTGCCAGCGCGGCCGCCAGCGCCTCGCCGCGCGCCTCGGGGGGGACGAGATCGGGAGAGCGAAGGAGCTGGGTCAACCGGCGGGCGGTGGCCGCGCCCACGGCCGCCAGCAGCGGGCGGGCCAGGGCGCCCGGCGCGAGGCCGAGCTCGGCCGCGCGGGCGACCGTGCGCTCGACGGCATTGGCGCTCGCGAAGGCGATCCAGTCGGTGCGCCCGAGGGCGCGGAGCGCCTCGTCGATCGGAGCATAGGAGCTCGGCGGCCCGAGCGCGATCGCGGGCGCCTCCAGCACCTCGGCCCCGAGCTCGCGCAGCCGCGCCGAGAGGGCGTCATCGCCTCCCGAGCCGCGGGTGACGGCGACGCGGCGGCCGGACAGCGAGAGGTTCATCGAATCGAGTCTCCCTCTCCCCCGACGGGGGAAAGGGAGGCTTGCCTCCCGCAAGGGGAAAGGGAGGCTTGCCTCCCGCAAGGGGAAAGGGAGGCTTGCCTCCCGCAAGGGGAAAGGGAGGCTTGCCTCCCGCAAGGGGTGAGGGCTGGGGTGAGGGGGCGCACGTCAGTGCGGCACCGGCTCAGAGACGCTCTCCAGCTCCTTCAGGATCTCGCCGGCGCCCTTGCCGAGCAGCTCCTCGCCGAGCGCCTCGCCCAGGGCGCGCGCATCGGCGGTGGGGCCGCTCCGTTCACCGCGCACCATGCGCGCCCCGTCCAGCGAGGCGACCAGCGCCCGCAGCGAGACGCGGCCGCCCTGGACCGTCGCGTGGGCCGCGATGGGCACCTGGCAGCCGCCCTCCAGCCGGCGCAGCAGCCCGCGCTCGGCCTCCACCCGGCAACGCGTGGCGGCGTCGTCGAGCGGCGCCAGCCGGGCCAGCGTGGCTCGATCGTCGGCGCGCGCCTCCAGCGCGAGCGCGCCCTGCGCCACCGCCGGCAGCATCTCCTCGGGCGAGAACACCTGCGTGGCGTGCTCGGCGAGGCCGAGCCGGCGCAGGCCGGCGTAGGCGAGCACCACCGCGTCGAGGCCCTCGGACGCCTTGCGCAGCCGCGTCTCGACGTTCCCGCGCACCATCTCGATCTGGAGATCGGGGCGGAGCGCCTTGAGCTGCGCGGCGCGCCGCAGGCTCGAGGTGCCCACCTTCGCTCCCTTCGGCAGGGCGCTCCAGGTCTTGTGCCGCGGCGAGCAGAGCGCGTCGCGCGGATCCTCACGCACCGGCACCGCGCCGACCACCAGCCCCTCGGCCAGCACGGCCGGCAGGTCCTTCATGGAGTGGACGGCGATCTCCGCGTCGCGGGCGAGGAGGGCGTCCTCGATCTCCTTCACGAAGAGCCCCTTCCCGCCCACGCTGGCCAGGGCGACGTCGAGGATCTTGTCACCCTTGGTGACGAGCTCGTGCAGGCGGATCTCGAGGCCGGGCTCGCGCGCCCGGAGCAGGTCGGCCACGTGATGGGCCTGCCACTTGGCGAGCGGGCTGCGGCGGGTGGCGATGCGGATCATCTCTTCTCCGAGAGTGCGACGATGTGGGCGGCGGCCGGGGTGGCCGCCGCTGGGCGGGCCGGAGCCTGCTCCTGCTCGCCCTCGATCCCGAACAGCTCCGCGGCGGCGCCGGGCAGCGCGCTGTCCCCGGAGGAGGCCGCCTCCTTGAGGCGGGCGGTGGGGCCGTGGAGGAGCTTGTTCACGATGGCGCGCGCCATCGCCTCCACGCTCCGGCGGCCCTTCTCGTCGAGCTTGCCGCCCACCTGGGCGAGCGTGCGCTCCGCCTCGGCGACCGCGATCTCCTCTGCCCGCCGGCGCAGCGCGACGAGCACCGGCAGCGCCGCGCGCGCATCGCGCTCGGCCGAGAAGGCCATCACCTCGGCCTCGACGATGGCCTCGGCCCGCAGCGCCGAGTCGGCGCGGGCGCTCTTCGTGGCGTGGACCACCCGCTGCAGATCGTCCATGTCGTAGGCGTAGACGTTGGACAGGTCGGCGCAGCGCGGGTCGACGTTCCGCGGCACGGCCAGGTCGATGAGGCACAGCGAGCGCTGGCGGCGCGCCTTCATGGTGGCGTGCACGCCCTCGGCGGTGACGACGTGGTTCGGCGCGCCCGTGGAGACGATGACCACGTCGGCCTCGACGAGGAGCTCCGCCAGCTCGGACCAGTCGCGGGGGTGGCCGCCGGTCTGCTGCGCCAGCGCCACCGCCCGCTCGCGGGACCGGTTCGTGACGAGGACCTTGTCCGCACCCAGCGAGGCGAGCGCCTTGGCCGAGAGCGCCCCCATCTTGCCCGCGCCGACGAGGAGGACGGCGCGGCCCTTCAGATCGCCGAAGATCTTCGCCACCAGCTCGACCGCGACCTGCGAGACGGAGCTGGCGCCGCGGCCGATGTCGGTCTCGGTGCGGACACGCTTGGCGGTCGCGAAGGCGCGGTTGCACAGCCGCGAGACGAACGAGCCCGCCGCCTGCGCCGCGCTGGCGAGGCCATAGGCCTCCTTCACCTGCCCCAGGATCTGCTGCTCGCCCAGCACCATCGAGTCGAGGCTGGCCGCCACCCGGAAGAGGTGGCGCACGGCGTGCGAGCCGTGGTGCTCGTACAGGTGGCCGTCTGCGTCTGCGGCGCGGTCGAGGAAGAAGCGGCGGGCCGGCTCGGCCTGGTCCGCGAGCACGTACACCTCCACCCGGTTGCAGGTGGAGATGACCATCGCCTCCTCGACCCCGGCGGCGGCGCGCAGGGAGACCAGCGCGCCCTTGAGCGCCTCACCCGAGAGCGCGACCTGCTCGCGCACCGAGATGGGCGCCGAGTGGTGGGAGAGGCCGACGAGGAAGACCTCGCTCACTGAAAGCTCCCTCCGTGCCGGGTCAGGTTCGGCACGGCGCCGAGCGCGAGCATCGAGCCCAGCACGAGCGCGAAGCCGGCCAGGGTGAGGAGCGCATACCGCCGGCCGTGCACGCCCACGTGCCGGAGCTGCACCATGCCGCCGTAGAGGAGCCACACGACGAAGAACGCGATCTGCTGGGGGTCCCACATCCAGAAGCTGCCCCAGGCGTTCTTCGCCACCAGCGCGCCGGTCACCAGGCCGACCGAGAACACGGCGAACCCGATGCGGACGAGCCGCTGGTTCAGGCGGTCGAGCGCGTCGAGTGAGGGCAGCCGCGAGAAGAGCGCCCCGAAGTTCTTCCCCTTCACCTCCCGCTCCTGGAGCAGGTACATGAGCGCCACGCCGAAGGCGATGGCGAACAGGGCCACCCCGCCGGTGGCCGTCGCGACGTGCACCTTGAGGGAGGGAAGCCGCACGATCGACGGGATCGCCCCGCGCGTCTCGGGCCCGAGCCCGAACACGCCCGGGATGACGGACATGAGGACGAGCGGCATCACGAAGGCGCCCACGGCCGGCAGCGGCAAGATGCGTTGCAGGAGCAGGAAGGTGCCCGCCGCGATCCACCCCAGCATCCCGAAGCCGCCGCGCAAGTTGAAGAACTCGGTGCCGCCGAACTCCCTGCAGGCGAGGCCGATGGAGGCGGCGTGGACGGCGAAGCCGATCGCGACGAGGGTGAAGCCCACCGTGGCGGCCCGGCGGTGCCGCGGCCGGGCGAAGAAGAGCACGTAGGCGGCGGCCCCGGCGGCGTAGAGCAGGGCTGCGAGCCTCAAGATGTTGATGCTCATTCGCGTGCCTCTCCTCGACGAACCGGCGGACGGCCTTACGCCAGCCACCCCGGCTGGCGCAACGCTTTCGGCGCCCGCGCCAGGCCTGCGGCCCGCCGGGCGGACTTTGCCGCTGCACCTCCGCACGAGGTGCGATCGAAGTAACGTACGGGGGTCACGAGAGATTCTCTAGCAGAAAACGCGCCAGCGCCTCGGCCTCCGCCCGCTGCTTCTCGACCTCGGCCTCGTCGGTACCTGCGCCCTGGCCGGGAGCCTCAGACGCTGCGGCTGTGCCTTTCGCTTCAGCGAGAAACCCGGGCTGCACCTCGTATCCGACGTCACCCAGAAGGACGGATGCACCGAGCACCTCCGCGCCGAGCTTCCGGAGTTGCCCTTCCGTCTTCACCTTGCCCACCAGCCGGTGCGGGTCCTGTTCCGCGCCGACCAGCTTCAGGAACCGAGTGGCCGGCTCGAGCGCATAGCTCCTACCCTTGCCCGGTCCGGTGAGCAGCAGCATGAGATCCCCGTCGACGCCGATCTTCCGCTGCTCCGCCCACGCGTAGAGCATCGATTGACTGACGAAAAGGAGACCGGCCATGACCGCCCTCGCGGCGGACAGGCCGCCTGCGTCTAAACGCCACGTAGAATCGGGACCTTAGCACGCCCGCCGCGCCGCTTGCCACCTCGCCGCGCGTCCGTTAAACAAGCGAGATGGCATCCATCGACGTCGTCACCCTCGAGGACGGCACCTTCGAGCAGGAAGTCCTGAAGAGCGATACCCCCGTCCTCGTCGACTTCTGGGCGACGTGGTGCGGCCCCTGCAAGGCGATCGCCCCGGCCGTCGACGAGCTGGCCAAGGAGTACAAGGGCAAGCTCAAGGTCGCGAAGCTCGACATCGACTCGCACCAGCAGGTCCCGCAGAAGTACGGCATCCGCTCCATCCCCACCCTGCTCGTGTTCAAGGGCGGCCGCGTGGTCGATACCATCATCGGCGCGGTACCGAAGTCGAAGCTCGTCGACGCGGTGAAGAAGGTCGTCTGACCTGGGCGGGGACTCGTCCCTCGCCGCCTCGATCATCGCGCGCAGAGCTCCGGCTTCGCGGCCGCGATCAGCGCGTCCACCCACTCGATGACCGCTTTCACGCGCGGGGTGCGGCGAAGGTCGCCGTGCACGAGTAGCCACAGCTCGTGGAACATCGGCTCGGCGCCCCCGAGCGGCACGAACGATGGTTGGCGGTCGGCGATGAAGCAGGGCAGGAGCGCGACGCCCACCCCGAGGCGGGCCGCCGCCAGCAACGAAGCGGTGCTGTTGCAGCGGAACACCACGCGCCGATCGGGGGCGAACTTCGCGAGCCAGCGCTCCTGCGGCGTCCCCTGCAGCGAGTCGTCGAAGCCGATGAAGTCGTCGGCCTCCGTATCCACCGCGCCACGGCGGGCCGCCGCGCTGCCCTCGCCCGCGTAGAGCCGGTGGGCGACGTCGCCCAGCTTGCGGGTCACGAGGCCGAGCCCCGCGTTGAGTGGCCGCCCCATGCGCAGCGCGAGATCGGCCTCTCGGCGCGTGAGGTCGAAGGAGCGCTGGTCCGCCGAGACCTCGAGCACGATGCCGGGGTGCAGCTCGCGCAGCCTCGGGAGCGCCGGCACGACGAGCGAGCTCGCCAGGTGGGTGGTGGTGGTGAGCCGGACCGTGCCGGCGATGGCGCGGTCGTGCGCGTCTGCGTGCCGCGCCAGCGCGAGCACGTCCTGCTCGACCCGCGAGGCCAGCTCGGACAGCTCCTGCCCGGCGGCGGTGCAGCTCCAGCCCTGCGGGCCGCGATCGAAGAGGGCCACCCCCAGCTCTTCCTCGAGCGCCACCACCCGCCGCGCCACGGTGTTGCGATCGACCGACAGCCGCTTCGCCGCGCGCGCATGGCTGCCGGTCCGCACCAGCTCCAGGAAGAACCGCAGGTGGCCCCAGTCCAGCCCCCGCGCGCGTTCTTGCGCCCCCGGCGCGCTCACCTGCGCCTTCAACTGGCTCCTCGCCATCGGTAGCTCCTTTCCGTCAGGTCGAGCGTGGACGCGAGACCATCCCGCGAAAGGAGACTCGATGTCATCGTCATCCGTGAGCTATGCCGCAGCGCCCGGGCGGGGCGCCACCGCAGCAACAGCGCGCGGGCGGGAGGGCGCCTCCGCCCCGGCGACGGGGCTGCGAATCGGGCGCGGCCCGGTTGGCCTCCTGCTGGGGGCCACGGCGCTACTCGCGCTGTGGATCGCCCTCTGGAGTTTCTTCATCGTGGGCGTGGTCGCCCCCGCCGGGCAGCTGCACCGCGCCCCGACCCCGACGTCGACCGCGACCTCGACCGCGACCGCGACCAGGGAGTAGCGGCGCCGAGGCGGCGCGGAGTGGGACGATCGGAGCGTTGCCCCTCACCCCAGCCCCCGCTTCGATCAGTTCACGAACCGCCGCATGGCGACGTTGTTGAGGAGCCCGATCCCGATGAGGACGGCCAGCACCGAGGACCCTCCGTAGCTCATGAGCGGCAGGGTCACTCCGACGACCGGCATGACCCCGATCACCATGCCCATGTTGATGAAGGCGTGCCAGAAGAGCATGGACGTCACCCCGACCGCCAGGAAGTGGCCGAAGCGGTCGCGCGCGTTGCCCGCGATGCCGAGCCCCGAGACGATCACCGCGTAGTACAGCGCGAGGAGCAGGAGACAGCCCACGAAGCCGTGCTCCTCCGCCCACACCGAGAAGATGAAGTCGGTGTGCTGCTCGGGCAGGAACGAGAGCAGGGTCTGCGTGCCCTGTCCCCAACCCTTGCCGAGGCCCTGCCCCGAGCCGACCGCGATCATCGACTGGGACGCGTGGTAGCCCGCCCCGAGCACGTCACCCTCCGGGTCGAGGAAGGTCTCGACGCGCTTCTTCTGGTACGGCTTCAGATGCGGGTACGCGAAGACGGCGCCCACCACCACCACCAGCACCACCGCCAGCAGCGTCTTCCAGCGGACCTTGGCGAAGAGGATCATGGTGGCGCCCACCGACACCACGATGAGCGCGGTACCGAGGTCGGGCTGCTTCAAGACCAGCAGCGCCGGCACGAAGGTGATGAGCGCCGGCACGATCAGGCCGAAGAGGCCGTAGCCGTCCTTCCGCTTCCCCGCGTCCATGTGGAACCAGCGCGCCAGCGCCAGCGCCACCGCGATCTTGGCCAGCTCGGACGGCTGCAGGTTGACCGGCCCGACGGTGAGCCAGCGGCGCGCGCCCATGACGACGCGCCCCTTCAGCGCGGTCGCGACGAGCAGCAGCAGGACGATCGCGTAGAAGACGTAGGCGCCGCGCATGAAGCGCCGGTAGTCCACCAGGCCGACGGCGAGCGCCACGCCGGCCCCGACGCCCATCCAGGAGAGCTGTGAGATCCAGACCGGGGCGTGGGCGCTGCGCGCTGCGGACGCGAGGTTCCACACCCCGATGGCGGCGATGCCCGCCACCAGCAGCGCGACGTGCCAAGGGTAGTGCGCGAAATCGCGGCGCTGCGAGGGAAGCCCCGCGCGGGGGAGCGACATGTCAAGCGCCACGCTTCGCTCCTTGCAGCGCGGCCGGGACCACCGCGGGCACGTCGGACGCGGGCGGGGTCGCGCGGCGCTCGCCCGGCACGCGGAGGCCAGGGGGCGGCGGGGGGCCGAACGGCGCGCCCGCGCGCTCCAGCGCGTCCTGGCGCTTCAGCTGGAAGAAGTAGCGGATCAGCGCCCCCGCCGTGGGGGCCGCGTTCGAGGCGCCGAAGCCGGAGTGCTCGTTCAGCACCACCACCACGATCTCGGGATCGTCCGCCGGCGCGAAGGACGCGAACCAGGCGTGGTCGCGCTCGAAGTAGCCCACCTGCGCGGCCTTGAGCCGCTTCGCGCCGAGCTTGACCACCTGGGCGGTGCCCGTCTTGCCAGCCGCCAGGAGCGGCTCCCCGTCGACCAGGAAGTCCTTGAGGCGCGTGCCGTAGGCCGTGCCGTAGGGCTGGTTCACCGCCGCCTCGAGACCCTTCATCACCTGTTCGCGCGTCTCCTTCTTGATCGGGATTTGCTGCCTCACCACCGGCCCGAACTCCTGGACCGTCTCGCCGCTCGGATCCTCGATCCGCTGCACGACCTGCGGCTTCCACACCTTGCCCGTGGCGAGGGCGCCATACAGCACGAGCTGCTGCATGGGCGTCACGTTCACGTCGCCTTGCCCGATGGCGATGTTGAGCGCCATCCCGCGCTGGTAGCCGCCCGCGACCCGGCGGTCATGCCAGGCCTCGTCCGGCATGACCCCCGAGATCTCGCCCCCCAGGTCGAAGCCGGTCGGGCTGCCGAGGCCGAGCATGTGCCCCCACTTGGCGATGGCGTCGGTGCCGAGGCGATCGCCGAGCGCGTAGTAGAAGACGTCGCAGGAGGCGCCGAGCGCGTGCTCGAGGTCCACGTTTCCGTGGCCAGTCTCCTTGTCGCAGCGCCAGCGGTGCCGGCCGAGCGAGTAGTGGCCGGGGCAGAAGATGGTCCCGCCCGGCTTGAGCGCGCCCTCCTCCAGCGCCGCGACGGAGGTCACCACCTTGAAGGTCGAGCCCGGGTGGTAGTGCTCCTGGATGGCGCGGAAGAGCTCGGGGCGCAGCGGGTCGTCCCGGATCGCCTTCAGCTCGGCGCGGCTGATGCGGCCGGCGAGCTTGTTGGGATCGGGCGAGGGCCGATCGACGAGCGCGAGCAAGAAACCGGTCTTCGCGTCCAAGGCGAGGACCGAGCCGGCGGTCGCAGGGAAGAACTTCTCGGCGAACTCCTGCAGGCGCCAGTCGAGCGACAGCACCAGGTTCTGACCAGGTCGCGACGCCTCGAAGCGCTGGTCCTCCGGGATGAGCTCCTCGAGATCGCCGCCCTTGGCGTTGCCCTTCGCGTCCACCACCACCCGGCGCCGGCCATCGACGCCGCGCAGGCGCTGCTCCCAGCGGCGCTCGAGCCCGCGGCGGCCGACGTAGTCGCCGAGCTGGTAGAGGAGCTCGCCCTCCCCGCGCTCCTCGATGTCGGCGTTGGCCTTCTTGAGCTCGTCGGCGCCGATCTCGTTCATGTAGCCGAAGAGGTGTCCGGCCCACGCGCCGTAGCGGTAGCTCCGGTGCGGGGCGGGGATGACGTCGACGCCGGAGAGCGCCCCCGGGACGCGATTCGCCTCGACGATGTCGAGCTCCTCGCGGGCGATGTCCACCTTGACCGTGAAGGGCCGGAAGCGCTCCAGGCCGCGCGAGACGCGCAGCCGCTCCGCGGCGCGATCGCGCTCCTCGTCGGAGAGCGAGAGCAGCGTGCGGAGCCGGGCCAGGATCTCGGGGCACTGCTTCCCGCAGAAGTACGGCGTGAGCGTGACGTCGTAGGACGGGCGCGAGTCGACCAGCACGCGGTGGTTGCGATCGAGGATGAAGCCGCGGTCGGCGGGGACGCGCAGCTCCTTCACGAAGTTCTCGTCGGCGCGCTCCTTGTACTCGTCGCCGCGGAGCACCTGCAGCTGATAGAGGCGCACGGTGAGGACGAGGAAGGCGAGCGAGACCACCACCGTCATGATGGCGGTTCGGGGCCGGAGCTCGTTCTGCGCCGTGCCGGGCGCGGTGGCGGTTGGGACGCGGACCATGTCGGATCAGGGCGTACGTGCGCGAAAGGCCGGTGCGCTCGGGGAACACCCGGTGAGCGCGCCTGATTCTCCGCCGACCTCGTTCATCGCAAGAGCCCCGAGAGCCCCGGCTCCTCGCGCGCGAAGAGTCCATCCAGCCGACGCATCCCGAGCAGGATGAGCGGTGAGAGCGCGCCGGTGAGGAACGCCTCGATGGCCATCCGGCCCAGGAGCGCGAAGCCCGGCGCGCTCTCGGCGGGCGAGACGGCGCGGGTGAGGAGCAGCGCCCCCACCCCGCAGAAAAACGTCCCCACCCCCGAGAGGATGGCGAAGCCGGTCTTGCCGTGGATGGAGAGCGCCGCCACCGCCAGGCGGCTGACGAGGAAGAGCGCGACGGCGAGGAACGTCATGAGGCCCTTGGGTCCGCCCGCCATGAGGTCCGCCACGTAGCCGACCGCCGCCGCGCCGAGCGCGCCGTCCACGTTGCCGGCGTGCAGGGACAAGTAAACGACGACCGGCAGCGCGAGCGAGAGGGAGAAGGCCCCGCCGCCGACGTAACGCAGGAGCGCGGCCTGCACGGCCACCAGCACCAGCGCGGCCCCGAAGGCGAGGGCCGGCCTCACGGCTTCGTCCCCGCCGCCGCGACCCCGGCGGGAACGGCCGGGGCGGTCGCCTGGCTTTGCTCGCTGCCGCCCACGCTCGTCGCGGTCAAGACCAGCACCTCCTCCAGCTTGGTCAGGTCGACGATGGGCGCCACGTCGGCGCGCTGGTAGAGGCCTTGTCCGCTGCGCTTCAGTCCGGACAGCTTGCCCACCGGCAGCCCGCGCGGGAAGACGCCATCGGTGCCGGAGGTGAGGAGCAGATCGCCCTCCTGCATGTCATCGGAGCGGAGCGCGTACTCGAGCCGGCACAGATCCGGCGAGCCGGTGCCGCGCACGTTGGCGCGGGCGCGCGAGCGGTCGACGCGGACCGCGATCGAGCTGTTTCGATCCGAGAGGAGCAGCACGTCGGCCGTACCGCCGGTGAGGGCGTGGACGCGCCCCACCACCCCCTGGGCCACCACCACCGGCATCATCAACCCGACGCCGTGCCCGGCGCCGCGGTCGATGGTGACGAGCTGCAGCCCCTTCGGGTCGAGCCGCACGCCGATGACGCGCGCGCCGACCACCTGCCGGCCGGGCACCTCCTGCGCGAAGGCGAGCAGTCGCCGGAGCCGCTCGTTCTCGTCGCGGGTCCGGACGAGATCGAGCTGGTCGAGCCGCAAGACATCGAGCTCGTGATTCAGGGCGGCCGCTCGCTCGTGCGCGTGGCGCAGCGCGATGTACCCGCTCCATCCGTTCATCACGCCGGTGACCGCCCAGCCGATGCCCTTCTCGATGGGGCCGGTCAAGCCCATGATGACCCGATCGAGGCGTGATCGCTCGCTGGGATGCTTGGCGTGGGCGAAGTAAACCCCCAGCGGCAGGACGAGCAGGAGGGCGACGAGGATGAGCTCGCGGTAGCGCTTCAGCAGTCCGACCACACCGTCTCCCGGCAGAGGCGGCCCGCCCCCCGCAGTTCCAAAAACCCTTGCATTTTAGCCTATCTCGACTAGGGTGCAACCCTCTCAGAGCGGCCGCCGGAGACGGCGTCGCCGCCTTCAACAATTCGGAGCGCCGTTCCATGCTCGACACCCTGAGGGCGAACTCCCGCAGCGTCCTCACCTACGTCCTGTTCGGCATCATCATCATCGTCTTCGTGGTCTCCTTCGGGCCTGGCTCGAAGGGGTGCAGCGGAGGTGCCGGGCCCTCGGAGAGCTGGGCTGCCAAGGTCAACGGGGCGACCGTTGGCCCGGCCGAATTTGACCAACAGTATGGACAGCTGCTGCGCATGTACCAGCAGCAAGGCTCCCCCGAGCTGAACGTCCTCCTGCAGGCACAGCTACGCCGGATGGCCATGGACCAGCTCGTCCAGCGCCAGCTGGTGGAGCAGGAGGCGAAGAAGCAGGGCCTCGTCGTCACCGACGAGGAGGTGGCTGCCGCCATCAAGGCCCTGCCCGCCTTCCAGGGCGAGGGCCGCTTCGACATGGAGCTCTACAAGCGCACCGTCACGAACGCCTACGGCTCCCCGGGCAAGTTCGAGGACCGGATGCGGAGCGACCTGGCCTTCCAGAAGATGCTCGCGCTCGTGCGCCAGACGGCGAAGGTCACCGAGGACGAGGTGAAGGACGCCTGGATGGCGGACAACGACCGCCTCGCGCTCGAGTACGCCCGCTTCCCGGTGGGGCTGGCACGCATGGAGGTGAAGGTCTCCGACGCCCAGGTGAAGGAGTTCGCCGCCGCCCAGGCGCCGCGCATCGAGCAGTATTTCAAGGACCACCAGGCGCGCTTCGACCGGCCCCAGCGCATGCGCGCCCGGCACATCCTGGTACAGGCCGCGGAGGAGGCGCCCGCGGCGCAGCAGGACGCTGCCCGACAGAAGATCGAGGCCGCCCTGGCACGCGTCCAGAAGGGCGAGGACTTCGCCAAGGTGGCGTCCGAGGTCTCGGACGATCCCGGCTCGAAGACGCGCGGCGGCGACCTCGGCTTCTTCGGCCCGGGCGTGATGGCGAAGGCCTTCGAGGACGCGGCCTCCAAGCTCAAGCCGGGCGAGGTGTCGCCGCCGGTCAAGACGGGCTTCGGCTGGCACGTCATCAAGCTGGAGGAGGTCCTGCTGGCGAAGAAGTCGTCGCTCGACGAGGCGCGCCCGGAGATCGCGCGCGAGCTTCTCGAGGTCGAGCGAGCGAAGGCGGTCGCCACCCAGCGCGCGGAGGAGGCGCTCCGCAAGCTCCAGACCGGCAAGGGCCTCGCCGAGGTCCTCCCGCCCTCCAGCGACGCGAAGGCGAAGAAGCCTGTTCAGGCCTCGCTCAAGCTCGGCGGCCAGCCCGTGATCGCGGAGGAGACCGGCCCGTTCGCGGCGTCGAGCGCGCCGAACGTGCCGAAGCTCGGCCCGGCACCCGAGCTGCTCGCCGACGCCGTCCGCGCGAGCGCGGGACAGGTGCTGCCGAAGGTCTATGCGCTCGCCGGTGGCGAGGTGATGCTGGTGGCGCGGGTGAAGGAGCGCCAGCGCGCCGAGCCGGCCAAGTTCGCGGAGCGCAAGGGCGAGGTGGAGACACGGCTCCGCATGCGCCGCGAGTCCGAGCTGGAGCGCGGCTGGGTCGACGCGCTGCGGAAGCGCTCGAAGGTCCAGACCAACGAGGCGTTCGTGCAGGGCGTCGCCCGGCGCGGCCCGTCGCAGCTCGAGGACTGAGAGCCTGTGAAGAAGTCCCCTCACAGGCGCTGAGCCGGGCCGGGATGGACCTCACGCTCGCCTCCCAGAGCCCGCGCCGGCGCGAGCTGCTGGCGCAGCTCGGGTTCACGTTCGAGGTGCGCCCGGCCCGTACCGATGAGACGCCGCGACCAGCCGAGGACGCCCGCGCCTACGTCCTGCGGGTGGCGCAGGAGAAGGCGCGCGCGGTCGAGGCGGCCGGGGTCGTGCTCGGCGCCGATACGGCGGTGGTGCTCGATGGCCGCATCCTCGGCAAGCCGGGTGACGCTGCCGAGGCGGCCGCCATGCTGCGCGCGCTCTCCGGCCGCGACCATCAGGTGTTGACCGCCGTCTGCGCCCGCGGCGCTGACGGCCAGGAAGCGATCGTCGTGTCGAGCGCTGTCGAGCTGGCGCCGCTCTCGGAGCGCCAGATCGCCTGGTATGTCGCGAGCGGCGAGCCGTTCGACAAGGCGGGCGGCTACGCCGTGCAAGGGCTCGCCGGCGCCTTCGTGGCCGCCGTGCGCGGGAGCGTCTCGAACGTGGTGGGGCTGCCGCTCGCGGAGACGGTCGCGCTCCTGGGGCGCTTCGGGATCCGGCTGCCCTGGGAGCGGGAGTGACGGACGTCACGGCCAACCTGGCGCGCGTGCGAGAGCGCGTACCGGCCGGAGTGACGCTCGTCGCGGTGTCGAAGACACAGCCTGCGGCCGCCGTGCGCGCCGCGCACGCGGCCGGGCAGCGCGACTTCGGCGAGAACTATGCCCAGGAGTGGCGCGACAAGGCGGCGGCGCTCGCGGATCTCCCGGATCTCGTCTGGCACTTCATCGGCGCCCTCCAGACGAACAAGGTGAAGTACCTCCTCCCGCGGCCGGTGCCGGCGAGCGCGCCCGCCCCGGCCGCCGCCTGGGTCCACACCGTCGATCGGCTCTCGCTCGGCGAGGAGCTCTCGCGCCGGGCGGCCGCGCGCGGCGAGGCGGTGCGGGTCCTCGTCGAGGTGAACGTGGCGGGCGAGGCCTCCAAGGCCGGCACCGCGCCCTCGGAGGTGCCGCGGCTGGCGGAGGCCCTCGCCCGCCTGCCGGGGATCGAGCTGCGGGGCCTCATGTGCATCCCGCCGGCGGAGGGCGATCCGCGGCGGCACTTCGCCGCGCTGCGCGCGCTGCGCGACGGGCTGGGGATGGCGCTCCCCGACCTCTCCATGGGCATGAGCAGCGACTACGAGGCGGCGATCCGCGAGGGCTCCACGCTCGTCCGGGTCGGCACCGCCATCTTCGGCGCCCGGGCCCCGGCCACCTGAGGCAGCAGGGCACGACTCGCGAGCACGCGAGCGAAGCGAGCGCGCCGGGAGGCGCGGCGTGGAGCGGCGAAGGCCGCGACGCTGCGCAGAGGGCCCCGGCGAGCAGGAGTGGGGCCCCGGCGAGCTTCGCTCGACGGGGCGAGGGCGCAGCCCTCGTTCGATCAGACCTCCCGCAGCTTGAGGCGGCCTTCGTCGCTCACGAGCGCCCGGAACCCCAGGCCGCAGTAACAGCAGACGACCTCGTCCCCATCGCCGAAGCCATCATCGAGCGGCGTCACCGCGCTGCACTCCGGACACTCGAGCTCGTGGAACTTCCGCCGGCGCCCCTCGTCGCGGGGCTCGTCGTCGTCGTCGGCGTGTGGATCGATGGGCACGGCGGTCCTCCGGGCGCGAGCTTACCCGCGCCGCCCGCGCCGTGCGCGGTGGGGCGAGCGACGCCGTCCTCGCACCGCCGCCGGTGATGTAGGTGCGCGTGCGCCTGCACGGCGCCGGAACAGGCAAGCGCGCGCCGCGGTTGCCTGAATGCGGCCGGCGCCGCGGCCGTCGGTCTGGCGACCCCCTGCCGGCGCTGGACGCCGGCCGCCTGGCGCCAGGGGGGGTGGCTCTCTTCTCGGCGGTGCTGCTACAGCTCAAGAGAGGCAGCGCCCGGTGCGCCGCCTGGAGAACGCTCGATGCGCCTCGTCCCCACCTTCGCCGTCGCGGCCTGGCTCGGCGCCTGCGCATGGCCGGCGTTCGCCGCGGATGCTTCCAGCGAGCCAGCCGACGCCGGCGCGGCGGCGGTCCCGGGCGCCGCGCCGCTGGTGCCCTTCGCGCCGGGCGAGCAGATCGACGTCGTGATCGACTACCTGCACATCCGCACCGGTCAGGCGCGCTTCATGGTGGGGCGGCCGGAAGGCGCCGTCTGGCCCGTCATCTGCCAGGCCAAGACCGACGGCATCGCGACGTTGCTCGACATCCGCGAGCACTACGTCACCTACTGGGACGCGGAGGCGCGCCGCTCGCGCGGCTCCGACCTGAACGCCATCGAGGTCGGCGACCGGCACACCGACCGCGCGCGCTTCGACCGGGAGAACGGCAAGGCGATGGTGCAGGTCCTCCGCAAGGGCCGCCTGCGCGAGAGCCAATTCGACATCCCTCCCGACGTGCACGATCTCGCGAGCGCGCTGCTCGAGCTGCGCATGAAGCCGCTCGTCCAGGGCGCGCGCTACGACTTCCCCGTCTTCTCCGGCACCGATACCTTCACCCTGCAGGCGGTGGTGGATGGCGAGGAGACCCTCGACACGCCAGCAGGCCGGTTCGAGACGACGCGCGTCAAGGTTCAGCTCGGGTTCAAGGACAAGTTCCGCAGCAAGCGCGACTCCTGGGTCTGGTTCTCGAAGGACGCGCGCCGGATCCCGGTCCGGATGAGCGCCGACTTCGCCATCGGCAGCGTGGTGGTGACGCTCTCCGGCTACCGGCCCGGCGGGCAGTTCGCCGCCTCCGCCCGCTGAAGGGGGTCCCTCTGCTCGCCGCGCTGCTCACGCTCACCCTCTCGGCCGGCAGCGCCTGCGGCCTCCCGTCCCTCCCGCCAGGCGGCTCTCCCTTCCGCCCGGGCGAGACGCTCGCCTACGACCTCGACGTGATGGGGATGGTCAAGGCGGGGACCATGTCGCTCGCGGTCGAGCCGCCCATCGCGCAGGGCACGCTGCTGCCCCTGCGCGCCCGCGTCCGCAACACCTCCGTCTTCGCGAAGGCCCGCCGGGTGAAAGGCTATGCGCTCTCCTGGGTCGACGCCCGCACGCTCCGCCCGCAGCGCTACCGCGACGAAGCGGAGGAGGACGGCGTGCGCAAGAGCACCGACACGCGCCTCGATCATCCGGGACCTGTCAAGCTGGAGTGGCGGTTGGGCGACAAGCGAGGCACCACCACCGCTCCGCGCCGGGGGGAGGTGATGGATCTCCTCTCCACCGTGTACTACCTGCGCACGGCGCGGCTCGAGCCCGGGCTCGCCCTCTGCTTCGACCTGGTGGCGAACCGCCGGGTGTGGCGGCTCACCGGGACCGTCGCCGCCGGGCACGAAAAGGTCGAGTCGCCGGCGGGCACGTTCGACACCGTTCGAGTGGACGTGGTCCTGGTCCGGGCGGACGGCACCGGGCCGAAGCGCGACGTTCACTTTTGGTTCAGCCGCGACGCGCGGCGACTACCGGTGGCCGCGGTGAGTGAGATCGACCTCGGGCCGGTGCGGGCCATGCTCGCCCGGGTGGACGAGCCGCCGCCCCAGACCGAGCCGTAGAGCCTCGCCGAGCGAGCGTCCGGGTCGCGCCTCTAGCCGGGGAGCCGGCGCGCGAGCTGCCCCATGCGCCGGCGCAGGTTGGCGAGCGTCGTGTCGAGCCGATCGACCGCGGGCGCGGGGTCGGCCCGCTGGGTGAGCGCGAGCAAGCGCCGGCCACCCGCGCGGACCTCGCAGAGCTCGGCGCGGACGATTTCCACATACCGCCCCAGCGCCGACAGCGCGGCCGCGGTCTCGTCGAGGTCGTCCTCGAGCAGATCGGCCAGCACCGCCTCCCGCGAGGTGCCGCCCGCGGACTGAAGCCGCCGGCGTAGCGGGTCGAGCGAGCGGGCCGCGCTGGAGGGCTCGACGGAGATCTCGGTCAGGGCGAGCGCGGTCCGCTTCACGCCAGCGAGCGTAAGCGCACGATATCGCGACGTCGAGAAAACGGCCGGTGCGGTAATAGCGGAGGGGGGCCCCGCGAAGCGGGGGGAGGCGAAGCCTCCGAGGCGGGGCGCCTGAGCGAAAGCGGCGCAGCCGCTCGCGATGGCGCACGGGACCCGCCGAGCGGGGAGTGGGGCCCCGGCGGCTATGCCGACGGGGCGGGGCAGCATGCCCCGACTAGATCAGCCCCCGGGAGCGGCGCAGCAGGTCGATGGTCTTGCCGTACTCCACCTCCCAGGCGCTCGTGCCCTCCTGGAGGTGCTTCAGGCGCGCGCGCGCCTCGCGATCGATCTCGTCGTCGACATCGAGGTGCTTCTTGAAGATGTTGAAGATCTTCTTCCGGAGCGGGTGATCGTCCGAGTACACCTCCTCGACGTTGCGCGAGATGAGGAGGAACTCGATCATCTGTCCGATGACGTACTCGATCCCTTCGTCGCCCATCTTGAAGCCGCGGACGTCGGCCATCTCGCGCTTCACCTGGTTGAACCTGGAGTGGTCGTAGCCCCGCCGCTCCAGCGCCTCGCGGGTGGCAGCGTTCACCCGCTCCTCGGCCGCCAGGTACTCTTTCATGATGGACGCCATGTCCATCTCGGCGTCCGAGATGCGCAGGGTCTCGATCTCGACGTCGCCGTCCTGCATCAAGGTCTGGATGACCTCACGCGCGATGGTCGGGATCACCTTGGGATAGAGGCGCATGTCCGGTTTTTCCTCGGCCCGGCAGCGGGCCTTCGGCAGATGCGGTCGCGAGCAGGACGAAGCGCGCAAGTTCCGCGATTCAAAAGGTAAATCCGTATAAACCCCGCCCGCCTGGGGTGGCAAGGGAAAAAGGCCGGGACGGCTCGAAAAAGCGGGCTCCGCCGCAGGCGAGTTGACGCTTGGTCCTGGCCCCTCGCGAGGTGCCCGAGCTGGGACCAGACGCGCTCCAGACCAGGCTGTGGGGCGGGGTACATGTGGTCGCAATCTGCCAGGGACCTCAAACAGAACTCGGCCTTCGGGCGCTGGAAGGCGTTCCGCCCCATGATGGACCCGAATGCGCCGCCGTCCTTGATGGCCTGGATCTCCTTCAGCAGCTCCTCGGTTCCCTTGGCCTCTCCGCCCGAGAAGATGACGATGCGGCGGCCATTGAAGGCGCTCTGCACCACATGACGTACGCGCTCGGAGAGCGTCTTCACGGGGATGTTGTACTTCTCGTAGACTTTCTTCGCTTCGGGGTGCTCCACCAGCTCCTTCGGCGGCTTCACCTTGATGACGTGCGCACCCATCTGCGCCGCCATGTGGGCGGCGTAGGCGGCGATGTCTACCGCCGTCTCGCCCTCCTTCGAGACGCCGCTGCCGCGCGGGTAGCTCCACACCACCACGGCAAGGCCGTGCGCCTTGGCCTCCAGCGTCAGCTCGCGCAGGTTCTCGAGCTGCTCGTTGCGCGCGTCGGAGGCGGGGTAGATGGTGTACCCGATGGCGACGCAGCCGAGCCGCACGGCGTCCTCCACCGACGCGGTGACGGCCGAGATGGGCGCGCCGCCCAGCTTCGACAGCGAGTCGGAGTTGTTGAGCTTCAGGATGAGCGGCACCTGGCCGGCGAACTCGGCCGCGCCGGCCTCGAGGAACCCGAGCGGCGCCGCGTACGCGTTGCAGCCAGCCTCGATGGCGAGCTGGAAGTGGTAGCGCGGATCGTAGCCGTCCGGGTTCGGCGCAAACGAGCGTGCCGGTCCGTGCTCGAACCCCTGGTCCACCGGCAGGATGACGAGCTTGCCAGTCCCTCCGAGGCGACCGTGCATGAGCAGGCGCGCCAGGTTGGTGAGGGTGCCCGGGTTGTCAGAGGCGTACCAGGACAGGATCTGCTTCACGCGATCCGTCATCTTCGTTTCCATGGAAGGCTCCGTCGGGGAAGGCGTCCCGGCTGGACTGGAACGCTGTGTCGAACGAGCTCGACGCGCCGAATGTATATCCTCCTCTTGCACGCGCTCAAGGAAGGTTTCGCATGGCACGCGGTACCGGTGAACCCCGTACGAGGAGCCCCTCGGCCCTCCTGTCGCAGGTCGAGTACCCGATCTCACGCGACGAGCTCGCCATAGCGGCGGCCGACGCCGAGCTCGACGCGGACGCGATCAACTTCGTGAAGTCACTGCCGGATCGGATCTACCAGAGCCCCAGCGAGGTCCTGCGCGAGTTCGCGGAAGCGGAGGCGCGCTTCGGGCTGGGGACGAGCGACGTCCGGCACCGCGGCGACCTGGGCAAGGAGGCCGTCGAGACGGGCGCCAACCCGACGCGGCACCCATGAAAGCGGCCGGACGATCAGGCGAGCGGACTCCTCACGGTGTGCTGGAGCCCAGCTTTGCGAGGCTCGTCCGCTGGGTGGGGGAGCTGGACCGCGTTCGCTCCGGCGCTGGCGGGAAGCAGCGCGCGACGTAGCCGCAACCCTCGCCACGGCAGCGCTGCTCGTCGCGGCCGAGCTCATGCGGCGTCCGGCCGAGGTCGGCGCCGGTGTAGGCCAGCGCCGCGAGCCGGGGCGCCTCGCGCGCGAAGCGCCGAAGCTCGGCCGTGGTGGGCGTCACGTCCACCGCGGCGCAACCGCCCCGCAGGAACTGGAGCCGCGCGATGACGTGGTGCTCCGGGAAGGCGCGGCCTGCTGCGAGCGCGTAGGCGAGGAGCTGCAGGCGGTACCGCTCCGCTGCGCCGGGGCGTGCCAGGGCGTACTTGAAGTCGATGACCTCGATCCCGCGCCGGTCCTCCACGAGGGCGTCGATCGCGCCGACGAGATAGCAGGAGGGCGCGCCGTCGCCGTCCAGCCGGAGCAAGAACGGCACCTCGCGGCGGAGCTGCCCCGCCTGCGCCGCGCGCCCGAGCCGCCGTCCCGGTTCCGACTCCAGGAACCGCGCGACGTCGCCCTGGATGCGCCGCACGCCCGGAGAGGCCGGATCGTAGCCGCGCCGGAGCGCCACCGCCTGGAGCTGTGGGCGGCGCTCGAGCGGCGAGGCGGCGAGGTCCACCTCGGAGAGCATCGCGTGGGCGAGCGTGCCGCGCGCGGAGGCGCGGTCGGGGTCGTCCTGCGTGGCTCCCCCCGGCGGGCCGCGCTCCGGCAGGCCGAGGTGACGCGCCAGATAGACGCGCCGCGGGCAGCGAGCGTGCTCGGCAAGCTCGGTCACCGCGACCCGCACGGCGCGCAGCGCGGGAGGAGGCGCGAGCCGAGGCGGCGCAAAAGTACGGGTCGGGATCGGGGTCGAGTTCGAACGCCCTGCTCCCTCGCCCCGCGTAGCGGGGAGAGGGTCGGGGAGAGGGGCAGATTTCGCGGTCGTGTTCGCGGTCGTGTTCGCGGTCGAGGTCGAGGTCGAGTTCGCCGCCTGTTCGACCGGGATCCGCACCACCAGCTCCGGGCGGGCGGCGAGCCCCGCCTCGACGAGGCCGCGCCAGGTGTCGCCTCCGCGGGCCGCTTCGCCCGACAGCACCAGCCGGTCGCGGGCGCGGGTGAGCGCCACGTACAGCAGCCGGCGGGATTCGGCTGCCGCGGCGCGTCGCGCCTCTTCGCGCGCCAACTGCAACGAACGCGTGACGTGGTGGCAGTCCGCATCGGCGTCCAGGAAGGCGGCGGCGAGGGCGCCGGACGCGTCGCGCAAGGCGCGGCGTGCATCCGAGCGCGACGACGCGCCCAGATCCGGCACGAACACGATCGGCCACTCGAGCCCCTTGGCCTGGTGCACGGAGAGGAGCGCCACCGCGTCGGCGGCTTCCACCTCGGCTTCCGGCTCGCGCGGCGGGCGGGCAGCCATCATCCGCAGCCGGGCAGCAAAACCTGACGCGGCGCCACCGGTCGACGCGAAGCGCTCCGCCAGGCCGAGCGCCTTGCGCAGGTTGGCGAGGCGGCGCTCGCCGTCCGGCGCGGAGAGGTGGGCTGCTTCCAGGTCGAGTGCGTCCATGGCGGAGCGCAGGAGCTCGTGCACCGCCATGCGATCGACGCGCCCCCGCAGCTGGTGCCAGACGCGAAGAAAGCGGAGGAGGCGCTCGGTCTCGCCTGAGGTCGAGGTCGGGGCCCTTCGACTACGCGCCACCTCCGGTGGCGCTACGCTCAGGGGGGACGGACTGTCCGGTCGGTCGTCTCCGCTCGCGGTCAGGGGCGCCAGCATCCCCTCGAGCTCCTCCACCACCTCCTCAGGCGTCCGGCGCGCCAGGGTCCCGAGTCCCCGCCGCGCGAGCGCGAAGAGCACCCCGTCGCAGACGCCGCACCAGGGCGACCGGAGGACCGCCGCCCATGCGAGCGCGTCGTCGGGAGCGGCCAGCGTCTGGAGGAGCTCCCCGAGGTCGCGCACCTCGGGCGCCTGGTAGAAACCGCCGCCGCGCCCGAGCCGGTACGGGATGCCAGCCGCGCGCAGCGCCCGCACGTACTCCTCCACCTGCGTGAGCCGGCGGAAGAGGATGGCCATGTCGGCGAGGCGCGGGCGGCGGAGCTGCTCCTCCTTGCCGTCACCGCGCTCGCGGACCGCCACGCCGGCCCCCCCGGCGAGCGCGGCGATCCGGGCGGCGATGGCGATCGCCTCGCGCGCACGCCGCTCGGGCGCGGAGCCGCCCTCCCCGTCCTCCAGCAGCTCGCAAGCGAGCGCGTCTCCCGGCGGTCTTCGCGCGACGAGCCGGTCCTCCTCGCGGAAGGAGAGCTCGTACGGCCGCGGATCGCCACCGGCGGGTTGCATGCAGCGGGCGAACACCTCGTTGACGAGCTCCAGCACGGCCGGGCTCGAGCGGTGATTCTCGGCGAGATGGAGGACCCGCCCGGGCGGCCTCGTCTCAAACCGCTCGATCACGCCGCGGAACACGGCCACGTCCGCGCCGCGGAAGCGGTAGATGGACTGCTTGAGATCCCCCACCGCCACCAGCTTCGGAGCCGCGCCGTCCGACCCGCCGCCGGAGAGGAGCTGGAAGATCTCGTCCTGGACCGGGTTCACGTCCTGGTATTCGTCCACGAGGAGCGCCCGCAGGCGCGAGCGCAGCTCGCGGAGCAGTCCCGGGTCCGAGCGGAGCAGGTCGCGGGCGCCGACGAGCAGGTCGTCGAAGTCGACCGCGCGCGCTCCGCGCTTGCGCGTGGCGTAGCGCGCCTCGGTGGCGGTCACGAGCTCGCACCAGGCGCGCTTCTGGCTCGCCGCCAGGACCTCGGCCGCGAGCGGCGCGAAGGCTTCGCAGGTGCGGAGGAGCTCGGCCTTTCCGGCGCGCGCAGCCTCGGAGCTCCCCACGCGCCAGCTGCGGACCGCCTCGGCGAGCGCCGCCGCCCGCGAGAGCGCCTGGGCCCGAAGCGGGCCGTCCCGGTCCTCGCCAAGCGCGCCCAGCGCAGCGGCGAGCGCCTCCATCGCCGCCACCCCGGTCGCGCTCTTCACCTCGCGACGTCCAGCGAGGAGCGCCTCGGCCGCCGCCACCGCGGCCTGCCGCGCGCCGAGCGCGCCCGCCACGTCGTCGGGCGCGGGGACGAGAGCATCCCGTTCGCCGAAGGTGGCTCGCTCGCGCGCGAGGTCGGCCACCGCATCGGCGAGGCCCTCGCGTCGACCGCCGGCCCCGTAGGAGGCGGCGAGGTGCTGCACCGAGGCGTGGCCCGCATCGAGCGCGGCCAGCAGGGCCGCGCGCGCTGCGTCACGCCGCCAAGCGCCAGCGGTCTCCTCGTCCAGCACCTGCAGCTCGGGGTCGAGCCCGGCCTCGAGCGCGTGCTCGCGCAGCAGGCGCCCGGCGAAGCCGTGGATGGTGCCGATGGCCATCCGGTCGAGGCCGTCGAGGCGGGCCCGCCAGATGCGCCCGTCCTCCGAGCCGGCCGGCGCCACTCGCGCGCGCAGCGCCACCGCCGCTCGCAGCCGCTCGTCCAGCTCGGCGGCGGCCTTCTCGGTGAACGTGATGGCGACGAGCTCTGCGGGATCGCAAGGGACGCCGAGCGCTTCGCCGGAGAGGAGCCGCAAACACAGCTCGACGAGGCAGGTCGTCTTCCCGGAGCCCGCGCCCGCCGAGACCGCGGTCGGCCCCTGGAGGTCGAAGAGCGCCAGCGCCGCCTTGCTCCAGACCATGGGGCCGCTCATGGCGCGTCCTCCGCCAGCCGCTCCGCCCGGCACACCGCGCCGAAGCTGCACCCCTTGCAGTCGCGCGAGGCGACCGGCAGCTCCCCGCGGCGGATGCTCGCGACCGCCGCGGCAGCCGCTTCCGCGAAGGACGGCACGCCGCCCCCTGCCGCGCCGAAGCCATCGCCCGCCCCCGGCCCGCTCGCGAGGAAAGGATCCCCCGGTTCCGTGGTCCAGGGGGAGAGGCGCTCCGCCGAGCGGAGCAGGAGATAGGTGGCCTCGAGGCGCGACCGGCCCGGCAGCGCCCGCGCCGCCGCGAGCAGATAGGTCGGAAGCTGGAAGTTCGTCTCGCCGAGCGCCTCCGGCGCGAGCTTCTTCTTCCAGGCGGGGCTCCCGGAGTTCTTGTAATCGATGAGGACGAGCCGATCGGCCGACGCGTCCACCCGATCGAGCCGGCCGCGCAGCCGGACCTCGCCCTCTCCCCTCCCGAGGACGAGTGGAGGAACGCCGGAGTCGCCACCGAAGCGGTACTCCAGGAGCGCTGGTACCGCCTCGCCGCCCGTGGCCGCCTCGGCCGAGAGGACGCGCCCGAGGCGAGCCCGCACCGCCGCCCGCCGCCCGGCCCACAGCGCCGGATCGCCGGCGCGGCCGTCGGAGGCGAAGCTGGCGAAGAGCTCCTCCGCGACGCGCGCCAGGCGAGCGCGCTCGTCGGGCGTGTCGCGCAGCGGAAGCGCGGCATGGGCGAGCCGATCGCGGAGAAAGCGCTCGAGCACCGCGTGCACGAGGCTCCCCTCGTCGCGCGGGTCGATGTCGAGCTCCGCCAGCTCGGGCTCGGCGAGGCGGAGCCCCATTCCCGCGAACAGCTGGTACGGGCAGCGGGCGTGGGACTCGAGCTGGGAAGGCGTCCACTCCTCCGGGAGCGCTTGCAGCCAGGCGGCGAGGAGCCCGGACGGGAGCGCCCCCGACGTCAGGTCAGCGCGCCGCGCCAGCACGGCCTCGAGCCGCGCCCGCTCGAGCTCGCCGCGAGCGAGCGCCGACGCCGCCCGGGCGGACAGCTCGGCGGAGGCGCTCCGGAGCGCGGTGAGCGCGCCCTCACTCTCGCCGCCACGCCCGAGCCGCGCCGCGGCGGCGAGTGCCTCGCGGCTGGACCGCGCGCTGGCGAGGTCGGGCTCGGAGCTCGCCACCTCGGACAGCTCGTGGCCGGCGGAGGAGAGGAGGTCGTACGCCAGCGGGGCGAGCGGCCCGCCGGTGCCGTCCGGCCCGGGAGCGGCCCACGCGAGCGCGAGCGCCTCGCGCCCGGCCGCCAGCGCGCAGAAGGCCGCGTGCAGCGCCTCGGCGCGATGCGCAGCGCGCGTCCGGAGCGCGAGCCGGCCCGCCGCTCGGTTCAGCGCGAGCCGCTCGCCGTCACGCAGCAGCGGGTCGGCCGGTGAAGAGGCCGGGAACGCGCCGCGCCGGCAGCCCACCACGATCGCGGCGCGCGCGCCGATCCCGGGCGCCTCCGCCAGCGGCCAGAGCTCGGCGGCGCCGGCGGCAGGCTCGGGGCGCGCCGGGATGGAGGCGCCCTCCACCGCGGCGCGGAGGAGCGCAGACCAGCGCGCGGCCGGGAGGGTCTCTCCGGCGTGCCCGAGGAGCGCCAGCGCCCGTACGAGGTCGTCGACGCGCTCCTCCAGCCGCGACACGGCCGCCAGATCGCGGCGCGCCAGCTCCGGCTCGGCCCGGGAAGCGCGGCGGCGGACGCCCGCCACGGTGAGGAACCCACGCAGGCGCGCGGCGTGCTCGCGCGCCAGACCGGCCGCGGAGAGCGGACGCAGCGCCGCCGCGAGCGCCGCCAGCGCCTCCGCCGCGGCGAGGAGCTGGGCCTTCTCGCGCGCGGCCGCCGGGGCGCCCAGCGCCGCCGCGCGTCGCCGGAGCGCCTCTTCGGGCGCGCCGCGGCCCGGCATCGCCCCGGCGCGGTCGAGCCAGTAGCCGAGCCGCGCAGGGGCCCTCGCCAGGCCGAGGTAAGGAGAGCCGAGCACCCCCTCCACCTCGGCGCGCTCGGGGGAGAGCGCCGTCGCCATCGCGTCGAGGATGGCGCGGATGGGCGGCGCATCGGCGAGCGGGGCGCCACGCCCGGTCGCGAGCGGGATGCCCGCCGCGGCGAACGCGCGCGCGAGCTGCGGCGCCGCGCGCTCCGGTGACGCGGCCACGACCGCGATCTCCTCGGGCGCGAACCCCCGCTCCACGAGCGTGCCGGCGAAGCGCGCTGCGACCTCCGCTTCCCCCTCCTCGCCCCGTCCGGCGGCGAACAGCAGCGCGTCCCCCACGCCCTCTGCCCGCCCCACTCCCCCTGCCACCGCGCCGAGCGCGGCCGCCAGGCCCGGAGCGCGGTCGGCGTCGCCGAGCTGGTCGAGCGCGACCGCGACGTCGCGCCGTGCAGCGAGCTCGTGCAGCGCCTCCAGCCGGCGCAGCAGCGGCTCGACCGGGGCGGAGAGCTCCGGCCGCTCGGGGAAGTAGGGGAGCCTCAGGTGCGTCCGGCGGGCGCGGTGCGCCAGCGCGGCCACGAGGTCGAAGGAGGCCGGCGGGAGCGCGCGGAAGCCCTCGGCGACGAGGAGGTCGAGGTCGCGCAGCTCCTCGGGGACGCGACCGCGCTCGAGGGTCGCCACCGCTGCCCGCATCGCTCCCGCCACGTCGAGCGCGCCGAGCTCGGCGAGGCGGGCCTCCCATCGCGCGAGCGCCCGCGCGGCGGACGCCAGCCGCTCGCCGGCCGCGCCACCGAGGTCGGTGGCCGCCGCGCGTACCACCGCCGCGCTCACCTCCGCGCGGCGCAGCTCCTGGAGCGTGCCGGCGAGGGCACCCGCGAGTCCGCCCGACGGGTCGAGACCGGCGAGCGCGCCGCCAGCGGCGTCGCCCGCCTCGAGCGCGAGGAGTCGCTCCGCGAGCGGCGTGAGCAGCGGGCGCGGATCGCCGGCCGCGCCCAGGATGATGGCGGCGAGCGCGTCGGGGGTGGTGACGCGGGCACCGAGGAGGAGCCCTCCCTCCGCGTCGCACAGGCGCCGCGCGGCGCGCGTGGCGCGCAGCGGCGTCGGGACGAGGCACAGGACGGACACCGCTCGAGATTACGCTGGAGGTCTGACTGCGCGCAGAGCTGGCCCCGGTCAGGCGGCGGGGGACAAGCCCCCGCCCTACACTCGAAAGTAGGGCGGGGGTTCATCCCCCGCCGCGGGTTACTCCTCCCGATACACCGCCAGCGACCCCTCGTTCTCCCACACCTCCACCTTCGAGACGCTCACCCGGCCCCCCTCCACGGCGGCGAGCATGCGGTTCGCCTCGACGTAGAAGAAGCGGGAAAGGTTCTCGGCGGTGGTGTTCACCTCCGTGAAGGGCGGCACCTCGTTCATGTTCTGGTGGTCGAAGCGCGCGCACAGCTCCGCCACCACCCTCTGCAGATCCGCGAAGTCGACCACCATGCCGATCCGGTTCAGCGCACCGGCGCGCGCGTGGACGCGGATGCGCCAGTTGTGACCGTGCAGCCGCTCGCACTTGCCACCGTGCATCCGGATCTGGTGCGCGGCGCTGAAGACGAAGTCCTTGGATACTTCATAGACGGGTACGCCCATGCGCGGGCAATATACCCGCCGCCATGCCGGAGCGCACCACCCGCATCCTCGACCTGGCCAGCCCCGACTTCTACGCCATCCCGCTCTCCGCCACCGTGGAGGAGGCGGTGGCCCTGCTCCGCGCGGCGCCCGACAAGGCGGTCTTCTACTGCTACGCGGTCGACGAACGGCAACGCCTGGCCGGCGTCATCCCCGTGCGCAAGCTCCTCACCGCCGTGCCAGGTACGCGCATCTCCGACATCCACTCGCCCTCCGTGATCGCCCTCCCCTCCGATGGCGATCGCGCCCTGCTGGAGGACTTCTTCGCCACCTACCGCTTCCTCGCCTTCCCGGTGGTGGACGGCGAGCGGCGGCTGCTGGGCGTGGTCCAGGCCGACGCCTTCAGCGACCAGCTCATGGGCGAGTACGAGGGTCGGATCCGCCACGACTGGCTCGCCTCCCTCGGCGTCTCCGAGCAGGAGGAGCGGGCCGGCACGCTCGGCATCGTGCGCCTGCGCTTTCCCTGGCTCCTCTTCACCGTGCTGAGCGGGCTCCTCTCGGCCTTCATCACCGGCCAGTTCCAGCGCACGCTCTCCGACGCGGTGGCGCTCGCGTTCTTCGTGCCGGTGGTGCTGCTGCTATCGGAGAGCGTCGGAATGCAGACGTCGGCGGTCACGCTTTCGTCGCTCTCCTCCGACATGCCGCCGCCGCTCGGCAGGCTCCTCCTGAGAGAGCTGCAGGCGGCCGCGCTGCTCGGGCTGGGCTGCGGCGCGCTGGTGGGTGGCGCGGCGGCAGCCTGGCTGGGCGACCGGCGGTTCGCGCTCGTGCTCGGCGCCACCCTCACCCTGACCGTCAGCACCGCCTCGGCGCTGGCGGTCGCCGTGCCGGGCCTCTTCCGCCGCCTGGGGGTGGACCCGGCGCTCGCCGCGGCGCCCTTCACCCTGGCCGTGACCGACAGCCTCACGCTCCTCTCCTACCTCTCCATCGCCAGCTGGCTCGCGGCGTGACGCCGCGCTCCCCCGGCGCGCGTTCCGCGTTACCATGACCGGCGTGCGGCTCCTCCTCCACGCCCTCGCGCTGTGCGCCGCCGGTGGCCTGCTGGGCCTCGCCGGCAACTCCGTCACGCCCAAGCCGGCGCCGTTCGGCGAGCCCGTCACCTCCACCGCCGAGGCGCCCGGCGGCATGTGCCAGATCCAGGGGCTGCAGGCCGCCATCCCGCGCATCTCGGTGGAGGAGGCGACCCCGCTCTGCGTGGCGTGCAGCGCGCTCTTCGTCGACGCGCGCACCGCGGCCGAGTACGAGGCCGGTCACATCACCGGCGCCATCCACATCGCGCCTGGCGACCCCGTCGACCCGGTCCTGTGGCGGCTCGGCGTGTACAAGACGGTGGTCGTGTACGACCGCGATCCGAACTGCTCGCTCGCCGATCAGGTGGCGAAGACGCTCCTCCAGCACGGTGTCCAGGACGCGCGGGTGCTGACGGGGGCGTGGCCGGCCTGGACGGCGGCGGGCGCGCCCGGGGCCTCGGGTACTTGTGGCCTGTGCGGGACCCCGCCGGCGAAGGGGTCCCCGTGAGACGCGCCACCGTCCTCCTCGCCCGCCTCGCGCTGGCCGCCATCTTCCTCTACGCCGCCGCGACCAAGCTCCCGGACATGGCGGCGTTCGCCAAGGACGTCGCGAACTATCGGCTCCTGCCGGGGCCGCTCGTGCCGTTCGCGGCCGCGGTGGTGGTCGGGATCGAGCTCGTGGTCGGCCTGGCGCTCGTCACCGGGCTGTGGGCGCGGGCGGCCGCGCTGGTGGCCTCGGGGATGCTGGTGCTGTTCGTGGCAGGGCTCTCGCAGGCGCTCCTGCGCGGCATCGATCTGCGCTGCGGCTGCTTCGGCGGCGACGAGGCGGCCGACTGGTGGACGGTGCTGCGCGACGTCGCCATGCTCGTGCCGGCGCTGGTGGTGCTGTTCACCCCTGTCCCCGGGCCCCCGCGCGACGACAGGGAGCTCTCTGCTCACCTGGGCCGCATGAGCACGAAGTACTGATACGGCAGGAAGTCCTGCTCCCCGACCACCGCCAGGCCTGCCCGATCGGCCGCGGCGAGGAAGTCCTCCCGCGCGACGCGGTGCTCGAGCGGCGGGCCGACCGGCGTCTCCCGCCGGTGAAAGTCGACGTTGGCGAGGATCCCGCCGGGCTTGAGGGCACCGGCGAGGCGCTGCAGGTAGGCCACGCCGTCGGGGAAGTGATGGAACGTGTCCACGACGAGGATGCGATCGCAGGACGCCGGGGGGAGGAGCGAGTCCGCGTCGCGAGCGAGGACAGGGGTGACATTTCCGAGCCCCGCCTCGTCGATGCGCCGCCAAAGCCGCCGGATCAGGTCCACCACCACCTCGACGGCGAAGACCCGGCCGCGCGTCCCGACGGCGCGCGCGAGCCGGAGCGTGAAGTAGCCGGGGCCGGCGCCGATGTCGGCGACGGTCTGGCCCACCTCGACGCCGAGCGCCGCCACGACCTCCTCCGGTCGCTGCCAGGCGTCGCGGTCAGGGTCGGTGAGCCGAGCGACGTACGCGTCGAGGTCCCCCGGGTTGCCGTGGCGATCGTGGTGGTGGGGCATGGGTCAGAGAGCCAGGGTCGCGGTCGAGGTCGGCGGCGGTTATCTGCCGCCGGGCCCGACCGCACGCCACATCGCCAGAACCGCTGCGCCCGGATCGGGCACCCCCAGCCAGGCCCGGATCACGCCCACTCCGTGCGCACCGCTCACGCGCGCCCTGGCGGCGTTCCGCGCGTCGATGCCGCCCAGCGCGACGAGCGGTATTCCGAGCTGCGCCGCGCGCGCGAGCGCGCCGAGCCCGAGCGGCGGTCCGTACGCGAGCTTGGACGGCGTCGCGTGGAGCGGTCCGAAGGTGGCGAAGTCTGCCCCGCCCTCTCTCGCCCGCCGCACGTCCTCCGCGCCATGGCACGAGACGCCGACCAGGCGGCCCGGCCCGAGGAGGCGGCGCGCCTCGCCCGGCGGCACACCGGCCGACGGCAGGTGAGCCCCATCGGCGCCGGACGCGAGCGCCACGTCGAGCCGGTCGTTCACGAGAAACAGTTGCCCGGCCGCCCGGCACCTCGCACCAACCTCTCGCGCCAGCGCCAGGAGCTCGCGGCCCCCCAGATCCTTCTCGCGCAGGTGGACGGCGGCCGCTCCAGGTGGCAGGTTCCGCAGCGCCAGGGTGACAGCCTGTCCCAGATCGGGGACGAACCGCCTGTCCGTGACGAGGTGGAGCGCCGGAAGTAGCATAAGAAAACCACTTTCTCAGAGGTCGGTCGCCCTCCGCCATGGCCGCGGCGGCTCCGCCTCGGTCCCGAGGAGCACACCGTGGAAGCCGATCCGACACAGCTGCTCGCCTTCTTGCAGGAGCAGCAGGCGAAGCAGGCGCCCCACTTCCCGACAGTCGTGTTCGACAAGGTGCTGAGCTTCATGGGCACGACGAGCCTGGCGGGGACGCACGCCGCCGTGGCGATCTGCCCGGTCCTCGGCCTCGAGCCGGCGGGCGAGCAGGAGCTCAAGGTCCTGCTGCGCGGGCCGCTGCCGCGCCCCCCTACCCGCGGCGAGTGCCTGAGCGTGCACCTCACTCACGTGGAGCGATACCAGGGGTTCCAGGTGAAGACCTCGCCCATCGTGGCGGGAGGCGTCTCCGCGCTGTACGAGACGCGCGGAGACCAGGTCTCCGTGCACGGCAGCCAGATCTTCACCGTGCACCACAGCCCGTACACCATGAAGTTCTTCGAGCGGATCCCGTTCGAGGAGGTGCGAGAGACGGTGGGCGGCGTCCGGTATGCCCTCGTTGCGGTGGGCGAGCAGGCGAACCTCTCGCCGCGGTTCATCTTCCACGCGGAGGCCCAGCAGGGCAGGCTCGTGCTCTACCACGGCGATGGGCTGGCCCTGAAGACGTACATGAACTTGAAGACCAACCGCCACGAGACGCGGCTCGTCCTCGACCTCGACGACTTCAGCGGGTACGCGCTCCGCGGCACGGTCGAGGAGTTCCAGCCGCACCAGCACCCCGAGGCTTACGAGAAGATCTGCCACGGCTTCTCGGCCGGCAGCTGGGGTAAGCCCTCCCGCGCCTTCCGCTTCACCGCCGAGTCGTGGGAGCGCATCGCGCCCACCGGGCCGGCGGTGAAGAAGGCGGCGGTCGGGTAGGGCGGGCGCGCGGCTCCGCCGCTCCCGCGCGTGCGTCCCGCCCTGGAGGGCTACGCCCTCCCCACCTGCGGTGGGGCCCCTCCTACGATCCTATCAACCCCGTCATCGGGCTCGAGGCGGCGGCGTGCAGCTTCATCGGGATGCGCCCGGCCAGGAAGGCCTTCCGGCCCGCCGCCACGCCGTCGCGCATCGCCTCCGCCATCAGCACCGGCTCCTTCGCCTCGGCGATGGCGGTGTTCATGAGCACCGCGACGGCGCCGAGCTCCATCGCGACCGCGGCGTCGCTGGCCGTCCCGACGCCCGCGTCGACCAGCACCGGCAGGCTCACCGTCTCCATGACGATGCGGAGATTGTAGGGGTTCCGGAGGCCCAGCCCCGAGCCGATCGGGGCGCCGAGCGGCATCACCGCCGCGCAGCCGGCGTCCTCGAGCTTCTTGGCAGTGACCGGATCGTCGTTCGTGTACGGCAGGACCGTGAAGCCCTCCTTCACGAGCACCCGCGCCGCCTGCACGAGCGCCTCGACATCGGGGAAGAGGGTGCGCTTGTCGCCGATGACCTCGAGCTTCACGAGCTCGCCCATGTCGAGCTCACGCCCCAGACGCGCGGTGCGGATCGCTTCGTCGGCGGTGAAGCACGCGGCGGTGTTGGGCAAGAGCGTCATGCCCTTCGGGATCCACTGGAGCAGCGACTCGGAGCCCTTCTTCGAGAGGTCGAGGCGGCGCACCGCGACGGTGACCACCTCCGCGCCCGAAACGGTGAGCGCGCGCTGCATGGTGGGAAAGTCGGGGTACTTGCCGGTCCCCACGAGGAGCCGGCTCGTGAACGTGTGGCTGCCGAGCGACCAGGTGTCCGCCACGGCTATCCTCCGCCCACGAACGCCACGATCTCGACCGCGTCGCCGGCGCGCAACCCGTGTGCCTCGTAACGGTCCTTCGTCACGACCACCTCGTTCACCTCGACGGCCACGGGGGAGAGGGAGGACGTGCCCTTGGGAGGAGAGGGACGTGCCCTCGGGAGGAGACGGAGGGCGGACCCTCGACGCGGGACGTTGCTCCGGATGCGCCCCGTTCGCATCGTGGAGACTCAACCGCGAGGAGGATCGCGTCACGGAATCGAGCCATGAGCTGCAGGGCGCTGGCGGTCATCTCCGTCCCCACGTGGTCGTCGTGGGCGGCGGCTTCGCCGGCCTGCAGGCCGCGCGCGCCCTGCGCCGAGGCGCGGTCGACGTCACGGTGGTCGACCGCCGCAACCACCACCTGTTCCAGCCGTTGCTGTACCAGGTCGCCACCGCGGCGCTGAACCCCGCCG
>WNGL01006011.1_pt1 | contig 32468 bp, 30 predicted proteins | sample 5400591 | NCBI WGS metagenome assembly WNGL01 (sample SAMN13153377, study PRJNA577476) | soil metagenome | isolation source: 80 cm soil or saprolite under Garry oak tree replicate 1 | place: USA:California | collected 2016-06-15
CGCCCGCGTGCAGCGCCGGGGTCAGGCCGTCGAGCATGTCGGCGAACCAGGGCTGGCGCAGGTCGTTGAGCAGGACCCCGATCGTGTGCGACTGCCGTTCGGCCAGCAGCCGGGCGGCCGCGTTGGGCCGGTAGCCGAGGTCGGCCACCGCACGCATGACGGCCTCGCGGCTGGTGGCGCTGACCTTGGGTGAGTTGCGGAGCACGAGCGACACGAGCGACTTGGACACCCCGGCCCGGGCCGCGACGGTCTCCAGGGTCGGTTTCCGGGCGACGCGCCCCTGAGTTGCCACGGACCCCTCCTCGGCCGACTTAGGTTGGAGCGCTCCAACGATAGGGGTCCGGGGAACGGGTGTCAACGTGTGGGCGGAGCCCCAGTGTGCGGCGCGCCTCCGCTCAGAAGCACGCGCCGAACATGCCGGCCGGGCGTCAGATCGGGTGCGCGGCTGGGTGCTGGTGCGGTGCCGAGCTCGCCGCGTTGCCGGCGCCAGCGTACGTCCGGCCTGCTGGCGCAGCATGGCTAGCTCCACGCGGAGCGAACGCATGGCGTCCCAGCGCAGCTCGAGCAGGTAATTCACGCCGCCGCGGGTAATAGCTCAGCCAAGCCATGGCGGGCTGAACACGCCGAGCTGGTTCATGATCGCGGCGATGTCGTCCGCGGCCCACTCTTCGCTGATGCGGCCGTCGCGGATGCGGTAGATATCGACGGCGTTCCACTGGATCGCGGTGCCGCTGGCCGGGACGCCGAGCAGGTCGCCCTGCTGTGTGGCCTTGACGACGAGACGGACCATGACGAGGTCGTTCTCGGCGATGACGTCCTGCTCGGCGGCGTACAGGTCGGGCAGCGCGCCGATGAAGGCGCTGAGCAGGCCGCCCACATTCTCGGCTCCGGCGATGTCGCCGAGGATGCCGCCGTGCCAGACGACGTCGCTGGTGACGTACTCGCGGGCCAAGTCGGGGCGGTGCTCGTTGAAGACGTGCTGGATGTACTCGCGGGCGAGCCTCTTGTTCGCCTCGAGCTGGGCCTGATCGGACATGTCGGGACTCCTTACGTGGGGGACGGTCCAGCGCTCGCGCTCGCCGGCCAGGGCAGGCAAGCTAGTTGATCGCGCAATCAACTTTATGTTCTGGAAGTTGCGGCGTCAAGCATCTATCTTGGAGAACGTGACCCAGGGAACCAAGCGACACGATCCGGCCGATCCGACTCTCCCGCTGGACCCCGACGAGGAGGCGGCGTGGCGCGCGCTGGCCCGCGCCGTCATCGTCGTGCCCCGGGTACTCGACGCGGATCTGATCGAAGGTGCCGACCTCAACCTGGCCGAATACATCGCGCTGGTGGAGCTGTCCGAGGCGCCCGGCCAGGCGATGCGCATGAACGAGCTGGCGACGCTGACGGACCTGTCCCGCAGTGGCCTGTCGCGCTTGATCGAACGGCTGGTTCGGCAGGGACTGGTCAGTCGCGAACCGTTCGCCGACGACGGGCGCGGCCGGATGGCGCAGCTAACCGAGGCCGGGTTGCGCCGCCTGGAACAGGCCTACCCGCACGCCTTGGCTAGCGTCCGAAGAAACGTTATGAAGCACCTGGCACGCCTCGATCTGCCCGCCTTCGCGCAAGCTGTCGGAAGCTTCGCCCCGGATGACGCCTATGCACCGGCGCGACGGACGGCACGGTCTTGACCCCGGCGATCCGATTCTCCTTGGCTGATTCTCCTCAGGCTGGAACGACGCCGACCAGGTTGCCTTCCGAGTCCTTGAACCACGCCGCCTCGCCTCCACCCGGTATCTGGGCAATGCCGTTCTCGGTCCGCGTCTCCGGCGTGTCGTACTCCTCGAACTCCACGCCGCGGCCCCTCATCTCCCCGACGGCAGCGCGCACGTCGGTCACATGGATGACGGCCTGCGTGAACTCCCCTGACGACCTGACCCGGGCGGGATAGACGAAGAGCTGGCTGACACCATCGCCAACCGTGAGGCCCACCTGCCCATCTCTTGCCTTGAGAGACTGGGACTCGAGTGCCTGAAGTCCCACTTTCTCAACGTAGAACGCTTTGGCCCGGCCCAGGTCCTGTGCCGGCAGCGTCGCGGTAATCCCAGACGTCTTCATGACGGGATGGTATGACGTCCGGCCGGCCGCAGCGCAGGTGCTGATGTCGGAACCCAGGACCGGGACACTAGGCTTGGATCATTCGTTGTATTGAATCGTTCGCGTTAGGACGATAGGTTGGGCGGCATGACCGTATCCCAGGGTCCGACCATCGCCGAGGAGCTGCGGGGGGCCGGCCTGCGGGTGACGGCCGCCCGCGTCGCCCTGCTCGAGACCGTCAGGAACGGTGACCACCTCGACGTCGAGGCGATCGCCTCCGGGGTGCGCGATCGCGTCGGCCATATCTCCCTGCAAGCCGTCTATGACGCCCTCCACGCGCTCGCCGCGGCGGGACTCATACGCCGCATCGAGCCGGCCGACAGCCCGGCCCGGTTCGAGGGACGCGTCGGGGACAACCACCACCACGTCGTGTGCCGGTCATGCGGCATCGTCGCCGACGTCGACTGCGCGGCCGGCGAGGCGCCCTGCCTGACCGCGTCCGACGACCACGGCTTCTCGATCGACGAGGCCGAGGTCGTGTACTGGGGCCGGTGCCCTGACTGTTCCACCGCCCGCGCTTCCTGAGCACCGTGATCCGACTAGTCCGGAAGGATTCCCATGTCCGAGAACCACGATCCAATAGATATCGAAGGCGCGACACCGGAAGGCGGGGGCTGTCCGGTCGTGCCCGGCCTCACGCACCCGACTCAGGGCGATGCCAACCAGGACTGGTGGCCGAACAGGCTCAACCTGAAGATCCTGGCCAAGAACCCCGCCGTGGCCAACCCCATGGGCGAGGACTTCAACTACGCCGAGGAGTTCAAGACCCTCGACCTCGCCGCGGTCAAGCGCGACATCGCGGAGGTCCTGACGGACACCAAGGACTGGTGGCCGGCCGACTTCGGCCATTACGGCCCGCTCATGATCCGGATGGCGTGGCACCTGGCGGGCACCTACCGGATCAACGACGGCCGCGGCGGCGCCGGTGCCGGTCAGCAGCGCTTCGCCCCGATTAACAGCTGGCCGGACAACGTCAGCCTGGACAAGGCTCGCCGACTGGTGTGGCCGGTCAAGAAGAAGTACGGCCAGAAGCTCTCGTGGGGCGACCTGATGGTCCTCACGGGCAATGTGGCCCTGGAGACGATGGGCTTCAAGACCTTCGGCTTCGGCGGCGGCCGCGTGGACGTCTGGGAGCCGGACGACGACGTCTACTGGGGGCCCGAGACCACCTGGCTCGGGGACGAGCGCTACAGCGGCGACCGCGAGCTGCAGGAGCCGCTGGCCGCGGTCCAGATGGGGCTCATCTACGTCAACCCGCAGGGCCCGAACGGCAACCCGGACCCGCTCGCCGCGGCCCGCGATATCCGCGAGACGTTCCGCCGGATGGCGATGAACGACGAGGAGACGGTCGCCCTGATCGCGGGCGGTCACACCTTCGGCAAGACCCACGGCGCGGGCCCGGAGGCGGCGGTCGGCCCCGACCCCGAGGCTGCCCCGATCGAGCTGCAGGGCCTCGGCTGGAAGAGCACCTTCGGCACCGGCGTGGGCAACGACGCGATCACAAGCGGTCTCGAAGTGATCTGGACCAACACCCCGATCACCTGGGACAACAGCTTCTTCCGGATCCTGTTCGGCTACGAGTGGGAGCTCACCCAGAGCCCCGCGGGCGCGCACCAGTGGCAGCCGAAGGGCGGCGCCGCGGCGGGTACCGTCCCCGACCCCCACGACCCGTCGAAGCGCCGCACCCCGATGATGCTGACGACCGACCTCTCGCTCCGGTTCGATCCGATCTATGAGCCGATCTCACGGCGTTTCATGCAGGACCAGGAGGCGTTCGCGGACGCCTTCGCCCGCGCGTGGTTCAAGCTGACCCACCGAGACATGGGCCCGGTCGTGCGCTACCTCGGGCCCGAGGTACCGTCTGAGACGCTGATCTGGCAGGATCCCGTTCCGGCGGTGGACCACGAGCTCGTGGACGCCGCAGACATCGCCGCTCTCAAGAGCCAGATCCTCGGGGCGGGGCTGTCGGTCTCGCAGCTGGTCTCCGTCGCGTGGGCGTCGGCGTCGTCGTTCCGCGGCAGCGACAAGCGCGGCGGCGCCAACGGCGCGCGCATCCGCCTCGAGCCGCAGAGCGGCTGGGAGGTCAACAACCCCGACGAGCTGGCGACGGTGCTGCGCACCCTGGAGGGGATCCAGCAGGCCTTCAACGCCGCCCAGGCCGACGGGAAGAAGATCTCGCTCGCCGACCTGATCGTGCTCGCCGGTGGCGTGGGCGTCGAGCAGGCCGCTAGGAACGCCGGCTACGACGTCGAGGTCCCGTTCGCGCCGGGCCGCACCGACGCGTCGGCGGAGCAGACCGACCTAGAGTCGTTCGCCGTGCTCGAGCCGAGGGCGGACGGGTTCCGTAACTACCTTGGGAAGGGCAACCGGCTGCCGGCCGAGTTCCTGCTGATCGACAAGGCGAACCTGCTGACCCTGAGCGCCCCGGAGACGACGGTCCTGGTCGGCGGCCTCCGCGTCCTGGATGCGAACTACGACGGGTCGAAGCTCGGTGTCTTCACCGCCACCCCCGGGTCGCTGACCAACGACTTCTTCGTCAACCTGCTCGACATGGGCACGACGTGGCAGGCGACGTCCGAGGACGCGAACGCGTTCGAGGGCCGCGACGCCGCGACCGGCGAGGCCAGGTGGGCCGGCAGCCGTGTCGACCTGGTCTTCGGGTCGAACTCCGAGCTGCGGGCGCTCGCGGAGGTCTACGCCAGCGACGACGCGAAGGAGAAGTTCGTGCGCGACTTCGTCGCGGCGTGGGACAAGGTGATGAACCTCGACCGGTTCGATCTCGCCTGATCCTGCCGTCCAGGCCGGCCCCGCGCGGGCCGGCCTGGACGTACTCAGCCCGGCGGTGTCTCTGCGGTAAATTGCCGGGGTGGGCGGCCATCGGGAACTTGTCGAACGCTTCATCGCGACGCTGGAGGCCCGTGACTGGGAGGGCTGGGCCGGGCTGCTGCATCCGGACGTGGTCTACGAGATCCCGCAGTCGCGGGAACGAATCCGCGGGCGCGACCGCTACCTGCGGTTCAACCAGGAATATCCGGGCGACTGGCATCTGCGGACCAAGGTCGTCGTCGCTGACGAGGAGCACGGGGTGGCGTGGTTCGAGTGGCGCTCCGACGGGCGCCCCGACGAGGGCAGCGCCGACGAGGGCAGCGCCGACGAGGGCAGCGCCGACGGCATGGCGTTCTTCGAGTTCGCCGACGGGCTGATCACCCGGGTCACGGACTTCTGGCCCGAACCCTACGAACCGCCGGCCGGGCGCGAGCACCTGGTCGAACGCTGGTAACCAGGCCCGTTCGGGAGAAATGGTGACGGGGTCGGGCGCGTACGTCGAGATCGACCTGGCCTGAGCGGGCGCCTCGGTAAATACTGGCCAGTAGGGTCCCGGCACTCGGCGAATGAGGATGACATTGGATGAGAACCTGGCCAGGCAGGCCGAGCTGGCGCTCGAACGGCAGGGCGACTACGACACGCTGTGCTACGAGGGCACCTGGCACTCCAGCGGCCAGCTCGCCGACCGCGCGGCCAGGCTCGCGACCGGGCTGACCGGCCTCGGCGTCCGGGCCGGCGACCGGCTGCTCGTGCTGATGGCCAACTGCCCCGAGGTCCTGATCACCTACACCGCGGCCTGGCGGGCCGGGGCGGCGCTCACCCCGCTGATCTTCCTGGTCAGCGAGGACGAACTGAGGCACGCGCTCAACGACTCCGGCGCGGTCGGCATCGTCACCACGGTCGAGTTCCTGCCCAAGGTCGCCGCCGCCGTGAAGGGGGAAGGGGACCTGGGTGGGGCGCCGGGGGTCCGGTTCGTCCTGGTCCCCGGGGCGGCCGTGAACGGCTCCGGCGAGGCGGCCCCGGGGGTTCCGGTGCTGGACTTCGACCAGGTGGCTTCGGCCGAGCCCGGGCCCATCGCGGACCGGTCGGGCACCGACCTGGCCGCCCTGCTCTACACCGGCGGCACCACGGGCCGGTCGAAGGGCGTCCCGCTCACCCACGCGGGTCTGTACTGGTGCGGTTCGGCCGCGCACGAGCAGTCGGTGCGCGCCAGCGTGGTCAGCTCGGTGCTGCCGCTGCCGCTGGCGCACGCCTACGGCCTGCTGGTCATCTGCGGTGGCATGCACCGGATCGACCACACCACGACCATCCTCATGCGCTGGTTCGACCCGGCCGGCTGGGTGAAGCTGGCGGCGGAGCACCGGGTGCAGAGCAGCGCGCTGGTGCCCTCGATGATCCAGATGCTGCTCAGCCAGCCGCTGGAGGACGCCGACCTGTCCGAGCTGATCGCGATCTCGTCCGGCGCGGCGCCGCTGGCCGACGAGGTCCGGCGGGAGTTCGAGGCGCGGGTGCCCACCGCGACCGTCTACGAGGGTTACGGGTGCACCGAGGCGGCCACGTTCATCTCGGCCAACCCGTGGGGCGCGCGCCGGCTCGGCAGCGTCGGACTGCCGGTGCCCGGCGTCGAGCTGACCATCCAGGACGACGCGGGCCAGGTGCTCACCGCCGGCCAGGACGGTGAGATCTGCGTGCGGTCCCCCGGCGTGATGACCGGCTACTGGCACAGCGACGACACCTCGGCGCTGGCGAGCGGCTGGCTGCACACCGGTGACATCGGGCGCGTCGACGACGACGGCTACCTGTACGTGGTGGACCGCAAGAAGGACCTGATCCTGCGCGGCGGCTTCAACGTCTTCCCGCGCGACATCGAGGACGTCCTGCTGGCCCACCCGGCGGTGGCGCAGGCCGGGGTGGTGGGGCGGCCGGACGCGCGGCTCGGCGAGGAGGTCGTCGCGTTCGTGTCGCTGCGGCCGGGCGCGGAGGCGACGGCCGCCGAGCTCACCGAGCACGCCAAGCGGCACCTGGCCGCCAACAAGTACCCGCGGGAGATCACGATCGTCCCGATGGTGCCGCTGACCAGCGTGGGCAAGCTCGACCGCAAAAAGCTGAGGGAGTGGGTCAGGGGCTAGCCGCCGGGAGGATCTGGCCGGTGACCTCGCCGAAGCCGATCCTGGCGCCGTCGGCGCCGGGCGCGGTGGCGCTGATCGTGACCTCGTCGCCATCCTCGAGCCAGCTGCGCGCCGAGCCGTCGGGGAGGGTGAGCGGTTCCGCGCCGCCCCAGCTCAGCTCCAGCAGGCAGCCGCGCTGATCCCGGTCCGGGCCGCTGACCGTGCCCGAGGCGAACAGGTCGCCGGTCCGGGTGGAGGCGCCGTTCACGGTCATGTGCGCCAGCATCTGCGGGGCGGTCCAGTATGTGGCGGCGAACGGCGGGCGCGCTACCTCGTGCCCGTTCAGCCGCACCTCGAGCGAGAGGTCCAGGCCCCACGGGCCGTCGTCGCGCAGGTACGGCAGCGGTTCGGGGTCGCGCGGCGGCGGGCCGACCCTGGCGTGCTCCAGCGCGTCGAGCGCGACGATCCAGGGCGAGACCGACGTGGCGAAGGACTTGGCCAGGAACGGGCCGAGCGGCTGGGACTCCCAGGCCTGCAGGTCGCGGGAGGACCAGTCGTTCAGCAGGAACACGCCGAACACGTGATCGGCGAACTCGCTCACCCGCACCGGGACGGCCGACCCGGCGCCGACCACGAAGCCGACCTCGGCCTCGAAGTCAAGGCGCCGGGACGGCCCGAACACGGGGGCGTCCTGGCCGTGCACGCGGCGCTGGCCGCACGGGCGGGTCACCGGCGTGCCGGACGGCACGATGGTGCCCGAGCGCCCGTGGTAGCCGATGGGCAGGTGCTTCCAGTTGGGCGTGAGCGGCTCGCCGCCGGGCCGGAAGATCCGCCCGGCGTTGGCGGCGTGGTACTCGTTGCCGAAGAAGTCCACGTAGTCCCCCGGCGCGAACGGCAGGCGCAGCGTGACCGCGGACAGGGGGCGCAGCGCGGCCTCGACGGTGGCCCGGTGCCTTTCCTCGGTGAGCAGTTCGGTGAGCCGCGCCCGGACGTCGCTCCACCGGGCCCGGCCCTGCGCCATGAAGGCGTTCAGCGTCGGCTCGCTGAACACCTGTTCGCCGAGCGCCCGGGCGAGGTCTAGCACCGAGTCACCGATGCGGACCCCGGCCCGCGGAGGTTCGGCTCCGGCGGTGCCCGCGCGGCCGCAGAACACGCCGTAGGGCAGGTTGGCTGGCCCGAACAGTGAGTCAGGCGGCAGATCCAGCCAGGTCATTCGTCTCCGTCTAGATGACGGAGCGTCTCGCCGACGTAGATCTGCCGCGGCCTGGCGATCTTCTGTTCCTTGTCCTGGGAGCCCTCCTGCCAGTGGGCGAGCCAGCCGGGCATCCGGCCGATCGCGAACAGCACGGGGAACATGGCCACCGGGAAGCCCATCGCCTGGTAGATGATGCCGGAGTAGAAGTCGACGTTCGGGTAGAGCTTGTGGCTGACGAAGTAGTCGTCCTCGAGCGCGATCCGCTCCAGCTCGAGCGCGATGTCCAGCAGCGGGTTGCGCCCGGTCACCTCGAAGACCTCGTCGGCGACGCCCTTGATGATCGTGGCGCGCGGGTCGTAGTTCTTGTACACCCGGTGGCCGAACCCCATCAGGCGCAGCTCGCCGTTCTTGACCCGGTTGATGTAGGCGGGCACGTTGCCGACCGAGCCGATCTCCCGCAGCATCTTCAGCACCTGCTCGTTCGCGCCGCCGTGCAGCGGGCCGTAGAGCGCCGCCGCGGCCGCGGCGGCCGCCGAGTACGGGTCGACCTGCGAGCTGGCCACGCTGCGCATCGCGTTGGTGGAGCAGTTCTGCTCGTGGTCGGCGTGCAGGATGAGCAGCACGTCGATGGCGTGCTCGAGCACCGGGTCCGGGTCGTACTTGGGCTCGGTCATCTTCCGCATCATGTTGAGGAAGTTGCCGGCGTACGACAGCTCGTCGTCCGGGTAGGCGTACGGCAGCCCGCGCGCGTGCCGGTAGGCGAAGGCCGCGAGCGTCGGCATCTTGGCGATGAGCCGCACCACCTGCTGGTCCTGGTTGGCCCGGTCGTGGACCGCGCTCGCTTCGGGATAGAAGGTGGACAGCGCGGCCAGCGTGCTTACCAGGATGCCCATCGGGTGGGCGTCGTGGTGGAAGCCGTCGATGAACTTCTTCACGTTCTCGTGCACGTAGGTGTGGTGGGAGATCTGGTGGGCCCACCCCGTCGACTCTTCCTTGTCCGGCAGTTCGCCGCGCAGCAGCAGCCAGGCCACGTCCAGGAAGGACGCGCGGCTCGCCAGTTCCTCGATCGGGTAACCGCGGTAGCGCAGGATGCCTGTCTCTCCGTCGATGAAGGTGATCGCGCTGCGGCAGCTGGCGGTGTTCTGGAACGCCGGATCGTAGGAGAGCAGCCCGAAGTCGTCGTCGGAAGCCTTGATCTGCCGAAGGTCAATCGCGCGGATAGCGCCGTCGACGATGGGGAGTTCGTAGCTGCGGCCGGTTCGCGAGTCGGTTACTCGCAGCATGTCATTCGTGGTCATGTCTAGACCATAGGACGTACCGACGGGTGCTAGACAGACCCTATGGTCCCGTGTCTCAGCCTGTGACTATCGGCCCAGCTAGGGGTCCGGCCGCGGGGGGTCACGGCGCTTTGACGACACCGGAGGACAGGATGCGCGCCGCGCTCGGGCCGAAGTCCTCTGAGCTCAGCCGGGCGGTGAAGGCGACGGACCCGCCGCCGGGGACGGGCCGCCCGGCCCCGGCCAGCTCGACGGGGTAGACGCGGGCCTGCTCGAACCGGCCGGCCGGCGACAGCGTCACGCGGAGGATCACGCTCAGGTCGAGGTCGCCGCTGGTGGCGAAGTCGCCGTAACTGGCGAAGTCGCCGAGGCTGTAGGCGATGAGGCGGCCCTTGTAGAACTGCATGCCCCGCAGCACGTGCGGGCCGCTCGCGATCACCAGGCTGGCGCCCGCGTCGATCGCCATGTGCGCGAACGCCTCGGCGTTGCCGCGATCCTCGCCGAGGAAGAGCTCTTCCCGGCCGGTCACGTGATCGGCGGCCGGGTGGCCGTGGAGGGCGAGGCCGACGCGACGGGCGGGGCTGACGGCTGGGCGGATGTGCAGGCCGTCAGGAGCAGCAGGGCGGGGGGGCCGGCGATGGCGCCGGAGTATTTCGCCAGGACCGCTGAGCATCGCATGCGGATCAAAATCACCGCCAAGCCCGAATCAATCACGGAAAGAGCTAAGATCATCCACACTGGTGATCGAATCCGGTGCGGATGGGGTCAGCAGGGCTGGCGGGGAGGCCCGTTCGGCTGCATGGGACGTGACGGCGGGATCCGGGGACAGCGTGAGCGGGCCTACGGTCCACAGGGCTCGCCGGTGGGTAGGAGTCCGGACGTGGATCCTGTCCAGGCGTTGCGGGCGATCGCGTTCGAGCTGGAGCGCGGCGGGGCGCCGACGTACCGTGTGCAGGCGTTCCGCCGGGCGGCGGCGGTGCTCGCCGACCTGCCCGCGGGCGAGCTCGAGCGGCGGATCCAGGCGGGCACGCTGCGGGCGCTGAAGGGCATCGGCGACACGACCGCGCAGGTCGTGGCGGAGGCGGCGCGCGGCGAGGTCCCGGCTTACCTGGCCCGGCTGGCCGGGGATCGGCCGGCGTCTGTTCCTGACGGCCTGCGCGCGGCGCTGCGCGGCGACTGCCACACCCACTCGGACTGGTCGGACGGCGGCAGCCCGCCGCGGGAGATGGCCGAGGCGGCCCGCGACCTCGGGCACGAGTGGATCGCCCTGACCGACCACTCGCCCCGGCTGACGGTAGCCAACGGGCTGTCGGCCGCGCGCCTGCAGGCTCAGCTCGAACTGGTCGGTGAGCTGAACGAGGAGCTGGCGCCGTTCCGCATCCTGACCGGCATCGAGGTGGACATCCTCGAGGACGGCTCGCTCGACCAGCGCGAGGACCTGCTCCGCCGGCTCGACGTGGTGGTGGCCAGCGTCCACTCCAAGCTGCGGATGCCCGCCGGGCCGATGACCAGGCGGATGGTGGCCGCGATCCGGAACCCGCACGTGACCGTGCTCGGGCACTGCACCGGGCGGCTGATCGGCCCGAACCGGCAGGGCCGGGGCCGGCGCCCTGAGTCGGAGTTCGACGCGGCGGCGGTCTTCGACGCGTGCCGGGAGGCGGGGGTGGCCGTGGAGATCAACTGCCGGCCGGAGCGCTCGGACCCGCCGGACCGGCTGCTGCGGCTGGCCGCCGAGGCGGGCTGCGTATTCGCCATCGACACCGACGCGCACGCGCCGGGCCAGCTGGACTGGCTGGGCAACGGCACGGTCCGGGCGGAGAAGGCGGGCATCACGGCCGACCGGGTGATCAACACGCGCGGCGCGGACGAGCTGGCCGCGGGGCGGCCCCGCTAGCAGTTCTGCTAGCCGTTCTGCTCGGGCAGGAGCCAGGCGGTGGTGTCGGCGGGCAGCTGGCTGCCCTCGAACGGGACGCTGGTGAGGATGACCGCGCCGTGCGGCAGCGGCACGGGCCCCGGGCCGAAGTTGGTCACGCAGCGCCAGCCGCCTGGGCGGGTGAAGTGCAGCACCTGGCCGTTAGTGCCCGGCATCGGTTCCATGCTCTCCGCGGTCTGCAGCGCGCGCCGCCAGCGCAGGGCGTGGCGGTAGAGCCACAGGGTGGAGGCCGGATCGCGCTCCTGGGCCTGGACGCTGAGCGGGCCGAACCAGGCCGGCTGCGGCAGGTGGGCGGGACCGGGGCCGAACCCGAAGGACGGGCCGTCCGCCGTCCACGGCAGCGGCACCCGGCAGCCGTCACGGCCCTTCTCGGCGCCCCGCGATCGCGCGTGGCTGGGGTCCTGGACCAGCTCGGAGGGGATGTCGGGGACCTCATGCAGGCCCAGTTCCTCGCCCTGGTACAGGTACGCCGAGCCGGGCAGGGCCAGCATCAGCAGGATCGCGGCCCGGGCCCGCCGCAGACCCAGGCCGCGATCCAGTCTCGGGGCGGTACCGCCGCTCAGCAGCCACTGCCTGGCCGTCTGGTGGTGGCGGTCCTCGGGGGGCAGTCCGTACCTGGTGGCGTGCCGGACCACGTCGTGGTTCGAGAGCACCCACGTGGTTGACGAGCCCTGCCGTTGTGCGTCGGAGAGGTTGTCGGTGATGACCCGCAGGAACTCTCCGGCGTTCCAGTTCGCTTCGAGCAGGTCGAAGTTGAAAGCCTGTCCCAGCCCGTCGGGGCTGGCGTACCTCGGCCGCCGGGAGGAGTGCACCCAGGCTTCGGCCACCGCGGCGCGCGGCGGATCGTACTCGTTGAAGACCCGCCGCCATTCGGCGTAGATGTCGTGCACCTCGTCCCGGTCCCACAGCGGATGGGAGCCGGGCGGCAGTGCCCCGTCGATGTGGTTCAGCGCGGATATCGGTTCCAGTGGCTCGGCCAGGTTCTTGGCCAGGCCGTGCGCCACGTCGACACGGAAGCCGTCCACCCCGCGATCGGACCAGAACCGGAGCGTGGCCAGGAACTCGTCGCGGACCTCGCGATTGTCCCAGTTCAGGTCCGGCTGCTCCGGGGCGAACAGGTGCAGGTACCACTGCCCGTCGGGCACCCGGGCCCAGGCCGGGCCGCCGAACAGGGAGACCCAGTCCGACGGCGGCTGCGAGCCGTCGGGGCCGAGCCCGTCGCGAAAGATGTACCGGCTCCTGGCCGGCGAGCCCTTCGGGGCGGCGAGCGCCTCGCGGAACCAGGCGTGCCGGCTGGACGTGTGGTTCGGGACGATGTCGACGATGACCCTGATCCGCCGGGCGTGCAGCCGCGCGGTCATCTCGTCGAAGTCGGCCAGCGTGCCGAGCCGCGGGTCCACGTCGCGGTAGTCGTCGACGTCGTACCCGCCGTCGGCCAGCGCCGAAGGGTAGAACGGGCCGAGCCAGACCGCGTCGATGCCCAGGTCGGCCAGGTACGGGATCCGGGAGATGACGCCCTGGAGATCGCCTAGGCCGTTGCCGTCGGAGTCGGCGAAGCTGCGCGGGTAGATCTGGTACACCGCCGCCTGCCGCCACCAGTCGGTGTCGGCAAGGCGGCCCCGGTCGCTAACCGGGCGCGTAGGGCGGGCAGAGCGCATGGGAAGGATCTCCGGGTCGGCACGGCGGATGAGTGGTGGGGTGTTGTGTGGCCTTACTTGATCGAGCCTCGCATGATGCCGCTGACGACCCAGCGCTGCGCGATGAGGAAGGCGACCAGGGTCGGGAGCAGGGCCATGAGATACGACGCGAAGGCCACGTTGATGTTCGTGGTGAACTGATCCTGGAACAGGTACTGGACCACCGGGAGGGTCTGGAACTTCGGGTTCGCGGTGATCAGCCGCGGCATCATGAAGTCGTTCCAGGACTGCAGGAAGGCGAAGATGCCCACGGTGGCGCTGATCGGCGCCAGCAGCGGCAGCACGATCCTGCGGAAGGTCTGCCAGGTCGTGCAGCCGTCTAGCCGCGCGCTCTCCTCCAGCTCGACCGGAATTCCCCGGATGAAGGCCGAGAAGAGCAGCACGTTGAACGCGAGGTTGAACATGATGTGCAGGATCGCCACACCGAACGGATTGGCAAGGCCTATCCCGGCCATGAGCTTGACCTGCGGCAGCGCGACGACCGGGAACGGGATGAACAGGGCGATCATCAGGTAGCCGAACGTCGCGCGGAACTGCCAGTGGCCCCAGTTGCGTACGATCGACCACGCCGCCAGCGCACTCACGATGATTTCCCCGGCCACGGCGATCAGCGTGACCAGCATGCTCATCGAGAATGCGAGCGGGGTATCGGTCAGGTCCCAGGCGACCCGGAAGTTCCCCCACTGAATCGGCCAGGGGAAATTGAAACCGGTGCCCGTGCCGGTCTGGGCCGGCGACTTCAGCGCCATGGCGATGGCGAAGTACAGCGGGAGGATGACGATCAGGGAGACGATCGCGACGATGATCGTCAGCCCCCAATTGACCCGGCCGCCCTCAGGTACCGGGCGTGGCTTGCGGCGCGATCCGATCCGCGGCGTCGCGACGGTGGGGGTGCTTATCTCGGTAGCCACTACAGACCCCCTCCTCGACGCCGGATGACGCTTAGCTGGAAGACCGCGAAGACCAGTGTGATCAGGAAGAAGATGACAGCGTTGGCCATCTGGTAGGCGTAGTCGCCGTTGAAGAAACCGCTGAAGATGGTCTGGGCCACGCTGGTGGTGGCGGTACCCGGGCCGCCGCCGGTCAGGCCGACCACGACGTCGTACACGTTGAGGAAGTTCTTGAACGTCAGGATGGTGTTGATGACGAGGAACGAGAAAAGCAGCGGGAAGGTAATGCGCCGGAACGTCGTCCACGCGTTCGCCCGAGATGCCGGTCAGCCCGGCCAGGAAGATGATGATCGCACCCGGGATGGCCACCCATGACGCGACGAAGACGACGCCGAACCAGGCGAGGTGCTGGTTGGCCAGGATGTTGCTCTCCAGCGGGGCGAAATGGATCGCCGCCGAGATGATCGGGACGGATGTGGAGATGATGAAGGTGAAAATGTAGGAGACGATCAGGCCGGACAGGACCATGGGCATGAAGAAAATCGTGCGCAGCCCGGACCGCCATTTGATCTTGGCGTTCAGCGCGATCGCTATGGCCAGCGCGACCACGTTGGTGAAGATGCACGCCACGACCGCGAAGAGCAGCGTGAACCCGTAGGAATCCCGGATGGTCGGGTCGCTGAACGCGGCCTTGTAATTGGCGAATCCGATGGAATGGAAGGTTCCGTAGCCGACGAAGTTCGTGAAGCTGTAGAACATCCCCTGGATCGTGGGGTAAATGATGAAGAAGGTGAACAGGACGATCGCCGGGATGATCATCAAAAGGTACGCCGGCGCCACCGGGAAGAAGATTTTCTTCAGCGTGCCGAGCGGGCCGCCCCCGGAGGGCGCTGAGGTCGCGGTCATGCCTGCCTCCTGGATCCGGCGCTCACGCGGTTCACGCCGAGGTCCGTATGGCCAGGCGCTTGAAAGCGCCGTCCATCGACGATGTGAATCCGCTGACGTTGCCGGTCAGCATCATTTCCTGGATGAAGTTTCCGACCGGGATGGTGAGGGGCACGTAGGTTCCCGCGCCCTGATAAAAAGCGCCAGAACTAACGTACTTCTGCAGGCCGGAGACGAGTGGGCTTGTCTGCGGCGGAGCGTTCTTGAGGGGCGAGAATGCGAGATTGGCCTGGTTGTACGCATTCACGACACTCGGCTGCATGAGGTAACCGAGGAACTTGATGGCCGCCGCGCGCTGTGCGGACCCCTGCGATCGCGGCAGCCAGATGGCCAGGTCGAGGTTGACCCGGCATTTGGTCTGGGATGCGTCGTCGGTGGCGGGGAGGGGAAACGTGCCCATCTTGAGCTTGGGATTGATCGCGAGGACCTGGCCGACGCCCCACGGGCCCTGCATATACATCCCGGCCTGCCCGGCCGCGAAGGCAGTGTTGCCGTCGGCGTAGTGCTTGGAGATGGCGTTGTCGTTGAAGTACGGCGCGAGGCTGAGCATCTTCTTGCACGGCTCGGTGAAGTCCTTCTCGAACGACACCGAGGAGTTCGGGCCGAAGTTGGTGCCCTCGGCGTTGAGCTGCTTGTAGAAGCTGGCGACGTCGATCATGCCGCCGACGGTGTAGTCGAACAGGCCCTGCTGCGTCGTCCAGGTGTCGCCGTACGTCTGGTAGACCGGCGTGATGCCCGCGGACTTGAACTTCTCGCAGACCGCCAGGAATTCGGTCAAGGTCGTCGGGACCGCGGAAACTCCGACCTTGTCGAACAGGTCGACGTTGTAGATGACGCCCTCGGCGGCCACCGAGTAGGGCAGCACGCTCGTCTCGCCCTTGTACGACGCGTACTGAGTGACCAGGGCCTGGATGTTCGGCTCGACGGTCTGTGCCTGCGGCAGGCTGGCCAGGTTGGCCAGCACGCCCCGGGCGACGAAGATGGACGTGGTCAGGTTGTAGTTGTCGCAGTCGATGTCGGGCGGGTTGCCGCGCACGAATTCCGCGATGAGGCTTGAGGCGGAGTCGTGCGTCACCGAGATGGACTTCTGGCTCGCGTTGAACTTCGCGACCAGGTTGTTGAAGTACGGGATGACCTCGGGTTTCGTCTCCTCCAGCACGATGCTGGTACGTCCGCCCGAGGAGGAGGAGCACCCGGCCACGAGGCCGGGGACGGCGAGCGCGGCCGTGCCGAGCCCCACCGTTTTCATCATGGTCCGGCGGCTCATCGCCGCCGGGGCGGAGTCTCCGGCCGCCGTGCCGATCACCGTCTGCCGGCGTCTGCTCGACGATACGTTGTTTCTTCGCCGCATGCCGACTCCCTCCGCCAGGGGAACGTTCTTCTAACCAGGCGCGTTGAGTGGGTTAGAGTTGATAGAACGATCTACCACATCGAAGCGCTACGGCCATGCCCTGTCAAGGGGTGACTTGTGAGAGCAGTACGGTGACCAGGTGAGTGGGTCTCGATCAGGCCAGGCCAGGAGCGCCGCCGCCCGCCCGGTAACGATCCAGGACGTGGCACGGGCCGCTGCCGTATCCCGGCAGACCGTCTCGAACGTGCTGAACGGCAGCGGACGCGTGGGCGACGCAGCGCGGGCCCGGGTGCTCGAGGCCGTGACCGCGCTCGGGTACCACCCGCACCACGGCGCGCGCAGCCTGCGCTCGCGCCGGACCAGGCAGATCGCTTACGTCTTGCCGCGCGTGCAGCTGATACCCGGCAACTACATCATGCAGCAGTTCCTCCAGTCGCTGGCGGCGGCGTGCGGGCGGCGGGGCTACAGCATGGTGATCGTGGTCCCGGACGAGGATCCGCAGGTTCCGCTGGTGGAGATGCGCCGCCTGATCGCCAGCAGGAGCGTCGACGCCTTCCTGCTCTCCGAACTGCAGCAGCAAGATCCGCGGGTTGCGCTGCTGGCCGAGGCCGGGATGCCGTTCGCGTGCTTCGGCCGGACCGGTCCCACGCTGCCGCAGCAGTGGGTCGACATCGACAACCGCACGGCCATCGCCCGGGCCGTCGAACACGTGCTGGCCAGGGGATTCGGGCAGCTCGCCTTCGTGGGCCACCGGTCACCCAACCACTGGGACACCGAGCGGGCCGACGGGTTCCGTGACGGGCTCGCCGCGGCCGGGCTCACCGCCGACCAGGCGGACATGCTGCTGGTGGACGACACGACCGTGCACAGAAAGGTCCGGTCGCTGCTGTCAGCCAGCCGGCCGGGGCGGCGGCCGGACGCCATCGTCACCAGCAGCGACCGGTTCGCCGCCGTGGTCTACAGCGTGGCCGCGGAACTGCGGCTGCGGATTGGCCAGGACCTCGCCGTCACCGGATTCGACGGCAGCGTCGCGGCAGGCCTGATGTATCCGCGGATGACCAGCGTGGCCATCCCGGTTGACGACATCGCCCGGCGGGTGGTGGCCAGGGCGCTGCGGCAGCTCGACCACGGACCCGACAACGAGCCAGGTGAGGTGGTGCCGGCCAAGCTGCGGGTGGGCGAGAGCACCGGCGGGTTCGGGCCGGACGTCAGCCGGGCGGCCGGAAGAGCAGTCCAGGCGGGCGAGGGCGGTGTTGTCGACGATGAGGCCGCGCCGAGATGGAAACGTTTCCACGGAGCGGCTCTTCCCGCGGGACCGGCGGGGATCCCCGGAGCCGATCGCCGGGTCACCATCGCGGACGTGGCGGCTCCATCGACCGGCTCGGATACCGGCCGAGCCACGCCGCGGCGGCCCTGGTCCGCGGCACGCCACACACCGTGGCGCTCATCGTCACCCACATGACCAGGCCGTCGAACGTCGTCCGGGTGGCCAGCGCGCTCGCGGTCCTGCGGGAGCAGGGTTACGACACGATCGTCTGCAACGTCGACAGCCCTCAGGAGCGGGACCGGCACCTGGAGGCCCTGCTGCCCACGCACCGGGCCGACGGGGTGCTGGCCATCTGCCTGCCGCTGGCCCGCGACCATCTCGACCAGTTCGCCCGCGCCGGAGTCGCGCTGGTCAGCGTGGATGCGGCCAACCCGGGGGTGCCGCAGACGATCATCGACGACGTGGAAGGCGGCCGGCGGGCGGCCAGCCACCTCATCGCCCTGAGGCATCGCCGGATCGGCTTCGTCGGCGACAAGCCGTTCAGCAGGCCCCCGGCCGGGCTCGGCTTCATCTCCTCGGCGGACCGGCTGCGCGGGTACAAGCAGGCTCTGGCCGCGGCGGGCCTCCGCGTGGAGCCGGGCCTGATCCGCCGTGGCCCGCACGACGCCGGCGTCGCCGCCGAGCACGCGGCGCAGCTGCTGAAGTCGCCCAATCCCCCGTCGGCGATCTTCGCGGCATCCGACACCCAGGCCATCGGCGTGCTGGCCGCGGCGGACCAGCTCGGCGTGGCGGTACCCGGGCGGCTGTCGGTTGTCGGCTTCGACGACATCGAGTCTGCGGCCTTTTTCGGCCTCAGCACCGTCCGGCAGCCGTTGTCTCTCAGCGGGGCCGAGGGGGCCCGGAGGCTGTGCGCGCTGCTGCGCGGCGAGAGGGTCCGGCCGGTGCGGCAGGAACTGCCCATCGAGCTGATGGCGAGGGGCAGTTCGGGAGAGGCACGGGCGTAGGTGGTGGCGAGGCGGGCGCGTTTGTTGGTCGGCGCTGGCAGCGCGTCCTGGCCGTGTTCCGCTGGACGCGCGCACCAGGTCAGACTCTGCGGATCAAACCGGTATAGCCGGCCACGACCAGTGTCGCCAGCGCCCAGCCCAGTGCCTGCAGGAGCCAGGCGGCGCCGGTGAGAATCTGCCCAGCAGCACTGGTGGAGTCGAGGGCGCATTGGTTGTTCAGCCCGGTGTTGATGGCCGGCAGGCCTAGGTCGAGGCCGAGGCCGACTTGCTCGACGGTTGAACAGGCGGTGCCGGGGCGCCCAGTTGCGGCGGTGTGCGCGGCTTCGAAGTGCCCGGTCCCGGTCGGGATATGCCCAGCGGCCAGCCCAAGGACGATGGCGAGAAGCACCACGACCACCAAGCCAACGAGCGCCCGCCAGCTCTGGTACCCATAGCCGACCGCGATTCCCTTCAGGCCATGCCAGGCCCGAGCCCAGCGGCCCCCCAGTTCCCCGCGGGCCAGGAGATCGTCTTGCTGGGCGATCAGGACTCGGCGGGCAGCCGCCTCGTTGCCTGCGGCGCGATGAATCGCCGCTAGCTGCTGATAGGGCTGTGTCGCATAGGCGGGAGTGTGTGAGCGCAGCCACAGCAGCCAGCGATCCAAATCGGCGCCACGGGGGTCAAGTGCCGTGTAGGTGAAACCATCAAGGCGAAGATGCCCGTCGTCTTCCCAGGACTGAGGATCTTCTCTGGGGCCTGACCGGCATATTGCGTCGCCTGGCAGGCAGAACCCGGTAACAGATGCCGACGCCAGGTCCAGCGCCAGCCCATCTGGGCTGAGAATCCGGCCGTTCCCGAAATCCAGGCCTCCGCCGATCCGAGCCGCGGTCAGATCCAAGGTAGGCCGGCCGCGTCCCGCGGCGCGGAATCCATCACGGAAGAGTGTCACGCCGTCTACCAGTAGTTCGTTTGCGGTCAGTCCGCTCCGGACTCGTTGCTCAGCTCGGCACCGTCGAACTCAAGGTTGTCGCCGACATGCGCGCCATGGAGCCGCACTGCGCCATGGCGGATGTGATTCCCGAGACAACGGCTGTTGCGAAGCAACATCGATCCGCTTACTTTCAGATTATCGGCCGCCAGCGCAGGTCCGGATTTGTTGACCAGAACCGCGAGATCGCCTCGGAGGCTTCCGCTGATAAGTCCGCCGGTAAGCTGCGCTGTAGCAATTTCGCAATCAGATGTCATCTGGATCCTGCTAAGGTCTAGCGAGCCGTTTACCTTAAGGTCGTCAGCCACGAACGCGGGTCCCGAGTTGTTGACGAAAGTGCTGCCATTACAGTCAAAAGCGCCGCCGATGTATGCACCGGAAATCTGCACTGCGCCAGAATCGGAGTCGGCATCAATCCGTGTCTGGACAAGCTCGACAGCGCCGTCCACGTACATTCCGTTGGCAGCAATTCCAGGCACGTGAGTGCCGAACAGCAGCAGCCATGGCAGGCGGGCGCCTCGCATGGTCACGGGCTGATCTACCGCGCATAGCGACAGTCCGAGGCCAACGATGGGTGCTAGCCGGTCAAGATCCAGTGCCCCTACAATCCGTGCGCGCGCGAGACGCAGCCCCTGCGGATGGGAATGTTTGATGTAGCGGCCAAGCAGTAGGTCACGAATAACCTCTGCCCGAACCAGGTATCGTTCGTCCTCGCTGACCGCAAGGCGTGCTGGGTCAAGGTCGCCGCAGGCTAGCTCGTGCCCTGCGGCAATGGCCTCCACCAGCGCACGCTCGACCCGGCTGAGGTCCCTGGTATCCATCGCGAAGATAATCCCCTATCAGCAATCACACCTCGAGACCAACTGGTTTGGGGCCTGTCGATCTGCTGCTACCAGCCCCGCTACGTTTACCCACTGGGCGGCAAGTCATCGAGGCTTTCAGAACTCTCGCACACGATCATGGTCGTCTGAGCTGTCCTCCTACAACCTTCCGGTCTGACGCGTACGCGCACGGTGTGGTCGACCTGGCCGGCAGCTCACTTTCTGGGCACTGGACATGACGCTATGACAGCCCCCATACTGCTGATTCGTGACCGAGTCGGCCGCGGGCGCCCAGGGCCTGATACACGTCACCCTGCCGCAGAACCTGCCGCCAGGCCTCGCTGACGTGCAGGTCACTACCTCAGATGGCCGCACGGCCACACTTCCGAACGCCTTCGAGCGCATGTCCAAGCACAAGTAAACGCATCGGCGGGCATATCGTCGCGGTCGGCAGCACGTCGCACTCACGCGACGGAGATGGTTACGGCCGGCTGGGTATCCCGCGTTCCAGCACTCCTTGCAGCTGGGTCCGGGATGTGATCCCTAGCTTGGGAAAGGCGCGGTAGAGGTGCGAGCTGACGGTGCGGTGGGAGAGGAAGACCATCTGCGCGATCTCGCGGTTGGTCAGGCCGTCGGCGGCCAGCTGGGCGATCTGCAGTTCCTGCGGGGTTAGCTGGTCGCGCGCCTCGGGGGTGCGCGGACGGCTTTTCTCCCCGGTTGCGCGAAGCTGCTGACGTGCCCGCTCGGACCATGGGATGACGCCGAGGGCGTCGAATGTCTCCCGCGCGGCGCGCAGCGGTGCCCGGGAGGCCGCGTCCTGCCGCTGCTGGTGCAGCCACTCCCCGTACGCCAGCTGCGTCCGTGCCCGCAAGAACGGCCAGCTGCTCAGATCGGACCGCAACGCGGTCTCGAACGCGGCGCTGGCCTCGGCGTCGCTGGCCAGCACCGCGCGTGCGTAGCGCAGGCCAGCGTGCAGCGCGGGTGACGGCGTCTGGCCTGCTGCTTTCTCCATCGCAGCAATGAACGCACCGATGCTTTCCGTATTGCCGCTGCGGTGCGCGGCCTCGGCGATGTCGCCGATCACGCAGCAGCTGACCGCGACGTGATATGCCGGATCGGCAGGGTCGTGCAGGCGGCGAAGGTGCTCCAGGGCCTCAGCCGGGCGGCCGCCGCCGAGGGCCGCGAGGCCGCGGGCAAGCTGCGCGGCCGCCAGCACGGCGCCGGCGCCGATCGGCACCGACACCCGCTCCGCCTGCGCGGCCAGGCCCGCCACGGTGGCCTGGTCACCGGTGAGCGCCGCGAGCACCGCCTGGACGGCCTGGGCGGTCGCCCTGATCAGCGGCTGGTTGGTCTCCTGTGCTAGCCGGCGTGCTTCCTCGGCCGCGGGAATCGCCGCACGCAGGTCGGCGAGCTGGACGGCGCTCCACGCCTGGAGTGCAAGCGCCCGCGCAAGCAGGCCGAGCCGGCCCTGGGCGCGTAGCCCGGCGGCGGCGGCCGCGAGGGATCCTGCGGCTATGCCGAACGCCCCGATCGCCATGGCGGCGTTGCCGGCCAGGCGCATGACGCCCGGGTCCGCGGCCCCGGGATCCACTCCGGTCCCGGAAGGGCCGAACGTCCTGGCCAGACGCTCGTAGACGGCTGCACCGCGGCCTATCGGCGCCGCGAACGCGAGGATCACGAGCAGCCTTGGATCATCGCCGTCCACGTCGAGCTGCTCGGCCGTGCCGACGACAGTATCCCGCGCTTCCTGCCCGGGGTTCGCCCACCAGCACCGCAGGGCGGCTCCGTAGAGGAGCTTGAGCGCCAGGCCGGTGTCGCCGTCCGCGCCCGCGCGGCGCGCGGTGACGGCCAGCGAGCGCACCCTGGTGGCGTCGCCTGGGATACCGTCGGCGAAACTATCCCGGATCCACGCCACCCGCGCTTGCTGGCGCGGCGGCAGGTCGAGCGGCTCGGCTTCGCCTGCCAGTTCCTGGACGAGGTCTTGCCGACCCAGCTCGAACGCCAGCTCGGCGGCGCGGAGCAGCCGCTCGGCGCGATGCCGGCGCTCGCTGAGCGCGGCCGAGCGCCTGAGCGCCGACACCGCGGTGATGGTCGCGCCGCGCCGCTGCGCCCGCGTCGCGGCTGCTTCCAGCTCGTCGGCCACGGACTCGTCGGGCCCGGTGACCGCCGCGGCGCGGTGCCACACGGCGCGGTCGGGCTGTCCGGCCAGGGCAGCGGCGAGCGCGGCATGCACCGCGTGCCGCTGGGACACGCTAGCTTCCTGCTGGATCGCCGTGCGCATCAGTGGGTGGCGAAACCGGTATCCGGTGTCGCCGATCTCCACGAGCCGGGCGGCGACGGCGGGCGCGATGTCCTCGATGGTGACCCCGGCGCCCGCCATCTGCGCGGTCGCTGCGACTACATCGCCAAGCTGGGAACTGTCGTTGAGGGCGGCAACCAGGAGCGCGGTGCGCGTCGCGACAGTGGTGAGCGGTAGCCACGTTGGCAGCGCTGCCTGGCTGCCGAGTTGCCGGAAGGCAATCGGCAGTTCCACCAGTGCGAGGGGATTGCCCGCGGCCTCGTCGAGCATCCGCGTGCGGGCCGCGGCGGGCAGGCCGGGAGCGCGGCTGTCCAGCAGCGCGGCGGCCGCCGCCGCAGGCAGCGCGTCCACCCGCAGGACCGGCAGCCCGGCGCTGGTCAGCGGGCTTTCGAAGCCGTCCAGGATCGCCGCGAGAAGCAGGATCGGCTCGCATTCCAGCCGCCGGGCCGCAAACGCCAGCACGTCGCAGGTGGCGCGGTCGAGCCAGTGCGCATCCTCCGCGATGACCAGGACCGGGGCTTGCGCCGCGGTTGCCGATAGCAGTTCCAGCGCGGCGAGCGCGGTTCGGAACAGATCGGGAGCGGCGGCATCGGTTAGGCCGAATGCCGCCAGCATCGCGTCGCGCAGCGGCCCGGTCAGCACGTCCACCTGGCTGAACACGGGTCCCAGTAGCTGGTGCAGGCCGGCGAATGGCAACTGCGCCTCCGAAGGCACGCCCGTGGCGGCCAGGACGAGCATTCCCCGGTCTCGCGCCCGCCTGCTGGCCTCGCTGAGCAGCGCCGACTTGCCTATCCCCGGCTCTCCGGTCACCAGCAGCGACCCACCCTGGCGGGGCGCGTGGTCGAGGAGATCGTCAAGGACCCGCATCTCGGCCTCGCGCCCGAACAGTGAGGTGGTGACTGGCATCGCCCGATCCGTCCGTTGTGAACCTGAAGGTCATCGTCACACGCGCGCACACACCGGTCCAGGCAGGCATCGGCCGGCCCCGAGACGGAAAGCAGTCAGGTGACCCAAGCGAACACGCGAGCTGTCATCTTAAGTTCAGGACGTGTGGTATCCGCGATCCAAGGGTTCTCGATGAGCCGCTACCGGGCCGTCAGGAACGGAAGCACCCCGACGCTTCTCCTGGTGCACGGAGCGTTCGCGGACGGGTCGATGTGGTCTGGCGTGATCGTCGAGTTGCAGGCCGCCGGGCTCGGGGTCATCGCACTGGCTAACCCGCTGCGCGGCCTTGCCTCCGATGCCGCCTACGCCGCCAGCGTCGCCGCCGAGATCGACGGCCCCGTGGTACTGGCGGGTCACGCCTACGGCGGCGCGGTCATCACCGCCGCCGGGTGCGCGGCAGGCAACGTGGTGGGTCTGGTCTACGTGGCCGGCTTCGCCCTCGACGAGGGCGAGAGCGCCCTGGCCATCAGCAGCCGCTTCCCCTCCGACCAGTTTGCCGCCGCGCTGCGCCCGGCGGGCTTCCATGACATCCACGGCGGCCCGGCCGTCGAGCTGTACATCGACCGGGACGCGTTCCCGCAGGTATTCGGCGCCGACCTGCCCAAGCCGGCGGCCGCCGCCGCGGCCGCGGCGCAGCGACCCATCACGGCCGCCGCGTTCGAGGAAAAATCGGGCCCAGCCGCGTGGAAGACCACACCGAGCTGGTACCTGATCGCGACCGCCGACCAGGTGATCCGGCCCGAGGCCCAGCAGTTCATGGCGCGGCGTGCCGGGGCGCGCACCGTCGAGATACGGGCCTCGCACGCGATCGCCGTCACGCAGCCGGCTGCGGTCGCGGGGCACATCGCCGCCGCTGCCGCTGCATCACGAGCCTGACCCATAACCCTCACCATCGCCGTAGGAGGAGGAAGAGTTCATGTCTACCGGAACGACAATCACCGAGCACGAAGCCGGGCAGGTGGAGCGAGCGAACGCTAGTGGACGCATCCCGGTCGTGTTCGTCCACGGCCTGTGGCTGCTGCCGAGCAGCTGGGATCGCTGGGCGGCGGTATTCGAGGAAGCCGGCTACACGGCGGTGACGCCGGGCTGGCCCGACGACCCCGAGACCGTCGCCCAGGCCGGGGAACATCCCGAGGTGTTCGCCGGCAAGTCGATCGGCCAGGTCGCCGACCACTTCGCCGCGATCATCGGTTCGCTGGCCGCCAAGCCGGCCATCGTCGGTCACTCCTTCGGCGGGCTGCTGGCCCAGATCCTCGCCGGGGAAGGCCTGGCCGCCGCGACCGTCGCGATCGATCCGGCACCATTCCGCGGCGTGCTCCCCCTGCCGATCTCAGCGCTGAGGTCAGCCTCGCCGGCGCTCAGCAACCCGGCGAATCGGCACCGGGCGGTACCGCTGACTTACGATCAGTTCCGGTACGCCTTCGCCAACGCCGTCAGCGAGGACGAAGCGCAGCAGCTGTACGAGACGTTCGCGGTGCCCGCTCCTGGCCTGCCGCTGTTCCAGGCCGCAACCGCGAACCTCAACCCGTGGACCGAGGCCAAGGTCGACACCGGGAACCCCGCCCGGGGACCGCTGCTGTTCATCTCCGGCGAGAAAGACCACACCGTGCCGTGGGTGATCACGAACGCATCCTTCAAGCAGCAGGCACACAACGAAGGCGTGACGGAGATCGTCGAGATGAAGGGCCGGGGGCACGCGCTCACCATCGACAGCGGCTGGCGCGAGGTGGCCCATACCGCGCTCGCGTTCGTGCAGCGGTTCACCCAGTCCGAGCCGGCCCCGAGCTCGTGACACGCAGAATGGCTGTGCCCGGGAGGAGCTATGGATCTTGACCTGGCAGGCAAGGTCGCGGTGGTCACCGGAGCAGGCAAAGGCATCGGCATGGCCGTAACCAAGGCCCTGGCAGATGAGGGCGCGCACGTCGTCGCCGGCTCGCTGGCCACCGACAACCTCGACGGCCTCAAGGGCGTCACCCCGGTGGCAGTCGACCTCGCCACACCCGACGGACCAGGTCAGCTGATCCGCCGCGCTACCCAGGAACACAACCGCCTTGACATACTCGTCAACAACGTCGGTGCCGTCCGCATGCGCACCGAAGGATTCTTCGGCACCAGCGACGACGACTTCGCCTGGGCGATGCAGATGAACTTCTTCATCGCCGTCCGGGCCAGCCGGGCCGCGCTGACCATGATGGTCGAGCGGGGCAGCGGAGCGATTGTCAACGTCGCCTCAGTCAACGCCTTCTTCCAGCCCGACGCGGCCACGATCGACTACGGCGCGGCGAAGGCCGCGCTGGTCAACCTGACCAAGACGCTGTCCCAGGAATTCGGTCCTCACGGCATCCGGGTGAACGCGGTCTCCCCCGGTCCGGTATCCACCGATCTCTGGCTCGGCGAGCACGGCGTGGCCGAGACCGTGGCCAAGGCCACCGGCGTCGACGCCGACACCGCGCGCAAGACGATCATCGCCGGGATCGGCGGGTTCGCTACCGGCAGGTTCACCACACCGGAAGAGGTCGCCACGCTGATCACGTTCCTGGCCTCCGAGCGGGCCTCCAACATCACCGGCGCTAACTATCTCATCGACGGCGGCCTGATCAAGACAACCTGACGCCCCGGCTGCCCAGTCGCGTCCGCGATGATCCGGACCGAGGTCTGCAGGTAACCGCGTTCGGTGAACAGGCAGCCGACGGCGGCCGGCCAACGGCAGGACCGGAATACCAGGCCCGGGTCAGGTTAGGCGAGGCGTCTTCAGCGCAGCAGGGATCGCGTGGTGGGGGCGAGTTGGAGCTGCTGCGGCCCTGCGGTAGTCATGGCCGACAGGCCGGGCAGCACGTGGTCTCGCCAGCGCGTGGAGCGTTCCAGTTGCCGCAGATGGCTGCTGAGGTGGGCTGGGCCGGAGAAACGCGCGAGCCATACGAAGACATTCTCCCCGGTGCGGACCGGCAGGGCGGGGAACGTGTTCTCCGCGTGTTCGGTCTGCAGGCATGCCAGTGGCGTGGCTCCGGCCTCCACGAGCACCGGGCGGACATGACGGCCGAAGAAGTCGGCGAATACGCTGTCGAACGGGTGGTCGCGACAGTAGAGCGTTACCAGTACGCGTGAGGGCTCGGGCGGGGTGTGGCCGACCGGGTGCCGCGGGGCGGCCGGCGCCGGGAAGCCTGACTGCACGGTCACGGGCCGCAGCAACAGAACGTTGTCCGTGTCGATCATCGTGGCGTTGGCCTGGGCGCTGTGCGCCTTCCAGGCCGGCCCGCCGTAGAAGCTGGCCAGCGCCTGGGCCCGGGCGGGCATGCTGGGGAATCCCCGAATCCACACGAACCGGTCAGGTTCGTCCAAGTCACGGAATTGGCCCACGATCGCCATGCCGGCGGCCTCCTGGCTCTCGACGAACTCCCGGTCGAACAGATCGATCAGTACCTCTCGCTGGCCTGGCCGCAGCGTGTACTGCCTCAGCTCTACGACCGGGTACCGTACGCCGTGCACCAACGCGCCTCCTTTGACAGAACAACTCTTGTTACAGCAATGGCCGCACGAAAACCCGCTCACGGCTCACCTAGCGCACCTGCAACGTCTGGCGCAGTACATCGGCGACTGAGACGAGCGCCAGCTCGTGCCGCATAGCCTGCTCGATCTCGCTGTATATCTGACTCAGCGCGGGACGGATGCCCTTGCCGACCGGGCACTCCAGATTGGGCTCGGTGTGGTGCAGACCGAACGGCGGCTCCTGCCCGACGGCATCATGCACCTGCAGCAGGTTGATCTCTTCGGGGGCCCGGGCCAGGCTCCATCCCGCCCGGGCGCCGTGACGCACCCGAACCAGGCCTGCCCGGCGCAGGTCGCCAAGGCTGCGCCGGATGACCACCGGGTTGGTATTTACGCTGGCGGCGACCTGGTCCGAAGTCAGCGTCGCCTGCCCCCGCCGCTGGGCTAGCGCCATCCACGCCAGTGCGTGCACGGCAATCGTCATCCGGCTGTTCGCTGCCACCATGCCTCCTTGCTGTAATAATCTTTATTACAGCAAGGCCGCTGTCAACCTGCATGCGGGGATCCGCAGGTCGGGGAGTCGCATTCAGGCGTAGGCCGGATCATCCCGTGCCCCGGCAGGCCGAACTCTGGCGTCTCCGCGGAGACGTACCGCCGTGCTGGCGCTGGGGGTGGTCAGGGCTGCGGTCGCTGTGGCACGACGGCCTCGGTGGCCAGGGGCAGGTCCAGAATGAGTTCGCCGTCGTGCTCGTACAGGCGGACCTGGCCCCGCGGGTCCTCGCGACGGGCGAAGTGGCGTGGCCCGAGGTTCCAGAAAGACCCGGCGCCGTAGTTGATCTGGATCTCGCGGACGCCGGGCCGTTGCTCGGCGAGGCGGGCCCCCATCGGGACGCCCAGTTCGATGGAGCTGGTTGGGGTGTGGAGATTGCCCGCCACCGCCAGCATGCGGGCCCCTGGGCGGGAGGCGGCCAGGATGCCTCGGGCCATGGCCTCATCGCGCTGGGACCAGGTCCAGTCCGCGCCGATGACCCCGGCGAACAAGATCAGCTCCAGGGGGCCGGCCGCGGCGCGTTCGGCCAGCACGGCCAGGTGGCCGGCGGTGATCCGGCCGTCCCCGCCCCACAGCCACGGGTGGTCGGCCAGCGCCTCGCCGGCCAGGAACGCCTGGACCATGGGTGCCAGGTCCTCGGGCCATTCCAGGGCCAGGCTGGTGAGCCCGAACGCCTGCATGAGCGCCCGGATGAGCAGCGCGTTCTGGACGCCCGGTCGAGCTAGCCGCAGGTCAGGAGTAGAGCTGGCCGATGAGGTACTTCAGGCCGCTGTCAACCTGCACGGTGACCACTCGGTGTCCGGGGCCGAGCCGGCGGGCGATCGCCACGGCGGCGGAGAGGTTCGCGCCGGTCGAGGGGCCGGAGAAGATGGCCTCGTCGCGGGCGGCCCGGCGGGCCGTCTCGAACGCTTCGGCTTCGGGGATGGCGATGACCTCGTCGTAATCGGCGGGATGGAGCATCGGCGGGCGCCGGCCGATGCCGCCGCCCTCGATGTGGTGGGTCCCAGGCGGCCCGCCGGACAGCACAGCCGATTCGCCGGGCTCGACGACGACCCGGTGGAGCGCGGGAGTCTTGGCCACCAGCGCGCGGCTGGCACCGAGGAAGCAGCCCGCGGTGCCGACGTAGCTGCAGAACGCGCTGACCGGCGGCGGGCCGGGGAGCTGATCGAGCAGTTCCTCCCCCAGCCTGCGGTAGCCCTCGACCATGTCGGTGTTGTTGAACTGGTCGGTGGCGAACGCGCCTGTCTGCGCGGCGATCTCGGCCGCCCTGCGCATCATCGACGGGATCAGGTCAGGCGTAATGCCCTCCGGGCTCGGTATCAGCTCGACCTCGGCGCCGAATGCCCGCATCGTGCGGATCTTCGACTCTGCGAACGCGTCGGAGGACACGATCCGCAACGGATAGCCTTTGACCGCGCAGACGAACGCCAGGGATGAGCCGGTGCTCCCGCCGGTGTACTCCACGACCAGCTGGCCTGGCCGCAGGCGGCCATCGGCCTCGGCCGCTTCGATCATCGCCAGGGCCATCCGGTCCTTGTACGAGCCGGTGGGGTTGGCCGCCTCCATCTTCACCCAGACCTCGGCGCAACCGTCACCGGCCATGCGCGCGAGCCGGACCACAGGCGTGTTACCGATGGCCGAAAGCCCGCCGGGGCGGTCCATCCGGCACCTCCATCCGTCGTGACACAGCCACAACAGCCTAGGGCCACCGCCGGCCGTCACGCCGGAAAACGTGCACGCTGGGACAGGGACGACGGGTGCTGGTGGCCATCACCACCAACGAGGACCTGCGCCTGCTGCACCCGGCCGTCGTCCGGCCCGGCCGGTGCCTGGCGCATATCGAGATCGGGCCGCTTCCTTCCGTCCAGGCGAGCGGCTTGCTCGGACGGCCGGTAGCCGGGCCGGTTACTCCCGGACCGCCCGGCGGACACGGGCACCGGGCTGTACCTGTAGGACTCCTCGCCATCAGGAGGAGGCGAACGTGATCGAGTTGCGGACGGCGCACACCGCCGACCTGGACGCCGGCACGAAGGCAGCTATCCGGGCCCTGCTGGACGGCGCCTTCGGCGGCATCTCCGACGACACCTTCGAGAACGTGCTCGGCGGCGTGCACGCGCTGATGGTCGAGGACGGGGAACTGACCGGGCACGGCAGCGTGGTCCAGCGGCGCCTGCTGCACGGGCGGCGGGCGCTGCGCACCGGTTACGTCGAGGGCGTCGCGGTCCGCGAGGACCGGCGCCGCCGCGGGCACGGCGTGGCGATGATGTCGGCGCTGGAACGGGTCGTGCGCTCCGCGTACGAGCTGGGTGCGCTCGGCGCCAGCGCCGAGGGCGACCGCCTGTACGCCGCGCGGGGATGACGGCTGTGGCGGGGGCCCTCCTTGGCCATGACGCCGGACGGGATCCGGCGCACGGCCGACAAGGACGGCTCCATCTGCGTCCTGCCGGTGTCCGCGCCGGTCGACGTGTCGGGCGAACTCGTCTGCGACTGGCGGGACGGCGCCCTGTGGTAACGCTCGCCTCGGGCCGCGCCCCTCAGGCCGCGCCCCTCAGGCCGGCACTGTGACCACGGCGTAGCGGTCCGCGGAATCGTCGAAGTCGGCATCGACCTCCGTCAATCCCGCGAGCTCGAGTCGTTCGCGCAGTTCGCCGACCGTGAAGGGACGGAACGTGATCTGGTATTCGTGCGGATCGATCTGGCCGCCGTCCTCGAACGCGAACACCAGGTGGGCGATGTGCTCGTCGCCGAAGCGATCCGGAATCTCCCAGGCGTAGAGGCCGACACAGCTCCGCCCCCCGCGCGTCACGACCCGGTCGGCCACCTGCACGATCCGGCGCTCGGCATGGAGCTTCTCCCAGTTCCGGGAGTCGATCACCACGTGTCCCCCGGGACGGGTCATCTGCCGTAGCCCGGTGAGCGCCTCGACCATCGCGTCGCGCCCGGCGGCGTGCACCAGCGAGTTGCCGATGCACAGCACGACGTCGAACCGTTCGTCGGTGGCCGCCGGAAGATCCGCCCACATGCTGCGCAGGACCGGGATCGCCAGCCGTTCGCGCCGGAACCGGGCCGCCGCGGCCTCGGCCATCGCGTCACTCCCGTCGGCCGCCCACACGGTGAAGCCCCGCCGTGCGAGCGCCGCCGCGTTGATACCCGTGCCGCAGGCGGCGTCCAGGACAGCGCTGGCCGGACCGGTCCGCTCGAGCAGGCGCGCCGGCGCGGGCCGGTGGATCGCGCCTCCGCGGGCGAGCCCGTCGTCGTCAAACAGCCAGTCGTAGTCGGCGGCAAGATTTCGGTAGGAGTCAGTCACGAGGTCGTATTGTCGCAGAGAGGTCGGGGGTCATGGACGGCGTGGCAGGAGCAGCGCCGGTACCAGGGCGGTGGCGATCAGCGCCACGGCGACCCAGAAGGTGGTGCCGAAGGCGGCCGCGAGCGACGGGGCCGCGTCCGCGCCAGGCTGACGGGACAGCGCCGCGATCCCCTGGCCGCCGGGGTGGCCGGGCAGGCGGGCGGTGATCGAGTGCTGCAGGAGGATCGCGAACAAGGCGGTGCCGATCGCGCCGGCGATGCGCTGGATGGCGTTGAGCGCGCTGGTCGCCCGCGGCGTCTCGGCCCGGGAAACGGCCTGGAAGGCGGCGGCCATGGAAGGGGCGATCGTGCTGCCGATCCCGATGCCGATGACGAGCAGGGCACCCGCCAGGTAGGCGTATGAGGTCCGCGCGCCCACCTGGGTGTAGGCCAGCGTGCCCAGCAGGGCCACCAGCATCCCGGCCGAGCACACGACGCGGGCGCCGATCTTGTCGGTGAGCGATCCGGCGAGCAGCAGCGCGAGGGCTGCCCCGATGCCCTGCGGGCCGAGCAGCAGCCCGATCTGGACCGGGCTGTCGTGGCGGACCACCTGGTAGTAGAGCGGGATGAGGATCAGCGAGCCGAACAGCGCGATCCCCAGCAGGAAGTTGAGGGCGGCCGCGGCGGCGAACCCGCGGCGGCGCAGCAGGGAGACATCGATCAGCGCGTCGCTGCCCCGGACGACGGCGTGCCAGAAGAACAGCGCGATCAGCGCCAGGCCGGCCACCGCGGCGATGCTCGTCGGCGGGCTGGCGAAACCGCCGCGGCTGCCCGCCTCGGACATGCCGTAGAGGAAGACGGCGATACCCGGGGAGAGCAGGGCGAGCCCCCGCAGATCGAGCCGCTGGCCCAGTTGCGGCCTGGCCTCCGGCAGCAGCCGCCAGGCGGCGAGCACGGCGGCCGCGCCGATCGGCAGGTTGATGAGGAAGATCCAGCGCCAGCTGGCCGCGCCGATGATCGCGCCGCCGAGCACCGGGCCGAAGACCGGGACGAGCAGCAGCGGCACGCCGATCACGCTCATCACCCGTCCCATCCGCTGCGGCCCGGCCGCCTGAGCCAGGATCGTCTGCCCGACCGGCAGGATCATCCCCGCGCCGAGCCCCTGCAGGACGCGGAAGGCGATCAGTGACGCGATCGACCACGCCACCGCGGCCAGGACGGAGGCCCCCAGGAACAGGCCGAGGGCGGCCAGCCAGACCCGTTTGGCGCCAAAATGCTCGGCGGCCCAGCCGGTCAGCGGGATCACGGCGGCGAACGCCAGCATGTATCCGGTCAGCACCCACTGGACGGCCGGGATCGAGGCGTGCAGGCCGGCGCCGAGGGTGGGGATGGCGACGTTGACGATGGTCAGGTCGAGGACCGTCATGATCGTCCCCAGGACGACGACCGCCGAGAGCACGAGGATCTCGCGGCTCAGGCG
>WNGL01001136.1_pt1 | contig 32464 bp, 16 predicted proteins | sample 5400591 | NCBI WGS metagenome assembly WNGL01 (sample SAMN13153377, study PRJNA577476) | soil metagenome | isolation source: 80 cm soil or saprolite under Garry oak tree replicate 1 | place: USA:California | collected 2016-06-15
GCGAGCGACTCCGAGCGCGTCGCCCTCCGGTCGTTCTTGCACGACGTCACCCGAATGAAGCTCGTGTTGCCGGGCGATCCCGACCGCCGGAGGCTGCGCTGGGTGCTCAAATGACCGATCGGCTACTTGCGAACTCTGGAGCGCGCGCACCGCGTCCGGTTTGAACCGGAGCATCCGACCGACCCGGACGCAGGGGAGCTCGCCGCGCTCGGCGGACTTGTAGACGTAGCTGACGGAGCACTTGATGAACGCCGCGACCTCGTCCGCGGTCCAGAGGGCCTCGCTCGCGCGCCGCCGTTCGAGTCCGTTGGGAATGCTCGTCATGCTCTTCACCCTCGCTTCGCCGCTCCGGGCTTCTTCTCGAACCCGGGCCCCTTCTCGAGCACCTGGTGGTAGCGAGCCATCAGCACGCGCTGCAGGTAGCGGCGGCGGTCGACCCCGAGCGCCTTCTCGTCAGCCTCGAGCTGCTCAGCGACCGGCTCCGGCGGCAGGCCGAACCACGTCGAGAAGTCGTGCGCGATCGTGACCATTAGCTCGTTCATGGACCAGCCGCGCCGCTCGGCCTCGTCCTGGAGCCAGTGGCCGAGGTCAGCCGGGAAGCGGAACGTCACGACGGTCTTCTCGGTCGTGGGCGTTCCGGAGCGGGCGGGGAGGTCCAGGGGCTTGGAAGGGGCCATGTGGGATAAAACCTACCAGGGGTGACCGACGCTACGCAACGGTTATGTTTCTAAACCGAACACAAGAGCTTCACTCCGGGGGCGCGAGGCCCAGTGACGTGTCGCACGTCGCCCCGCCTCCCGCCGTCCGCGCCCGAGAACTCGCGAACGGGTCGACGAGCCGTGGGTGACGGAGGCGGACTGGTTGAAGCCCGGAAGCTAGGTATATATACCTAGCTTCCGAGGCTCACAGGCTACCGGCACTGCGAAGAACCAAGGAACGTCCTAGGTATATATACCTAGGAAGTTCCGTTGAAGGCTATCCCGCAAACCCCGAATGAAAACAGCGCGCCGCGGCGACCCGAAACTTGCGGCCGTGTCCTTGGTATATATACCTAGGACACCGCCCTAACGGACGGGAGCGTACTCATGCAGCAGACGCAACCAACCGCTTCGGCGAAGGTCAGCAAGCGAGCGCAGAACGTTGCCGTGGGCCTGCTCGATGCTTCGCCGCGGAAGGTGTTCTCGCGCCGCGAGCTGTCGGCCTTCCTGCGCGATGCCGCCGACGAGGGCCAACTGCCCCAATCGACTTCGGCGTCTGAGCTCATCGCCTCCCTGGAGACCAAGGGCCTCTCGAAGGTCACTCTGCGTCTCGCGGCAGGCGTGGGAACGGGCTCACCGATCACGCGCTACGTCTGGGGGCCCGTGTCGGTGTACGCGCTTGGGCTCTCCATGAGGCCGGGGTCGTATCTCTCTCACGCATCGGCGGTGTTCCTGCACGCCCTCACGGACCAGATCCCGAAAACCATCTACGTGAACAAGGAGCAGAGCGCGAAGCCGCCACCTGCGCTGGGGCTCACGCAAGAGGGGATCAACCGAGCCTTCGCGAATTCGCAGCGGTCCTCGACGTACGTCTACTCGTACGAGGGGTATCGATTCGTATTGTTGAGCGGCAAGTTCACTGATCGTCTCGAGGTCAGCGAGATCAAAGGGCCGCAAAGCGAGTTCGTGGATGCGACGAAGCTCGAGAGGACCCTGATCGACATCGCCGTTCGGCCGGCGTACGCGGGCGGCGTGTTCGAGGTCGTGAAGGCGTACCGGGCCGCGAAGGATCGACTGTCAGTGAATACGCTGGTCGCCACGCTCAAGCAGCTCGGCTACGTCTACCCGTACCATCAGGCAGTCGGGTTCTACCTGCAGCGCGCCGGGATCGAGCCCGCGAAGCTGGAGCGGCTGAAGCAGCTCGGGCTGAACTTCGACTTCTATCTGAGCCACAAGATGGGTCCGACCTCGTTCTCACCCGAGTGGCGCATCCACTTTCCAGAGGGGCTGTAGCGGCGCGACGCAGGAGCAGACGAAATCGAAGTAGTGGTCGAAACCCTCAACTTCGCCGCGGACGGTCTGTACGACCGCTGCCCATACCTGTCCGTGGAACGTCCGCTCCCTCTCTCGCGAGATCAGGTCGAGCAGGCCGTACGGGACCTCCTTTGCGTCGAACATGTGCTTGACGAGGTCGATCTCATCGGCGAGCCGGACCCCCGCGATGGTCACGATCGCGTGGATGTCGTAGAAATCGCGCGGCCGGGGGGCAGGATTTCGACGCTGAGTGTACTCGGGCATCTGCTGGCAGAGCGCGCGCAGCTTCTCGGCCGCGATCATCGCCGGCGTGTAGACTTGCAGTCCGTAGCTGTCGACCTCGGCCGTGATGCTCCCTCGGCAGAACTCGAACTTGCTGATGTCGATCTGGAAGATGCGTTGGTGCTCAGGCCCGACCTCGACCGACGAGCGCCTGAGCGCGTCGAGATCGCTGCCCCGATCCCTGAACAGGTCCCTCCCGATCAGCTTGAACTCGGCGCGGTACCCGCCCCATCGCGCTGCTGCATCCTGCGGTGAATTCGGGCGGGGGCCGAACTTCCAGTCGAAGACGGCGAGGGCGAGGGAGTCGAGACGGTCATCGATCGCGCGCTTCAGCCGAGCCTCGAGCTCGCGAGCATCAGCTACGTCCGCCTCCATCGAGAAATCCAGGTCGAGGGACGCGCGTTCACCGATCCGATGGATCAGCTCCAAGGCGTTGCCGCCCTTCAGCACGAGAAGGTCCACCAGGAGATCGTCCGACGCGACCGCCGTGAGGATTCGTCTACGAATCTCGCGGAGGTCATGCGTCGGGGGTCGCTTCGGTTTCGCCATCTTAAGGATGCCGTCAGTATTCGAGCCCGAGTCGCTGCGCCTCTGCCGCGAGGTCGTCGTACACCTTTTGCCGATCGGCCTCGCCCTTCTGCTTGTACCTGACGAGATCCTCGAAACGAACGCGGCGCCGCGTTCCAACCATCCGGCACGGGATCTTCCCGTCCTCGAGCAGCTTCGCCATGAACGGTCGAGACACGTGCAGGAGATCCGCGGCTTGCTGCGTGGTCAGCTCGGCGTGAACGGCCACGATGCTCACCGCGTTCCCGTTCGCCATCTCGCCGAGGACGCGGACGAAGAGCTCGAACGCTGCGCGCGGCACGGTCACGCGCGTGTCATGATCGCCCTTGGCGACGACGGTCACATGCTGAGGCGTCCCCTTCCTCTTCCGCAGGAGTGGGGCAAGGGAGCGGGCAGCCGTGGCCGCCTCGGCGGCGATCTCGGGCGACGGCCTCGCGTACAGTGGTGCGGAGACGGCCTCCTCGCCGCCGGCGTCCACGGCGTCGTCGAAGTCGTGGGAAAGCCAGAAGCGCTCTTCCGCCGCCGCGGTCGGAAACTTCGGGAGGGGCTTGCCAGGCGGCCAGCGCGTCCTTGTCTTCACCTTCCTCTTCCTCCTCCTCCTCTTCATAGGTGTTCACCATCTTTCGCCACGAGCAAAGCGAGCGTATCGCCAGGTCGAAGTGACCGCCACTGGTCCGGCCCGGCGAGCCCCTGCGAGGCCACCGCCAACGTCAGGTCGTGATCGCGATCGACATCGCGCGGGGCGTTCGCTACATCCAGGTCGGCGTGACTGAGATGGGCACACCGCGAGAGATCGGCGTACGCGTGCGCGGCCGCGAGTACCGGGTCGTCCTGACGCCGGACCTCGAGGCGGGCGGTTACGCGATCCGGGTTCCGGAGCTGCGGGGCTGCTTCAGTGAAGCCGACACGATCACGGAAGCGCGGCGGATGGCTCGAGAGGCGATCGCGCTCTGGCTTGATACCGACGCGGGGCGCAGGAGGGGAAGCCGGTCGCGCACGGCCCGGCGGCCCGGCATGACGGGCGCGGACGCTCAGCTGGCGGCATGGCGCAAGCTCGCGGGGAAGTGGGAGTCGGACGTCGACCGCGCGACCGAGGCCGAGCGGCTCATGAAGCGCCGGACGTCCGGGCGCAAGGTCGAGTCTTGAACGACTGCCCCGAAGCGACCCCCTCGCGCCTGTCGGCCCAACCTGATATCCGCAGCGAATGGTCCACGTCTTCCGCCTGGGGCCGCTCGAGGTCGGCGGCCGGAAGGCCTACGCCTACTGCGGCCTCGATCCCGACGGCGGACTGATCCCGCCGGAGATCACGCACACGGACGCGAAGGGGCTCGGCGCGCTCGCGAAGCGCTACGCCGGGCAGCCCCTCCGGTGCGAGCCCGACCTCGCCGAGGCGGCGCGGCCGTTCGGCTTCGAGCCGGCGCCGCTCCCCGAGACGGCGCTCCTCCCGCGCGCGACGCTCGCGTACGGCCTCGCGCTCGGGCCGATGGCCGGCCGCCCGGAACTGGACGTCCTCACCAGGTTTCTGGAGGCGTGCGCGGCGTTCTGGACCGCGCGGCCGTGGGAGCTCCTCGGGTCGGACGATCCGCTTCCGGTCGCGCTCACCGAGCGGGGCCGGACGCGCAAGGCCGAGGCCTCGGTGATGGGCGCGGCCGGGCAGGAGTTCGGCGTCGCGCTCTACGACGAGCCGGGATCGATCCGCCGCGTCGCCGCGCTCGTGACCGCGGGCCGGATGAAGGAGACGCGAGGCGTCTCCGCGCTGGCCGTCACGTTCGACGAGGAGCCGGCGTGGGCAGCGACGGCTCTCGACGGTGCGTTCGGGCTTCCCCGGCTGCCGGTGCCGATCCGGGTGCGGAAGGGCAAGGGCGGCCCGGCGACGACGGAGGAGTTGCTCGACGCCGCGGCCCTCCTCGAAGCGGTGGCCGAGCTTTCCGGACCCGATGACGCGGAGCATGCCGAGGTCACCGTCGAGGCGGGAGGACGGGCCGTCACCGCGCGCGTGGCCCTCCCAGACGATGTCGGCGAGCCGATCGACGAGGATCTCGCCGAGCCGATGCTCGTGCCGGAGCCGATCCCTGCGACGGGGCGGTCGAAGACCCCACGCAACGCTCCGTGCCCGTGCGGCTCGGGCAGGAAGTACAAGAAGTGCCACCTCGCGGAGGAGGAGGCACGCGAGGCGGCCGCACGCGGCACGGGGCAGGAGGCCGAAGAGGCCCGCGCCCACGCGCGGCGGCTCGCCGAGCGCGACCCCATCCACGCGCTCGACGAGCGGATCACCGCCGATGCGCTCGCGCTCGCGCGGCGTCGCTGGGGGCGCGGGTTCGATCCCGACGGAGCGCTGGCGCGGCTCGGCCTCGACTATGAGTGCACCCAGGCGCTCCTCGGCTGGTCGTCGGATCACTACCGTAGCCCCGACGGCAGACCGCGCTCGACCTCTACCTCGAGGAGCGCGGCGGCGGCCTCGACGCGGAGGGCCGCGCGCTCGTCGGAGCGCAGTGCACGGCATGCTTCAGCTACCACGAGGTCGTCTCCGCCGAGCCGGGAAGGTCGATCGCGCTGCGCGACCTGCTCACGGGTGGAGAGCGCACGGTCGAGGAGAAGAGCGCGTCGCGGACAGTGCGACCGCGCGACGTGCTCCTCACGCGCGTGGTCGACCTCGGAAACCGTTCCATCCTGGCCGGCTGCCACCTGCGGTCCCTCCCGCCGCGAGAGGGCGAGGAGGCGCGCCGTCGCCTGCGCTCTGCGCTCCGGGTCCGCGCCGCGAAGGTGCCTGCGGAGAAGCTCCGCGAGGCGACCGCCGACGGGACGCTCTTCGGGATCTGGCAGGAGATCGTGGACGCGGCCGACGCCCGCCCACCGCCCAGGCTTCAGAATACTGACGGCGAGGACTTCGTCCTTACGGTCGACCGGTTCGACGTCGCGCCCGGGAAGGCCGACGAAGTGGTCGCCGCGCTCCTGCGCCTTCCCGACGCACAGCGAGATGAGGGAGAGGACGACGGAGCCGTCACCGTCTCCTTCGTCAAGGAGGGGAACGCCAAGGGCGTACTGCCGACGACGCTCACCGGTCGCGCCATTCTCGAAGGCGGTCTCCTCCTGCTCGAGACCAACTCGATGCAGCGAGCCGACCGGCTGCGTGGGCTCGTCGCGGAGCGGCTGGGGGCGCTCGCGACGTTCCGGATCCGGGAGCACAGCGATCCAGTGGCGCAGATGGGCGAAGCGCCCGGGCGCCGCGCGCGGCCCGCGCCGTCGGAGCCCATGCCGCCGGAGGTGCTCGAGGTGGTGAAGCGGATGCAGGCCGAGCACTACCAGCGCTGGCTCGACGAGGAGATCCCGGCGCTCGGCGGGCTGACGCCGCGCGACGCGGCGAAGCGCAACGGCGCGCCGAGGAAGAAGCTCGACCTGCTCCTCGCCGAGATCGAGCACGCCGAGGCGGGGCAGCCGGAGCAGCAGCGGTTCGACGTCTCCGGTCTGCGGCGCGAGCTCGGAGTCCGGTAGCCGGGCGACGTCACCGATGGTGTAACGTCACCGGTGATGTCGGCCGGACGCACGCGTCGCGGGGGAGGGATCGTATTCACTCTGGGTTCACATCGGCGCCGACGTCAGCCTTGACCGCCGACAAGCCGCGCGGCGGGGACCGCCAGCAGGCACCTGTTACGAGGCCGGCGGCGAGGTCGGCCATGCGCTTGCGCGCCTCGGCCTTGGAGGGCGCCAGGAAGACCTGACAGACCTGACCGATCCCCTCATTCCCACGGTCATGGGACGGGGTGAGTTGTAGACGATCCGAGGGGTTGGGATCATGGTGCGGGGCCCATGCGCACTCACGCCATCCGCCCCCGCCGCGTGCACGACTTCGTCTCCTCGATCTTCGACTACGACCTCCACGCGAAGCGAGTGGCCTCGCTCGCCGACGCGACGGTGGGCGCTCTGCAGGGCGCGCAACTGGCGGTCGGAGCGTTAGGGCGTGCCCTCGCCGTCGCGAAGGAGCTCGACGGGAAGCACGCCATCAAGCAGGTGGACCGGTTCTTCTCCAACACCGGCGTGGACGTCTGGAAGCTCTTCGCGACGTGGGTGCCGTTCGTCATCGCCCGCCGGCCGGAGATCGTCGTGGCACTCGACTGGACCGACTTCGACCAGGACGACCAGTCCACCATCGCGCTGTACCTCATCACCAAGCACGGCCGTGCCACGCCGCTGCTCTGGAAGAGCGTCGTGAAGTCCGAGCTGGAGGGGTGGCGCAACGAGCACGAGGATGCGCTCCTCGAGCACTTCGCCGAGGTCGTCCCGGCCGGCACCAAGGTGACGGTGCTCGCGGATCGGGGCTTCGGGGACCAGGCGCTCTACGAACTCCTCAAGGACCAGCTCGGCTTCGACTTCGTGGTTCGATTTCGCGGGGTCGTGAAGGTGGCGAACGCTGATGGTGAGACGAAGCCGGCCAACGCGTGGGTGCCTGCCAACGGGCGGCCGCTGCTCCTCAGAAGGGCGCGCGTGACCAGGACGCGGCGCGAGGTCGGGGCGGTGGTCTGCGTGAAGGCGAAGGGGATGAAGGAGGCGTGGTGCCTCGCCACGAGTCACGGGGAGAGGACCGGCGCGGAGATCGTGAAGCTCTACGGAAGGCGCTTCACCATCGAGGAGAGCTTCCGCGACCTGAAGAACCTGCGCTTCGGCATGGGGCTCTCCGACACCCGGATCAGCACGCCCGAGCGGCGCGACCGCATCCTCCTGGTGGGAGCCATCGCCGCCGCCCTGCTGACGCTGCTCGGCGCGGCCGGGGAGGCCGGGGAGGCCGTCGGCGAGGACCGCCGCATGAAGGCCAACACGTCCAAGGAGCGGACGCACTCGCTGCTCAATCAGGGATTGTTCTACTTCGACTGCCTTCCCGGAATGCGCGACGAACGCGCGAGACCGCTGATGGCGAAGTTCGACGAACTGCTCCGTCTGCACGCCACGTTCCGTGAAATCTTCGGCCTCATATGAGGGGATGGTTCAGCGGGCCACCCCATCCTTGCTCGCCCCACCGACTTGAGATTTTGGCGAGGCACAGGAGCTCGGAAGTTCCATCACACAACGTGCGTCCTGCGACGCGGGCTCAGCGATTGGCCGCTGTCGTCGGATGTCGTGCATGTAGTTACACGCGGCGTGCGAAGAACCGCGAGTGCGTGACTTCCTGGTTGACGTAGCGCGAAGAGTGCGTCACTCTCACTGGCCGTACGGCAGCGATAAGAGCGACCTCGTCGGAAGGCGAGCAAGCAAAAGCCCGGACCCACGTGGCCCTAGGGCATACCGAACGCCGGCGAGTGCGTCCGCACCCTCCGGAAGAGCTGAGCGTAGGGGGGAGTGGTGCGCATTCGCAGGATCACGTCTGTCGTTGCGCGCGTGGCGCTGCTCGCCGCGGTGGCCTGCGGCGGGGAGAGCACGAGCACCCCGCGATACGCGCTCGAGGCGCGGCTCGGCGTCTACGACGACGGGTCCGGGCGAGCGGGGCTGTCCGCGCTCGTGACGCTGCGGGACGCGTCGGGTGCAGGTCCCGAGGCCCCCTGGAACGTCACCGTTCGCGACGGCAGCGGCGCGACCGCGGCGGCGCTCGAATACTCGGCGTCGGGCAGCGGCTCGTACGCCGCGAGCTGGTTCCCCGCCGTCGCGCCCAGCGCCGGACGGTACGAGCTCGTCGCGACGCACGACTCGGACGAGGTCCGCGCGACGGTCTCGGTCGCAGGACTGAGCGGTCTCCCGCTGCCCGTGCCGGTGCTCGCCGAGGACGCCTCGCGAATCGACTGGGATCCGGTCCCGGGTGCCCAGCGGTACCTGTGCCGGGTCTTCTCGGGAGGCGCCCTCGAGCTCGAGACGAGCGCCGCGACGACCGGCTGCGACCTGTCGGGTCTGCCGCCCGGCGGGTACAGCGCGTCCGTCCTCGCCCTCTCCGCGGACCTGGGTGCGATCGCCGCGATCGTTTCGCAGCGCCCCGAGCTCGGGGGCGCATTTCACGTGTCGGAGGCGCGCATCGGGTTCGTGCGATCCGACGGAAGCGCTCCCGCGATGCTCGTGCGTGCGGCGGGCGGCGCGTACGACGACGGGGTCGGGGACCGATCGCTCGCGCTCTGGATCTCGATCACCGACCCGAGCGGCGTCCCGACCTCCGTCACGTGGAACGTGCAGGTCGTCGGCCCGAACCTTCCGCCGAGCGCGCCCCTCGAGCTGACGTACTGGCCGAGGTTCCCGCGCCTGATGGCGTGGGCACCCGGAACGCCGGCCACGCCGGGGACGTACACGGTGACCGCGCAGTCCACGCTCGGCGCCGCGACCGCGCAGTTCACCGTCGGCGCCCCGGCATGGCTCGATCAGCCGCTCGGCCTCACCGCGAGCGACGGCGCCCAGGGATCGGGCAGTGCCGCGTGGGAGCCGGTGACGGGAGCGAAGGCCTACCTCGTCTCTGCGTTCGACGGGGTCACGGGCGCGCGCGTCGCGAGCGCGTGGGTCGCGGGAACGAGCGCCTCGTTCCCGGCGGACACCTTCGTGGCGGGCCGCAGCTACGACGTGTTCGTCGCCGCGACGGATGCGGACATGGTCAACGGCGCCGTGCCGACGCAGGTGTCCGTCGCCGAGAACGTCTTCGATTTCGCGAGCTTCACTGCACGTTGAGGTAGGAGAGGAACCCCATGTCGTCTGCAAGGACACGCCGACTCGCCGTGCCGCTCCTGTTCGCGGCGCTCTGCGCGTGCAGCGACAAGGCGGCGAAGGATGGCCGCACGACGATCCGGCTGTCACCGGAGGCGATCGACGCCCCCGGGCTCGACGCCGCGCGCCTGGTGGACCGTGACACGACCGCGGCGGTGGCGCTCGCGAAGGCCACGACCGTCACCTTGCGGTTCCGGCACGACGTCCAGGTCCGGCGCGTGAAGGTGCACGGGGCCCGCGCGCTCCGGGTCCTCCTGGACGGACTCGCGCTCGGCCCCGAGGACGCGGCAGGGTGGGCCGCGGGGACCCTGGCCTCACCAGTCACCGCACGCGAGCTCGCCGTGACGCTGGAGCCCACGGGACCCGAGGCGGCGCTGAACGAGATCGAGGTCTGGGGCGCGGGCAAGGAGCTCGCGACCCGCGACGTCGCCGCGCTGTCCGTGGGGACGCGGAGCGAGGACGCGCCGGAGCGCGAGAACGTCTGGGTGCTGCGCGCGACCCCCGCCGCGGCGACGCTGAAGCCCGGCGCCGCCGATGGAGGCTCATGCGTCCGCGCGCGCTTCCCCGCCGCGGACCCGCGCCAGGCCCGGGCCGCCTATCTGGTGTTCGAGGCGAACGTTTGGCGGGGCACGGTCCTGCAGCACAGCGTGGACGCGGGCGCGCCCGCGACCGGCTTCTGGCTGGGAACGGCGGCGGGCACGCGCTCCGTGGTCCAGGAGCTCGATCCGGAGCGCCTGCGCGGCGCGGACGAGCTGCTCGTGTGCCTCCCCGAGGACGCGGACGGGAGCGTGACCGTGGAGGGGCTGCGGCTCCTGCTCGTGCTCGACGACGGTCGCGAGGCATTCGAACGGCAGGTGCCGCAGCGGTTCCGGGAGGCGCTGGACCGCGATGACGCGACCGCCGCTTCGTTCTCCGCCGGCGCGCAGGTGCTCGAGCTCGATCGGGCCAGAGACGTCGACCTCGCCGAGCTGCGGGTCGCGCACGTCCCGGCCCGCCTGGAGGGGCTCGCGCGGAATGACGGGACCACCTGGGTGGAGCACGGCGAGCTCGAGCTCGCCGCTTCCTCGACGGCGCTCCCGCTGGCGGGCAGGACGAGCGCGCTGCGCGTGAGCTTCGCCGGGTCCGCGCGCGCGGACGTCCCCGCGGCTGCGGTGAAGGAGCTGATCGTAGAGGGCAGCGGCGTCGGCCCCAGGACGGGCGCCGCCCGCATCGTGCTCACGTACCCCGCGATCACGCAACGTGACGAGCGGGAGGTGGGCGAGCGGTTCGGCCCGAAGGCGTTCCTCTCCGGCTGGGCGGAGTCGCCGGCCGGGCGCGGCACCGTGGAGATCGAGGGCGCGCGCGTCGACGTGGACGGGGCGTTCTCGCAGGTCCTGCGCCGGCCGCTCGAGGCGACCGGGAGCTGGCCGGTCACGCTGCGCGCGCGGTTCCCGGACGGCACCGAGGTCTCGCGCACGCTGTACCTCGACGACGATCGCGAGGCGGAGCTGCTCGGCGACGGGATCCCGGGGATCGGGACGGACGACGCGCGGTTCGGGCGCGAGAATCAGTCGCGGTACGGGGTGTTCGACCCGGCGGCGGGAGGGACCGTCGCGCTCGGGACCGACGTGTACGTCGTGGCGCCGCCGGGCGCGGTCGGCGCGAAGACGAGCGTCGGGATCACGCGCAAGGGGCACGAGGTGATGCCGCACCTCGACGCCGGGATGATCAACGTCACCGCGCCGGCCCACGCCGCCTACCGTTTCCTGCCGAAGGGCCAGAAGTTCGCGAAGGCGGTGAAGGTCGTGCTGCCGTACGACCCGGACCTGCTCCCCGAGGGCGTCCTCCCCGAGGAGGTCCAGACCTACTACTTCGACGAGGCGAAGGACCGGTGGTTCACGCTCCCCCGGCGCGAAGTGCTGCGCGGCACGAAGCAGGTGGTGAGCGAGACGACCCACTTCACCTTCATGATCAACGCGGTGATGGTCCTGCCCGATCACCCGGGGCCGGTCTCGTTCAACCCGAACTCGATCAAGGACCTCAAGGCCGCCGATCCGAGCGCGGGGATCGACCTCGTCGAGCCGCCGCAGGGGAACAACCAGGGGACGGCGCGGCTCGCCTTCCCGTTCCGGCTGCCGAAGGCGCGCGGCGCCTATCAGCCCTCGCTGTCGCTCTCCTACGACTCCGGCGGCGGCAACGGCTGGGTGGGCGTGGGCTGGGACGTCTCCGTCTCCCGCATCCAGATCGACGGCCGCAACGGCGTGCCGGAGTACGGCGGTCAGGAGCGCTACCTGCTCGACGGCGAGGCGCTCGTCCCGGTGGACGAGGAGGCGGTGAGCGGCAAGTGCCTGGACGGTTCGGCCGGCCGCGAGTACCGCGCGCGGGTCGAGCGCGACTTCCGCCGCATCGTCCGCTGCGGCGAGGACCCGACGCGCTACTGGTTCGAGGTCGTGGACAAGGGCGGCACACTCTTCGTCTACGGCCACGGCGAGAACGCGCGCCTGACGAGCTACATCCCGCGCGTCGTCACGCCGCCCGTCTTCCCGCCGATCTACGACGTCGCGGAGTGGCACCTGGAGCGCGTCGTCGACGCGAACGGGAACCTGACCGAGTTCGCGTACCAGCACGACAGCCCGGCCGCCCCCGACGGCGTCCACCGGGAGACATTCCGCCAGATCTACCTGCGCTCGATCCAGTACACCGGCACGGCGCCGCGGCGCACCGGCGCCGCGCTCACCGACGGCACGCCCGGCATCTACCTCGTTGAGCTGCACCACCAGCCCGCGCTGCGCGGGGACGAGGTGATCTCCGCGCGGACGGCCTTCAAGACCGTGCTCCGGCGCAGGCTCGGGAGCGTCGAGGTCCGTGCGCTCGCGGGCACGCCGTCCGGGCTCGTCCGCCGGTACGTGCTCACCTACCGCACCGGCGACATGCGCAAGTCCCTCCTCGAGAAGGTCGAGGTGCAGGGCGCGGATGAGTCGGTCTTCTACGCGCACGAGTTCGGGTACGAGGAGCACGCGAAGGACGAGGACGCGGTCACCCTGTTCGGCGGGCCCGTCCAGTGGACGATGACCTCGCGCGACTACGGCCTCGGCGGGTCCGCCGAGTGGTCCTTCGGCTTTCACGGCTTCGTCGGCCTCGGCCTGAGCCCGTACAAGGGCGGCGGGACGGTCGGCGTGGGATTCGGCTACGGCCGGCGGCAGAGCGAGACGCTCGTCTCCACCCTCGACTTCAACGGTGACGGGCTTCCCGACCGCGTCTACCCGAACGGCGTCGTGTTCAACCAGGGATCGACGACGGTGGACGGCAAGATCTCGGGCGCGCTGGCCGCGGCTCCGCCGGATTGGGATCCGGGCGCGCACGTCGCGGATCATCATTACGGCACCGACGGCCGCCGCCTCGGGAAGGACGTCGGGAACTCGTTCGACGTGTCCGTCCAGGCATTCTACGGAGTCGGGTCGGTCAACGCGGGCGCGAGCTACACGGCGTCGACCTCGAACGACTTCGTGATCGACGCGAACGGCGATGGGCTTCCGGACTTCGTCAACAACGGCGAGGTCTGGTTCAACCAGTCGCGCTCCACGCAGTGCACGGTCCCGACGCCGACGTGCTGCCCGGCGGGGCAGTTCTGCTTCATGCAGTCGGTGGTGGTGCCGGCGCTCGGGAGCCTCGGCGACTCCGCGGAGCTCCTCGCCGCCGATCCGAGCATCGCCGCGGCGAACCAGGCGATGGACGACGCGCTCACGCCCGAGGACGCGGTCCTCGAGTGGGCCGCTCCGTACGCCGGCGCCGTGGACGTCGCCGCGACGCTCGCGCTCGTGGACCCGACGGCTGTCGGGACCGCGCCGGAGCGTCGGGACGGCGTGCGGCTGCGGGTGTACCGCTACCATCCGGTCCCGCTCGCGACGGCCGAGGCCGAGCTCGTCGCGAGCTACCTCAAGACGCCGGGCGACGTGACGGAGACGCCGGTCGAGCTCGGCGGGATCCCCGTCCAGCCCGGGACGATCCTCTACTTCGTCCTCTCGACGCTCTCCGACTTCCCGATGAACGGCGTGGACGGCGGGATCTCGCCGATCGAGCTCGTCCGGTTCGCGCCCGTGATCACTTATCTCGGCACGCCCGCGGCGACCCGCGCGATGCTCGGGCCGAGCGGCGCGCCGCTGTACCGGTTCGACGCGGCGAAGGACTTCGTCGTCGCGGGCGACCCGCAGGGAAGGATCAACGTCCCGCGGACGGGCCGGATCGACCTCGACGTGCTCGTGAAGAAGCTCCGCACCAGCGACGACGTGCGGATCTGCGTGCAGTACCAGGATCCGCCGGCGACCGGCGGAGATCCGCCGAAGCCGCCGGGACCGTGCTCCACCACGAACGGAAACGGCGTGTACCAACTGTACCCGGCGGTGGCCGAGGTGGTGCCGGCGGCCGCGCTCACCGGCTCGATCGACGTGAAGGCCGGCGGCATGCTGTACTTCCGCGTCGACACCGACGTGGCGATCGACCCGCGGGCCGTCGCGAGCGTGAGCGTCACCGCCTCGTACGCTTGCGTCGAGGGGCAGGGGACCGCGTGCCGCGTCCCGGATGCCGACGAGCAGCGGCAGCTCACGTTCCACGCCCTGCCGTACATGCCGCTCCACGACGACTCGATCGACATCGATCGCAGCGCGAAGTCGTGGGAGCCGTCCGGGCACCTGCCGCCCGCGTTCCGGCCGAGCGTGTCGGGCTGGCTGTACGTGCAGTCCGCCGCGACGAGCCCGACCCCGGACGCACCGATCTTCTTCACCGTCCGCACGCTGGACCGCCTCCTGTTGAAGGTCGTGGGCGCCCACCACGTGGGCGATCCACGGCCGCTCAGCACGATCGCTCGCATCACCGCCGGCGAGCCGGTCTTCCTGGAAGCGCACAGCGAGTCCGCGCGGTCGTTCGATCCCAAGTTCTTCGGGTTTCGCGCGAACTGGAACCTCCTCTGCCTCTTCTACCCGGACGGCGGGGAGCCGGGTAAGTACGTCGACTGCGCGCCGTACCGGCAGTTCACGAGCGACGGCCACAAGGACTCATGGGACGACGGGAACCAGCCGTTGCTGGCGGGCGGCTTCCACGGGTGGCGGTACGGCGCGTGGAACGGGAAGGACGGGGAGGAGTTCAGGCCCTGGGTCTTCCGCGGCCCCACGAGGGCCGAGACGAGCATCGACTCCGATCCCGAGGTCGCCACCAGCCTGCTGGAGCACGAGGATCCCTCCCAGCACGGGAAGCGCACGCGCCTCCGCCTCGGCGGGCTGCTCGTGCCGAACGCGACCGGCACGGTGCTCAGCAACGACGGCGACGGCTTCCAGAAGACGGGCGCGACCTTCGTGAGCCAGGACGGCAACGTCTACTTCGCCGAAGGGACGATGCACGCGGGGAAGAAGGGGCAGAGCGCGTCCGTCCGGGAACGGGATCCCGAGGGCGCCGTCGCGGTCCCGATGAAGTTCGCGATCGGCAAGATCGGCCGGGCGAGCACGTCCGTGAGCCTCTCGATCGGGGGGAAGATCGCCTGGGGCGGCATCGGCCTGAGTCGCGGCCTCTCGCAGCAGAAGATGGACGTCCTCGACATGAACGGCGACGGGATCATCGACGTCGTCGTCGCGCCCGGGATGCCCGGGCCGCTCACGTCGGCCCAGGACGTGGTGAACGCGAACCCCACGAGCCACGTGCGGATCACCGACCCGGTCCGGCTCAGCACCCGCCGCACCATCGGGATGGGCGGGTTCATGCAGATCTCGGAGGAGCAGTCGGGCCAGGTGAACCTCGGGGTGTCCGCGCCGCTGCGCGGGCTCACGCCGAAGGGGAACACCACCTCGTTGACGTCACGGTCGGTGGAGACGGGCGGTGGCCTCTCGTTCGCCACGTCCGCCGTGCTCGAGCAGCTCGCAGACGTGAACGGCGACGGGCTACCGGATCAGCTCCGGAGGAGCACGAGCGGCTGCCCGAGCGGCATCGCGGTGCGTCTCAACATGGGCACATCGTTCGCGACGAACGAGGACTGCCTGACGCTCGGGAGCGACCCGGCGGATCCCGTCCTCGCGGCGGCGGGCCGCGGCGCGGCGGACGCGCTGCGCCGGAGCACCACCGTCACCCTGCAGGGGTCGGGCGGGATCGGCGGCTTCATGGAGCTCAAGAACCTCAGCGGCGGGGTCGACTCGACCGAGTCCTGGGGGGCGAGCATCTCGGCGGAGACCAGCATCACCGCGACGAACGTGTCGCTCGTGGACGTCACCGGCGACGGGCTCCCGGACTACGTCTACAAGGACAACACGAGCGACACGTTCGTGGTCCGGGTGAACACCGGGTACGGCTTCGCGCCCGCGCGGGAGTGGAAGGCGGAGCAGCCGTGGCTCGACCAGACGGACGCGCGCCGGCCACGGCTCCGGCTCGGTGCGGGGCAGGCGCTGCTCGACGCGTTTGGCGCGGGCGTCGTCGTGCCGCTCGAGGCGAGCGGGTCGCACAGCGAGTGGCCGTCGTTTGGGTTCTCCGTGGACTTCTCGTTCCCGCTGTTCATCCTCGAGCCGTGGATGCACATCGGCTTCGGCGCGAACGTCTCGCCGAGGAAGGTGAGCGGCTTCGAGCTCGGCCTCCAGGACATCGACGGCGACGGACTCCCGGACCAGGTGCTGAAGACGTCGGAGAACGCGCCGATCTGGGCGCGCCTCAACCAGCTCGGGAGGTCGAACCTCCTGAAGTCGGTGACGCGGCCCCTCGGCGGCACGATCGACCTCGCCTACGAGCAGCGCGTCGGCAACACCGTCGACATGCCGCAGAGCCGATGGGTGCTCACGAAGGTCGTCGCGCGCGACGGCCGCGGCACCGGGACCGGGCACGAGCTGACGACGAAGTGGGCGTACGAGAACGGTCGCCAGGACCGCGTCGAGCGCGAGTTCCTCGGGTTCGCGAAGGTGACCCGGACGAACCCCGACGACACGTCCGTCGTGCAGGAGTTCGAGAACGGGGACGTGTTCCGGAAGGGACTGCTCGTCGCGGAGCGGATGAGGGGGGCCGGCCCGACCCGCAAGGTGCTCGTCGAGACCCTGAACACCTGGGGTGACAAGATCCAGGTCGGCTTCGGGGTGAGTGCGTGCAAGGGCGTGACGCCCAAGTTCCTGAACGACGAGTCGTACTGCGGATCGTACTTTTCGAAGCTCGACCAGGTCGAGAAGAAGTTTTACGAAAACGAGCCGACGCCCGGCGTCGTGACGCGGCAGCGGTTCGCGTACAACGTGAACGGCGACGTGGGCGGCTTCTGGGACGATGGCGACGTCGCGGACCTGGCGGACGACACGAGCGCCACGATCGCATACTACGAGAACGACGACGCCGCGACGCAGCTCCACTCGCTGTCACGCCCGAAGGCGGTCGAGGTCCGGGACGGCGCCGGACGCGTGCTGCGCTCCCGGACGGCCGAGTACGACGGCAACGGGAACCTGACGAAACTCGTCGCCGCGCTCGGCCAGGGCCGGTTCGCGGACACGAACCTCAAGTGGCACACGAACGGCCTGCTCGACTACGTCGAGGGGCCCGAGAACGAGACCGGGCAGCGGTTCAAGACGAGCTACGGCTACGATCCGGTCGCGCTCACGTACGTGGCGGCGATCGAGGATTCGCACGGGTATCTCTCGACCGCCGAGTACGACGCCCGCTACGGCGAGGTGACGAAGACGACCGACATCAACGGGAAGACGACCGCGCGGAAGCTCGACGTCTACGGGCGGCTCACGCGCGTCGCCGGGCCGAAGGACACGCTCGACGCACCGACGGTGTCGATCTCGTACGAGCACGCGGCGGCGGTGCCCTACGCATGGACCAAGAACCGGCTCCCGCGCTCGGAGACCGACGCGCGCGGCACAGTGGACACGGTCATCGCGATGGACGGGCTCGGCCGCGTCATCCAGACCAAGAAGACCGCCGAGATCGCAACCTCCGAGACGACGAAGGGCATCGGCTGGTCCGTCACCGGGCACCAGGTGTTCGACGTCATGGGGAGGGTGGTGCAGCAGGGCCAGACGTTCGCGAGCTTCAACTCGCGGCCGGAGTACGTCGCGGGGACGCCGAGGAGCCCGACGCTGACGACCTACGACGAGCTCGGCCGTATGATCTTGACGGTCGAGCCGAACGATTTCGTCACGCGGGTAGAGTACGGCTTCGGTGTTCCCGCAGGCTCGATCGTGCGCCGATTCAAGACCGTCACGACGGACGCCGAGGGCAAGTCGCAGGCCACGTACAGGGACGCGAGCGATCGCACGGCCGCCCTCGAGGAGCGGATCAACGGTCGGACCCCGACCACGCAGTACGAGTACAGCCCGGTCGGCGAGCTCGTGAAGGTGGTCGACGCAGCGGGAAGCGCGACGCGGCTCTCGTACGACCTCCTCGGGCGAAGGACCAAGGTGGTGAATCCCGACACGGGCGAGATCCGGTACGATCTCGACGCGGCCGGCAACCTGGTCCGCAAGTACGACAAGAACCTCGGTACGCTGAAGGTGGGGAGCCCGTTCGTCCACTACGTCTACGACTATGAACAGCTCGTCCGGATCGAGTACCCGGACTCCACGAGAAACGTGACGTACACGTACGGGGCGCCCGGGACGACCCCGCCCGACCAGAACGGCGTGGGACGCGTGATCGAGGTGAAGGACGACGCCGGGCGCGAGCTCCGGAGCTACGGGGAGCTCGGCGAGCTCACGTCGGCCACGCGCATCCTCACGGCGATGCCGCCGTATTACCGTGAGCAAACGTTCAAGACGTCGTTCACCACCGACTCCTTCGGCCGGACGATGAGCGTCACGTACCCGGACCTCGAGGTCGTCAAGTACACGTACGACGCGGGCGGCCTCCTGGAGCGCGCGACGGGTCATCGCCAGGCAGGCTCTGCGGTTCCAGGCGACGAGGTCTACCTCGCGTCCATGTCGTACAACGAGTTCGGGCAGCGCGTTCGGATGCTGCTCGGGAACGGCGTCGCCTCGAGCTACACGTACGAGCCGCTCACGCGAAGGCTCGATTCGCTCACGACGACGACGCCGCTCGGACGGACGCTCCAGGCGATCCGGTACGGCTACGATCGCGTCGGCAACGTGAAGACGATGGTCAACGGGCTCGGCGAGCCTGTGGGCGACCAATCCGGCACGGTGTCGTTCCAGTACGGCTACGACGACCTGCACCGGCTCACCTCCGCCTCTGGGGAGGCGAAGTCGCGGGCGCACACCATCGACCGGTACGCCGCGACGTACCAGTACTCGGACATCCACAACATGACCTCCAACGTGCAGGTCCACGAGATTGTGCACGGAGGCGACGGGCTCTCGGCGGAGCGGCCGCCGAAGACGAACCACGCGTTCGCGTATGACTACGACCCGGCGGCGCCGCACCGCGCCCACAAGATCGGCGACACGTTCCTCGTGTACGACGGGAACGGCAACACGGTGCGCGAGTGCCGCGACGCCGCAGGCGACCCGACCTGTGGGCCATTGACCGATCACCTCCGGACCTACTCCTGGTCCGCGGAGAACCGGCTCGATCACGTGATCGACGGCGGCGGCCAGCACATCACCCGGTTCGTGTACGACGCCGTCGGCGACCGGGTCGTCAAGCTCGGCCGAGGCGGCGAGCAGATCACCGTCGGCCAGTTCTGGTCGCTGAAGGGCCGGCGCGCCGCGACGAAGCACGTCTTCGCGGGCGCGACCCGGCTCGCGTCGAAGCTCCTGCCGCCTCCTGGGCTCGAGCCGACGAGCCCGACGGTCGTGGTCGCGGCGCTCACCGTCGCGACGACCTCGGCCACGGCCGCGACAATGGACGCCTCGATGGTGGGGAGCGGGTCGCCGAACGACACCGGCTGCGATCCGTCCAACTATCAGCCGCAGAAGTGCCCCGTCCTGCCTGGCGGCGATCCGACCATCAACCACCAGTACGACGACACCCGCGTGCGACCGGAGACGTACTACTACCACCAGGACCACCTCGGCTCGACGAGCTGGGTGACCGACCAGCACGCCCGTGTGCACGAGCACGTCGAATACTTCCCATATGGCGAGGTGTGGCGCGATCCGCGGAGCGACGCGGACGGCGCGCCGGTGAAAGGTCAGAGGTTCCTGTTCACCAGCAAGGAGATCGACGAGGAGACCGGGCTCTACTACTACGGGGCGAGGTACTTCGACCCACGTCTTGCGCGCTGGTTGTCACCGGATCCGGCGCTCGAGCAAGCGCTCTCGGGCGTTCCGGGCGGCGGCGTGTATGCGCACCCGGCGGCGCTGAGCGTCTTTGGGTACTCCCGGAACAGCCCGATCCGGCTGACGGATCCAGACGGTCGCTGGCCCACCCCCTTCCACGGAGAGATGACGTACAGCGAGGCCAGATCGCTCAGATATTCGCATGAAGCTGCGAATCAGATCGCGCTGGCGAACATGCTCCAGGATGCTGGCACGATGAGCGCATTGAGCACGAGCGGCCAGGACGGATCATACACGGCCTCGTTCAGCCTCGGGACCGCAGCGGGCGCTTCGACCTTCTGGGGCAATCAGTTCAAGGATTGGCTCCACGCAACCGGGGGAGAGGAGGCGCAGGCCAAGGGTTTCGCGGATGCGGCGCAGAACGCCGCGGTCCGTGAGACGCTCGCAGGAAACGTGCTGCGGGCGCGCGTCGCACTGGGGGTGGGATCGCATCCTGTGCAGGACGTTCACGCTCACCACGGCATCGGCTTCATGGCGCATATGGGGCTCACGATCGCCGACAAGACTATTGGTGCGTTGATACGGGGGATCACGGGCGGCGCCATCAATCCTCACTGGGACCCGGACTATATTGGCAAGGACCAAAAACGGCCTGCCCGAGAAGCGCGGGAGGACACGCGGGCGTACCTGGGGAGCGGATTCGAGAGCAAGGTCTTCGAGGAGGGCCGCAAGCAGGGTCTCAGCGACGCTGAGATCCAGGAGAAGCTCGATGTCGTCAAGGGCACGTCTCAGGCTCCTGCCGAATAGGCTGGTCGCGATCGCGCTCGTGCCGATCGCCTGCGCTTCGGGGCCGTCCGGTCAGATGTCTCCAAGCATCCAGAAGGCGATCGTTCACGAAGACGTTCCGGCGCTTCTTCGGACGCTCCCGCCGCCCGTCCTCGTGACGACGGGGGTCGGAGCGATCGTCGCCGCGCGCGCAGCGGACCTTCGGTCTCGCGGGTGGTTCGTGGAGGAGCTGCGCGGTCACGCGAACCAAGTGGCGTACGACAGGCTCCGTGCCGGGCGAGAGTACGTCATCCCGATCCCCGCCAGCCGCGCGCAGAAGGCTGAGGTGGACGGGGACTTCTCGGTCACCGCGACGTTCGACACCTGGCGCGGGTGGTCGGCAGAGCTCGGCCGGTCCTTCTCCGGGTCCAGTGAGGCCTTTGAGCGGGCTGTCACGGGTCGCTTCCATAGAGCGTTCACTCCGGCCCGGGACCGCGTCTATGACGTCCTCATATTCGACCCGAGCGGCCCGAGCTCGGTGATCGCCACCGGCGCCGCGTTTGCTCGCGGCGTCGAGAACGTTTGGGCGGCTCTTCACCCCCGAGACGGCCGCGGCTTCTCGATGGATATCTTCGGGATGGCGCGATACGTGGTCCCGGCGGCGGACGCACGGCTCGGCCTCGGCGCGTACACGGTCTTGCAGGTGTACGAGAACCGATTCTTCTCGTCGTTCAACTTCCTGCACGCCGAGTACGGAAGGCGCGCCGCCCGCGATCAGTACATCCTGCTGGCCTTGTCCGAGACGGAACTCGTCGTGGTCCAGACGGTCCTCTACGACGATACAACCCGAGAGGCGGTCATCGCGGACCTGGCTCTGATCCTGGGTGCCCGATGAACGATCGCGAAGGGATGACCGACATGAAGAAACCGGGACGTGGAAGCGCCGGGTTGCTGCTGGTCGCCATGGTCGTCGTCGCGCTCGCGATTGGCTTCCTGAGCGGTCGCGCCGCCGTCGGAGAAGGGCTTCTCTCGCGCTCGAAAGCACCCGAGGCCCGAGTCGCTACGTTCTCCCCCGGCACGCTCGGTCCCGACGACGTCCGCTCCGCGCTCGGGGGCACCAGCAATCCCGCCCAGCGCCGCGCGGTGGTCGAGCAGCTCGTTAAGGTTCGGCTCCTCGCGCATGAGGGCGAGGCGGCGGGCCTGGAGCTGACGCCGGACTTCCTGCGCCGCTACTCGGAGGAACTCGCGCGCGCCTACCTCGACAAGGCGTTCGAGGAGCCGTTCAAGAAGCAGCTCCCTACGGAGGCGGAGATCCGGAAGTACTTCGACGAGAACCAGGCGAAGCTCGGGCGGCCGGAGCGGGTTCGCCTCGCGCACCTCGCGCTCGTCGCGCCGCGCTCCGACGCGGAGGCGCGGACGCGGAAGGCGGCCGACGCGCAGAAGCTCCTCCAGGAGGTCCGGCGCACCTCGAAGGACGAGTACGCCTTCGGTCGGCTCGCCATGACGCGTTCCGAGGACCCCCGCAGCCGGCCCGCGGCGGGCGAGCTGCCGTTCGCGACGCGCGAGGAGCTCGAGGCGAGGCTCGGGCCCGAGGCCGCGGAGGTCGCGTTCGCGGCGCCGCCGGGACGCATCGTCGAGCGCGTCCTCGAGACGGAGCAGGGCTTCCAGGTCGTGAAGGTCATCGCGCGCGAGGCGGGGCGCGAGGCGAGCTACGACGAGCTGCGTGACGCCATCAAGGTGCGGCTCACGGTCGAGCGACGGGAGAAGGCGTTCAAGGAGTTCATGGACGCGCTGTGGGCGAGGTCGGACGTGAAGATCGACGAGGCGGCGCTGAAGCAGGTCGCGCCCGTCGACGGGAAGTCCGAGGGGACGAGCACCTCGAGGTAGCCGGACGCGGGAGGACGGGCCCGTCGAGCCCCGTCCAGCCTGGACAACCGGGGCAGCGGGACGTGCGTCCCGCAAGCAGGCGTACGGGGGAGCGCTGGCTCCTTCGCTGTACCGAGGGGGCTGAGCGCCCTCCCGGGGTCGACCGAAGGAGCTGTCATGCGGATCCGCAACGCCATTCTGGTGCTCGCAATGCTCGCGGCCGCGTGCCAGCGGAGCTCGACCTCCACGCCGTCGACGCCGGGCCCGACCCGGAGCGACAAGCTCGTCCTCGCCGCGGAGCCGATCCGCGGTCAGTACCTCGTGTCGCTCGCCGATGGCCTTGGCGAGGCGGATGCGCGCGCGCTCGCGGCGCGGCACGGCGGCACCTTCGTGCGATACCTCGGGCCGCCGGTGAACGCCGTCTCGCTGAAGGTCGCGCCGGAGCGGGCGGTCGCGATGGCCGACGACGCGGCGGTCCGCATGGCGGAGGAGGACTCGCGAGTCCGGGCCGCCTCCGCCGAGTGGAACCTCGACCGGCTGGACCAGCGCACGCTGCCGCTCTCCAGCGGGTACCACGCGGCCACGACGGGCGCGGGCGTCCACCTCTACGTCATCGACACGGGCGTCCTCCTCTCGCACGGCGAGCTCGCGCCGCGCGCCGACGCGCCGGCGTCGTTCGCGGACGGACCCGAGGGAGGCGACTGCAGCGGCCACGGCACGCACCTCGCCGGCATCGCCGCGGGCGCCACGACCGGCGTCGCGCGCGGCGCGACGATCCACTCGGTGCGCGCGCTCGACTGCGACGGCGTCGGCGCGATGTCATCCCTCGTGCTCGCGCTCGACTGGGTCCGCGAGCACCACGAGTCCCCGGCGGTCGCGATCGTCGGCCTCACCGCGGGGCTCTCGCCGACCCTCGAGAAGGCGCTGCAGGAGCTCGTCGCCTCCGGGGTCACGGTGGTCGCGCCGGCCGGGAACGACACCCTCGACGCGTGCGGACGCCTCCCCGCCGCCGCTCCCGGCGTGCTCGCCGTCGGCGCGACGACGGCGAATGACGCGGTGGTGGACCCCTCGAGCCAGGGGCCCTGCGTCGATCTCTTTGCCCCCGGGTCCGAGATCGAGTCGACCTGGAGCGACGGCGGCCTCCGGCTCGCGAGCGGCACGTCCCAGGCCGCGGCGCACGTGGCGGGCGCTGCCGCGCTCTTCCTCCAGGCGCGGCCCGAGGCGGATCCCGCCACGGTGACCACCGCGCTCCTCGGGAACGCGACGCTCGGCGCGCTCTCCGGCGTGACCGGGACCACCCCGAACCGCCTGCTGTACGTGGGCTTCATCGAGCCCTCGTTCACCGACACCACCGCTCCCGTCGTGGCGATCACCTTCCCGGCAGCCGACGCGGAGGTCGCCGGGACCGTGGCGGTGACCGCGACGGCGACGGACGAGTCCGGCGTCTCGCAGGTCGCCGCCTTCGTGGACGGGATGTACCTCGGCGCCGATGCCGACGGCGGGGATGGGTACGAGGTCGCCTGGCACACCGAGCTGTTCGGGAACGGCCCTCACGTCCTGGCGGTCCGCGCGATCGACGCCGCCGGCAACATGGGCGAGCACGCGATCACCGCAATCGTGAGGAACCCGGGCGCCGCCGAGTACGACGCGACGCTCGGCGCGCCGGTCTGCGCCGCCACCGGCGGCCGCTGCTGGTCGGGCGCGCTCCTCCTCGGACGCGGCCCGGTCGGGCCGGAGGCGAACGCGCCGAACACCATCGGCTCCGTCTGCGGAGACGGCACGGGCGGGCGTTACCGGCAGGACGAGTCGATCGAGTCGATCGAGGTGCGGACTTCTCTCCCCGGGCGGACCTTCGCGGAGGGCGAGTGGGTCGACGTCGAGGTGACGGTCTGGGGGTATCCGGACCACCTGACCGATCGCATCGACATCTGGTTCGCGAACGACGCCGGCGGGCCGGTGTGGCTCTACCTCGGGACGACCGGGATCGACGGTCCCGGCCTGCAGACCAAGAGGTTCAGCTACAAGCTCCCCGCGTACCCGCAGACCCCGAAGCGGCTCCAGCAGGCGGTGCGCGCGACCATCCGCTACGGCGGCGAGCCCGCCGAGTGCACCGACGGACCGTACGACGACCACGACGACCTCGCCTTCGCGGTGGAGAAGGGGACCCCCGACACGGCGAAGCCCACCGTCGCGATCACCGCGCCGAGGCGGGGAGACACCGTCTCCGGCGCGGCCGTGCCGATCGTCGCGACGGCCGCCGACAGCGGGGGCGGCACCATCACGCGCGTCGAGTTCCTGGTCGACGACGCGCTCGTCGGGACGCAGCCGAACGAGGTGAACGGCGCGTTCACCGTGACGTGGAACGCGGACGCGGCGCGGCTCGGGATGCACATGCTCCGGGCGGTCGCGTACGACTCGAGCGGGAACTTCGAGCCGAGCGCGCTGCTGTCGGTCACGGTCGTCGACCCGACGCCGCCGTCCGTCGCCATTGTGCGGCCGGATCCCGGCGCCGTCGTGGGCGGACGCGTCCACGTCGAGGCGGACGCGTCGGACAACCGGGCGGTCACCGCGGTCGAGTTCCGGGCCGACGGGAAGCTGATCGGCACCGCGCTCTCGCCGCCCTGGACCGTCGACTGGATCACGACGGTGGAGACGGCGCAGGCGACGCTCACCGCGATCGCACGCGACGCGTCCAAGAACTCGAAGACGAGCGCGCCGGTGACGGTCACGCTCGACAACGTCGCGCCGGAGGCCTCGATCGTCTCGCCCGAGGCGCTCACGTCCGTGAGCGGGCGAGAGTTCCCGGTGGTCGTCGAGGCGTGGGACCTGAACGGCATCGGGCGGGTGGACGTGTACGCGGGCGGCGCCTACGTCGACACCGCGACGTTCACAGGTGGCAAGCAGTGGTCCGTGAAGTGGAACAGCGCGACCCTGCCGAACGGGCGGGTGACGCTGACCGCCCGCGTCTACGATGCCGCCGGAAACGCCTTCGCGACCGCTCCGGTCGAGGTGATCGTGGCGGACCTGACGCCGCCGGTCGTGGCGGTCGCCGACCCGACCGCCGGGAAGATCGTGCGCCGGACCGTCGACGTCGAGGCCACCGCGAGCGACGACGGGCTCGTGACGGAGGTCGCGTTCCTCGCGAACGGCAGGGAGTTCGGGGTGGACGCCTTTCCGCCCTACGTCATGTCCTGGGACACGACCGACTTCGCGGACGGGCTCACGACGATCGTCGCGCGCGGGAAGGACCAGGCGAGGAACCTCGGGTACGGCACGAGGACGGTGATCATCGACAACACCGGGCCGGAGGTGAGCATCCTGACGCCGCCGGCCGGGGACGTGCACGGCACGGTCGCCGTGAAGATCCATGCGTTCGATCCGAACGGCGTGGACCGCGTCGAGGTATGGGCGGACGCGTTCTACCTGGGGACGGTGGTAGACACGCTGTACCTCGGCACCGCCTCGCCCGTGTCCGTCCCCGACGGAACGTACGCGCTGTCGTGGCCGACGACCTCGGTGGACAACCGCAGCTTCCGGCTGAGGGCGGTCGCGACGGACGTCGTCGAGAATGTCTCCACGAGCGATCCCGTGATGGTCCGCGTGGACAACGTCACGACCGCCGAGTACGACGCGGCGCTCGGCGCTCCCGCCTGCAAGTCGTCCGCCGCGTGGTGCTTCTCGGGGACGCTCCTCGACGGTGCGGGCCGCGCAGAGCTGAACGCGCCGAACACGCTCGGCGGCGCCTGCGCCGACGGGTACTCGAGCGTGTACCACGCGACCGAGTCGGTGGACGCGATCACCGTCGAGGCTTACCAGGGCGCGCTCGCCTCGGGCGGGAGAGTCAAGGTCACGGTGCGGTACTGGGCATACGCCGCGAACGAGGCCGACCAGGTCGACGTCTACCACGCGGCAAACGCGCTCGACCCGAGCTGGGTGTTCACCGCGACGCTGACGCCGGTCGCGACCGGCGAGAACATTCAGTCCGTCGACCTCACGCTGCCGAGCGGTCCGCTGCAGGTGATCCGGACCAACTTCCGGTTCGCGAAGACCGGGCCGTCGACGTGCAGCGCGCCGGTCGTGAACCCGGGCGATCCTCCGCCGACCGACGACTTCGGCGATCGCGACGACCTCGTCTTTGCCGTGGACAGCCCCTCGGACACGATGCCGCCCTCCGTCGTGCTGGAGACGCCTGCGGACGGCGCGACGGTCTCGGGCGACGTCTGGATCCGAGCCTCGGCGGGGGACGACCAGGGGATCGCGCGGGTGGAGTTCCTGGTGGACGGCGCCCTCCTCGAGACGGCCCTCGTGCCGCTGGCGGACGGGAGCGTCCCGGCGACGTATCAGGTGATCTGGCCGTCGCAGCTCGGGGCCGACGGGCTGCACGAGCTCGTGGTGAAGGCCTACGACACCTCCGGCAACCTGGCCACCACCCCGCCGGCCACGGTGACGGTGACGAACGTCGCGAACGCGCTCTTCGACGCGGCGCTCGGCGTCCCGGCATGCGGCGCGCTGGGGAGCTTCTGCGACTCCGGGACGCTCCTCGACGGCCGCGGCCCGCTCGGCCCCGAGAATCACGATCCGAACACGCTCGGCACCACCTGCGCCGACGGGACGGCGGGCGTCTACCACGTGGACGAGTCGCTCGACTGGATCAAGGTCTCGTCCGTGGACGGGCTCCCCCTCGCGGCCGGAAAGCGCGCGCGCGTCGAGGCGCGGGTCTGGGCCTACACCGGCTGGAGCGACGACGCCCTCGACCTCTTCTACGCGACCGCGCCCGGGGATCCGACGTGGGTGCACTTCGCCACGCTGAAGCCGGCCGGCCCGGGCGCGCGGACGCTCGTGGCGGAGTACGTCCTCCCGCCGAGCGCGTGGCAGGCGGTGCGCGGGCGGTTCCGGTACGGCGGGTCGGTGCAGCCGTGCGGGAACGACCTCTACGACGACGCGGACGACCTCGTCTTCGCGGTCGACTACACGCCGAACGCGAGCTACGACGCCGTGCTCGGCGCGCCGGCGTGCTCCGGGACCGTCGCGTGGTGCGACACCGGGACGCTCGTCGACGGCCGCGGGCCGCTCGGGCCCGAGCTGCACGACCCGAACACGCTGCACAGCACCTGCGCCGACGGGACGCTCGGGCAGTACCACGTGGACCCATCGGTGGACGGGCTCCTCGTCGCGACCGCCGACGGCTCCGCACTCCGCGCCGGGGGGACGGCGCGCGTCGAGGTCCGCGTCTACGCGAGCGCGTCCTGGACGAGCGAGCGCGTGGACCTCTTCACCTCGGCGGACCCGGACTCCGCGGCGCCGGCCTGGCAGTACGCCGGGGTCGCGTACCCGAGCCGCGAGGGGAGCCAGGTGCTCTACGGCGCCGTGCCGCTCGGCGGCGCCGGCCGGCATGCGATCCGGGCACACCTCTGGAGACCCGGCGGCTGGTGGTCCGGTGGGTGGGGGTGGAACCCGCCCAGCGTGTGCGGGACGGAGCAGGGCGTGAACGTCGTGGACGATCAGGACGATCTCGTGTTCGAGGTGGCGCCATGAGGGGGAGGCTCACGGTCGTGGTGCTGTGCACGTTCGTGGCGGCGTGCGGCGGAGGCGGGGGAGGAGGAGGACCCGGCCCGGATCCCGGAGGCGGCGGTCCACCTCCGCCGACCACGTTCACGATCTCCGGCAAGGTCAACGGCGTGACCGGCACCGCCTCGATGAGGCTGAACACGGCCTACACGACGCAGACCGTAGTCACCTCGGCGGACGGCTCCTACTCGTTCGGATCGCTCCAGAACGGCACGTACACCGTGACGCCGCAGAAGAGCGGGGCCGGGTTCGACCCGCCGAACCGCATGATCATCGTGAGCGGCGCCGACGTCACGGGGCAGGACTTCCTGGGCACCTTCACGGTCTCGGGGACGATCTCCGGCGCGACCGCGAGCGGAGTGCTCGTCTCGCTCACCGGATCGGCGATCCGCTCGACCTCGAGCGCGAGCAACGGGACGTTCTCGTTCGTCGGCCTCCCGAACGGCAGCTACACGTTCACGCCGTACAAGCCCGGGTACGAGTTCACGCCCTCGACCCTCGACGTGACCGTGAACGGCGCGAACGTCACCGGCCGGAACTTCGTCTCGGCAGTCCACGCCGCGCCCGCGATCTGCAGCGTCGATCGCTGGTGCTGGCGCAATCCGTTGCCGCAGGGAAACGCGGTGCGCTCGCTGTGGGGCGCCTCGGCGACCGACGCGTGGGCAGTCGGCGACGCCGGAACCATCCTGCGCTGGGGTGGAGGTGGCTGGTCGGCCGTCGCGAGCGGGACCGCCCGGGCGCTGAACGGCGTGTGGGGGAGCGGCGCGAGCGACGTGTGGGTGGTGGGCGACGCGGGTACGATCGTGCACTGGGACGGCGCCGGGCTCGCGACGACCGCCGCCGGGACGGCCGCGCTGCGCGCGGTCTGGGGGGCCGGCGCGAGCGACGTGTGGGCGGTAGGCGACGCCGGGACGATCGTCCGCTGGAACGGGACGGGCTGGGATCCGAGCACCAGCGGCACGACCACGACGCTGCGCGCGGTCTGGGGTACCGGCGCGAGCGACGTCTGGGCCGCCGGGGACACAGGGGCGATCCTTCACTGGAACGGGAGCGCCTGGTCCGATCGCAGCATCGCGACGCCCTACGCGCTCCGCGGGCTGTGGGGCACCGGCGCGAGCGACGTGTGGGTCGTGGGAGACGGCAGCACGGTCGCGCGCTGGAACGGCGCGGCCTGGTCGGTCGGCACGGACGGCAGCTCCCCGAACCGCATCAGCGCGATCTGGGGGACCGGTCCGAGCGACGTCTGGATCGCCAAGGTGAACGGCTGGATCGACCGCTGGGACGGAGTGCAGTGGAGGAGCGTCAACAGCGGCGTCACGACCGAGCTGTTCGCGGTGTGGGGGAGCGGCCCCGGCGACATCTGGTTCGCCGGCGCGTCGGGCGCGATCACGCACTCGACCGGCGCCGCAGCCACGGCCGTCTCGGTGATCAGCACCGCGTACCCGCTCAAGGCAGCGTGGGGAACGGGGGCGAGCGACGTCTGGTTCGTGGGTGAAGCGGGGACGATCCGACGTTGGAACGGGACCTCGGTCGCGCCGTACTCGAGCTGGACGACGTACGCCCTCGAGGGCGTCTGGGGGAGCGCGGCGAACGACGTGTGGGCCGTCGGCTACGGCGGCACGGTCCTGCGCTGGAACGGCGCGGCCTGGGCGACGGTCGACGTCGGCGGCACACCCGTGTGGCTCCTCGACGTGTGGGGCAGCGGCGCGACCGACGTGTGGGTGGTCGGCTACCTCGGCACGATCCTCCACTACGACGGCGTGTCGTGGTCGGAGAAGGCGAGCGGCGGGTTCGGGGCACCCTCGCTGAGCGGCGTGTGGGGCAGCGGTCCGAACGACGTGTGGTTCGCGGGCGACCTCGGGATGGTCCGTCACTGGAACGGAACGTCGTATTCCGACGAGCCCCTCGCGACGCCGTCGACCTGGCTCGAGTCCGTCTGGGGGAGCGCCGCGAACGACGTCTGGGGAGTCGGCGGCGTCGGGACCATCGTGCGCTGGAACGGGAGCACGTGGTCACCCGTCGAGAGCGGGACGACGAACACGCTGTACCGCGTGTGGGGAACCGGCGCGAACGACGTCTGGGCCGCCGGCGCTGGCGGAACGATCCTGCACTGGGACGGCGGCGCGTGGTCGAGCCTGTCGAGCGGGACGACCTACGACTTCGACGGCGTCTGGGCAGTCGGGTCGATCGCCTGGGCCGTGGGCGACGCGGGAGCGATCTTGCAGCGCGTGCCGTGATGGCGACGGCTGTCGTTCCTGGACGTCGTATTCGCTAGGTGTGGTGCGAGGATGCGTCAGGTCCGGGCGCCAGCTTCGGGACCAAGGGGTCGCAGGTTCGAATCCTGTCTCCCCGACTCAGCAACCGCCCGTCACTTGGATACTTTCCGGGTGACGGGCGTTCTTCTTCCGGGCTCCGGGGTGCGCTTTCGCGGTGGCCGCGCTCGACGCCCTCTTGCCGTCTGAGTTGCCGGGGCGGTAGGCGTGGCGAGCGCTCGTGGAGAGCGCGCGAAACCGGCCGGCCCGCACCCGGACTCGTTTCGCGTCCCGGAAGGCGCGCCGCTCGCAGCGCATGAGAGTTGCCCCGCTGCCGAGCGCGGCGGTCAGCCTGGCGGTGCCGACTGCCCGGGGGCCGCGAGCCCCTCGGCCGCCTCGGGCGGAGCGACCTCGGCATGGACGACGGCCGGAGCGCCGGGCGTCGTCGCGAGGTTCTCGTTCAGGTATGCCGGATCGTCCGTGACCTCGCGCAGCACGAGCGGGCGCAGCCAGTCCGGAAGCGCGACGTCGGTCGCGCTCGCAGGCAGCTCGACCTCCGCAACCACCAGATCACGATCCGTGAAGGCGTCGATCTCCCACGTCAGCGAGCCGTCCTGGACCCGACGCCGCTGCTTCGCGACGCGGCGGCCCTCCGTCAACGGCCAGAGCGCCTCGAACACCTCGCGCGTCGTCTCCTCTTCCGCCTCGAGCCGTGTCAGGCCGGCCCCTTGCTTGACCGCGCGCCAGTAGCGCTCGCCCCCGGGCCCCCGCACCCGGCGGATCCGCTCGCGCAGGCGCGCACCGGGGAGCCACCCTTGCGCGATGTCGACGACCTCTGCCTCCGCCGCCTTGGGCGGCAGCCCAGCGAGCAAATACTTCCGTTCACGCTCGAGCTTGCCGCCCGCACGGGCCTCGAGCGACGCGGCGATGGCCCGCACCTCGGCCGAAAGCGCGTCCATGCCCTCCCCGCGCCATTCGCGCTCGAGATCTGCGTGGAGCGCGTCGCGCCGCTCGCGCACGAGTCGCGCGACCGCGAGGAGGCCCGCGCGCGGGCTCGGCCGCAGCCGATCGCCCACCACCGCGCCGCTCGCGTCCTCCGAGAAGACGGTCGCGTGGAGGTGCTGGGCCCGTTCGACGGCGGCGCCCACGAGCGCCTCGCGCAGCTCGCCCGCGAGCACGTGCGCGTCGTGCAGATCACCGAGCACGTTCTGAAGCCGCTTCAGGTGATCGATCGACTCGCTCGCATCGGCGTGGCGGTGGCCGCGAAGCGGCTCGAGGAGGTAGCGCAGCCGCTTCCCCTCGATGCGCGCCGCGTGCACGGCCTCCTGGTCCGAGGGGCCACGGATGGCGTCCATCCGCGCGCGCAACGCCTGGACCTGCTCGCCGACCAGCGAGGCGAGCACGCCTCCGAAGCTCGTCCCGGCGACGACACCCGCCTCGACGTTCCGCTCGTACGTCCGGAGCCGCCGCTGAAGCTTCTCTGCGGCGCGCCGGTACCGATCGGCCACGCGTGCCGGATCTGGGCCGCCACGGGTTCGCGCCTCGAACCGCTCGACGAGCAGATCGAGCCCGACGCGCAGGCGTTCCGCCGCAAGCGCCGCGCGCTTCGTCCCCAGCCACTCGAGCTGGACCTCGGAATCGCGCGCCTCGTTGGTGGATTGCGCGATCCTCTTTAGCCTCTTCTCGTGTCGCGGCGGAACGCTATCCTCGAGCCAGGGCCGGAACGCGCGCAGCGTGCTGCGCAGGCGGCGAAGCGTCACCCGGAAATCGTGCAGCACCTCGTCGTCGGCACGCGCCTCGAGCCGCTCGGCGGCTTCGACCGACTCGGAGAGGAGGCCCAGCGCCACGACGCGCGCACCCTCCTCCGCCGAGAGGTCGACCGTTCGCTCATCGATCCGCATGATTCGATGCAAAGCGTCCGGTCCGGACCTCACAGCCGGTCTCCTCGGCGACCTCGCGGCGGGCAGCCTCGAGCCACGTCTCGCCGGCGTCGAGCCTTCCCTTGGGAAGGCTCCAGTCCTTACGCCGCGGCCGATGGATGACCGCGATGCGCGGACCCGCCGACGTCTCCCGCCACACGATTCCGCCCGCCACCCGGCTCAGCGTCATGCAAGCGGATTTCATCATGCCCGCGCGGCTCCCGCCATTGCCACGGGGGAGTGGCGACGCGAATTTGCGTGTTCGACACGTGGCCGGCACGAGTCCGTTCAATGCCGGCGGCGCGCCCGGGCGGGCGTGCCGGAATAGCCGAGGAGCTGAACGGAAGAGCGGCCCGCGGGCGCGGCGCCGCCCCCCACGCGTGCCCGGAGCGCGA
>WNGL01001137.1_pt1 | contig 32461 bp, 28 predicted proteins | sample 5400591 | NCBI WGS metagenome assembly WNGL01 (sample SAMN13153377, study PRJNA577476) | soil metagenome | isolation source: 80 cm soil or saprolite under Garry oak tree replicate 1 | place: USA:California | collected 2016-06-15
CGGGCATGTTGACCGCAGTGCCGGTGAACACTGAAGGCACGTTTTCTACGGGCACGCCTTCGCCCCTTTTCCAGTTTCACGGGCGCGCGCCGATCTCCTCCACCGATGTTTTCAGCTACGACGTCGCCAAAGACGGCAAACGCTTCCTGGTGAACCGGTACGTGAGACCTGAGCGCATAACGCCGCTCACGATTGTGCTGCACGCGCAAAGTGATTTCAAGTCAATAATTTCGAGTTAAAGACAAGTCGAAACGCCGCGCCCAAGTCTAGCCCTTGGGCCGCACTTGAACCGCAGTCCCTTCGGGAAGTGATCCGTCCAGCAATTCGATTTTTCCTCCGCGCACGACTCCGTTGAACTCTTGCCGCGTGGCCACTCGAATGAGTGGTGCTGCCGCGGTCACCCGTCCTGATCCTTGGTCCATAGCGTCGTTCGCCAGTTGGTCGGCTTCGCGGTTGTGGCCCCGCAAAACGTGCTCGATGTTGAACCACTCGAGTTGTGAGATGAGGTGGCTGGCCCGGGCGTGTAGATCACGCAGAGTAGGCTCCTTCACCTTGTAAATGCCCTTGATCTGGCGGACGAGAAGTTCCGAGTCACTGATCACTTTGAGGGCTTTGTGTCCATACTCGATGGCATACTCCAACGCGCCGATGAGCGCTTGATATTCCGCGACGTTATTCGTCTGATGTCCCAGGTACTTGCTCAGTGCAGCGACTTTGTTCCCCTTTGAGTCATGGATGACAACTCCGTAACCCGCCGGCCCAGGATTGCCGCGAGCACCGCCGTCGGTATGCGCGATGAGGTAGTGCTCCGGTGCAGTTTTCATGGCTTTCACCTTCCAGCCGCCAGCCTGGTGCCGAGCCGTTGCGGAAGATTGGCGGCGAAGATTCGCTCTTGCGCCGACCTCACATCGTAAGGAACGCGGCAAAACGTCACAACCCGGCGCTCCGAATCGAACACCGCGAACGCCGCCCGCCAGTCGCCGTCGCGTGGCTGCCCCACCGATCCTGGATTGACCATGTAATTGGCTCCTGTTTCCAGTTGAAAATCAGAGGTGTCGATCTGCCCGATGCTGGCATACGTTGGGTGGATGGCCTCGGCCAGTCCGCCGCGAAGCGAAAACGTCCCCTGAATGTGTGTATGGCCGAAAAACGTGAGGCTCACGTCTGACTCGATCAGCGGTTGTAGTGCCTCCTGAATACTGACCACATACTGGTCTTCGTCGAGCGGCGAGCCATGCACAAATTGAACGCCCGACAATTCCGAAAGCAACACCGGGCCCTGAGGCAGAGCACGCAGCCAATTCAGATTCTCGCTGGTGAGCTGATCGCGGTTCCAGAGTGCGGCAAGACCAGCGATCGGATTGAAGCTCTCGACGTTGTCCAGTCCGGCAACCACCTTGTCATGATTGCCGCGAACGAAGGTTCCGCCGAGCTCCCGCGCCTGCGCAGTGACTTCGTTGGGACTGGCGCCATAACCGACGATGTCGCCTAGATTCACGGTCGCATCGTGCGGCGGCGCTGCCGCAAGGCAAGCTTGCAAGGCTTCCAGATTGCTGTGAATGTCACTGAGCAGGAGTATGCGCATCTTTACTCGGAATTGGGGATTATAAAGCTCACACGTTCATTACCGGGCATCGGGCCCAATGACCAGGACTGACTTCCGTCAAAGGTGGCAGGTGGCGGGCGCACTCGGGCACCCGCAAATCGCATCGTGGTTCAAAAGGACATCCGCTGGGCATACCATGCAATGGAGGAACTGTGCCTTCAATCGTCTGCAGCGGGCGGTTGCGTTCCGTAGCTAGGGTGGGAACAGCTTCAAGCAGTCCGCGGGTGTAGGGATGCGCGGGCGCGCGGAAGAGTTCCTGGCGAGTAGCGAGTTCAACCAGGCTTCCGGCGTACATCACTGCGACCCGGTCTGCGACCTGGGAAACTACCGCGAGGTCGTGGGAGATGAAAAGCATGGTGAGTCCGAACTTTTCACGAAGGCTAGCCAAAAGGTCGAGGATCTGTGCCTGGATGGTGACGTCCAATGCTGTGGTGGGTTCGTCTGCGATCAGCAACTCTGGCCGGTTAACGATTGCTATTGCGATCATTACTCTCTGCCGCATTCCGCCCGAGAGCTGGTGGGGATAGTCGCGAGCACGGCGTGCGGGATCAGTAATCGCTACTTCGCGCAGAGCTTCGACTGCCCTGTCCCGCGCCTCTGCTTTTGAGACATCGCCATGTGCACGAACCGCTTCGGCGATCTGCTCTCCGACCCGCATGACGGGATTCAGGGCGGTCATCGGCTCCTGGAAAATCATGGAAATCCGTGAGCCGCGCAGACGGCGCATTTCTTCCGCATCCAGTCCAGTCAAATTTCGTGGAGCACTGCCGTTGGTTGCGAATAATATCTCTCCGCTGACCACAGCCTGCGGCGGCAGCAGACGCATGATCGCCAGGGAAGTTACTGATTTTCCTGAGCCGGACTCACCGACCAGGCCAAGAACTTCTCCCCGCGACAGGGCAAATCTGACATCGCGGACAGCGGTGAGTGCGCGCGGTGTCGCTGGGAATTCCACGCTCAGATTTTGGATTTCGAGCAGCACACGCTCATGTTAGCAGTGTCGGCTCTCACGAGTGACTGACGTGAGGCGGCGGAGTGAAGATTCGGAATTCGTGGGCTGGTTCCACCCACCTTTCCAAGCCCAGGGAAAGATGGGGCAGCCCCATCTAGCCACCCCGGCGCCCGTCCGCAACTACCTGGCCAAACTCTATAATCAGTTGCTCACCAACCTGCTCTTTCCACGTCTATCTCCATGCAGCCGGGGAAGCTAAGCTGACCCGGCTTCGCTGAGGACAAAAGAGATGCCGGCCGAAGCGTGGGCTGTATCATTTCCGGTTGGCAAGTGTTCTCATCCGGCGGCAAGTCGCGGCCAGGTGGAACGAAGCAGTGGAACGCGGGAATCGCAATCGCGGGACCACATGTTAAGTCAGGTACCACGCCGCATTGACGACACTATGCTGGTGCGGGAGGCGCAGCGCGGCAGTCGCGCCGCCTTCGAGGAATTGGTGCGCCACTACGACCAGGCAGTGCTTCGCCTGGCGTTGCACTTGACCGGATCGGAACACGAAGCCCAAGACATTTATCAGGAAGCCTTCCTGAAGGCTTACAAGAACATCGGCAGGTTCCGTTTCGAGTGCTCGTTTTACACCTGGATTTACCGGATCGTGACCAATTTGTGCCTGGACCAGATCCGCAAGAAGCACGTGCGAAAGGAAGATGCGCCGGTTGCAACGGATGCTGACGGCGAGCAATACGATGTGCTGGCACAGGTGGCGGACGGACGCAGCGGAGCGAATCCGGAGCGGGACCTGATGCGGCGCGAGTTGGGCGGGCGCATTACGCGAGCTCTGGGCAAGCTGACGCCGCGTGAACGCATGGTCTTCGAGCTGAAGCATTATCACGGACTGAAGTTGCGCACCGTCGGCGAAGTGCTGAATACGACGGAAGAGACCGCCAAGAACACGCTGTTTCGGGCAACCCAGAAGTTACGTGGGGCGCTGGCGGATATCAGATGACAGTCCCCGCCCGCTCGCAAAGAACGCGAGAAGGACGGGGCACCCTCGGTGGTTTGAGAGGCAACTATGAAATGTGAATGGGTACAACAGAACGTTGTTTTGTACGTTTATGACGAGCTGCCGGATGATGCCCGGTACGAACTGGAGCAGCATGTCTCGCGGTGTACGACCTGCGCGGCTGAGGTCGAATCCACAAAGAAATTCCGAGCGGATTTTTCAAAGCTCCCAGTGCAGGAGCCGAGCGCGAATTTTATTGCTACCTCGCGCCTGCGGCTGCAGGAAGCGCTCGAGGGAGCCGAGCAAGGGGGCTGGTGGCATCGGATTGCCTTTGATCCTCTTGCCTGGCTGAACCAGATACGCTTTGCTCCCGCGCTGGCCGCGGCGATCTTTATCGTAGGCTTCGCGGGTGGTATTGGGGCGACCTACAGGATGATCAAAGGCACTCCCGTCGAAATTGGGCCCGTCACTCAGACCACTGGGGCCCCCACGCAGGCTTCCATCGGAACCATCGAGTCCGTCTCACAACAGCCTGGCTCCAACCAAGTCACAGTCAAATATGACACTGTCTCTCCCCAGGTGCGTACTGGATCGCTCAACGACCCGAATATCCAGCAGCTGCTGCTGTACGCCGCGAGAAACAACTTCAATGCTGGCGTGAGGATGGATTCGGTGGACTTGCTCACGCAGCAGCCGAATGAGGCCCATGTACGGGAGGCGTTGATGTATGCACTCAGATACGACTCCAACACTGGCGTGCGCTTGAAAGCGCTGAATGGCCTGGGCCCGTATGTAAAGGATGACGTGCAGGTCCGCGACACGGTCTTGGAAGCGCTGATGTCGGATGCAAATCCTGGTGTCAGGATTGAAGCTTTACGTCTGCTGGTGCCGGTGCGCGCGGACAGCAGCGTGCAGGTTGTGTTGCGGCGTTTGGCTGCGAGAGACGAAAACCGCTACATACGTTCGCAGGCGCGCACGTTGATCGCGCAATTGCCTGAAATGAATTGAAGGAGTGAAAAGAACACAAACGACAATGCTGAAAAACCTATCCAAATTCGGACTGCTGGCCTTGCTTGTTACCTTATGTGCAGCACAGCAGACATCCGTACAGAAAGAAGGCAGTAACTGGACGAGCATAGCCAATGGCTCGCTTTCCGGCGTCCGCAACCTGCACATCAAGGTGCAGGTTGGGGCTGTACGGGTCGAGGGCGGTTCGAACCAGGGGATCACGTATGTGATCCGCAACTACTCGAATGAATCTTCCGAAGACCGCGCCCGGCGGCAATTCGACTCTTACAAGATCAGCTCGTACGTGCGGGGCGACACCGCCTGGATTGTGGGCGAGTGGGAAGGCGGGCGCCCGCACAAGTTTTCTTCGGATGTGACGGTGAGCGTGCCGCGTGACATGGAACTGGTCAAGATCGAGACCGAAGGCGGCGCAATTGTGACCACCGGCATCTCGGGCCGGTTGGAGGCGAAGAGCGGTGGAGGCGGGATCCATTTAGACGACATTGGCGGAGCGATCAGCGCGGAAACCGGCGGCGGTGGGATTGACGTTGGCAACGTTGGTGGAGACCTTACGGTTCGCACCGGCGGGGGGACGATTCATATTGGTTCCGCGAAGGGCAAAGTGATTGCCGAGAGCGGTGGCGGAAACCTGGTGCTAGTCTCGGGATCGCAGGGAGCTTCGCTTCAAACCGGTGGTGGCACTATTCATGTGGACAAGTGCACTGGAGAGGTGAAGGCCTCGACCGGCGGCGGAGGAATTGAACTCGGCGAGATCGGAGGCGGGGCGCAGATGGACACTGGGGGCGGGAGCATCAAGATTTCCTCCGCTACTGGCCCGGTCAAGGCGGGGACCGGCGGTGGCAGTATCGAACTGTGGGGAGTGCCTACGGCGCATGTTGAAACCGGCGCTGGATCGGTCATCGCCAAGTTCATCTCGTCCAGCGGAGAACGCAGTGACTCGATGCTGGAGACTGGCGTGGGAGATATTACTGTGTACCTAGTGCCGAACATCAACATGACCGTTCGAGCCAGCATTGAAGCCGCGAACGGCCATCACATCGTGTCCGATTTTCCGGAGATCAAAATTTCGTCGGAAGGCGGACAGTGGACGAAGTTGGTTACGGCAGAAGGGAATCTGAACGGCGGCGGACCAGTCCTGAAGGTACGTACGACTATGGGCAACATTTATATCCGCCGTGCGCAATAGAGGGGGGAGAATTATGAGAATCAGAACAACAACCTTGGCGATTTTGGCGGTCCTTTTGGGAATAGTGGCCTTGCCGGGCGCGTCGTTGGCGCAGCCGGGGGGACAGCCATACGTCTTCTACAGCGAAGAGCCCTGGGGTGGTTCGTACCTTGGAGTAGATACCCGAGATGTAACGCCTGATCGCGTAGGTGCGCTTCACTTGAAGGAAGAGCGCGGCGTTGAGGTCACTATGGTGGACCAGGACGCTCCTGCCGGCAAAGCCGGGCTGAAAGAGCATGACGTCATTCTCAGCATCAATAATCAGTCGGTTGAAAGCGTCGAGCAGTTGCGGCGGATGATTCGCGAAATCCCTGCCGGACGCACGATTGACATTGGCATCAGCCGCGACGGCCAGACCACGACTCTGAAAGCCCAGCTCGCCGAGCGCAACAAGTCGTTGAGCGCTAACCACAATTTCAATTTCACCATGCCGGCGATCCCACCCATCCACATTCCGCAAATCAACATGCCGGAGATGGATCCGTTCACCGTGGTGGTAATCCATTCGCTTAAGCGCAGTGGCTTGCTGGTTGAGAACCTCTGTCCACAACTCGGAGACTATTTCGGGGTGAAGAACGGTGGCGGGGTGCTGGTGCGCTCGGTGGAAAAGGGCAGCCGGGCCGAGCAGGCCGGCTTTCGGGCTGGTGATGTCGTGATTCGCGTCAACGGCTCGGCGGTCAACGACGCCAGTGATTTTACCCGGCTGTTGCGGGCGCGCAATGAAAACAAAGCCTCGGTAACAGTGATGCGAGACCGCAAGGAGCAGACTCTGACGATCACGCTACCGGAGCCCAAACGCTCCGGGTCCGTCGGTGACAGTGGCGATGAAGCCCTTGATTCCGAAACCAGCATCGAGATCGACCAGGCGCGCAAGATGGCCGCATTAGCGCCGGAGTTGATGACGGCTGAGATTAAGAGAATCCAGCCGGAACTGGAACGCGCGAAGAAGCACATCCAGGAGGAAATCCTGAGTCATCGCGGTGAATTGAAAAAAGACATGGAGAAAATGCAGCAGGAGCTGCGAGAAGAGCAGAAGGAATTGCAGATCGAAATGAAGAAGTGGAAATCGGAAGCAGAGATCTAGCGGTTGCGAACGCCGACTTTCACCGCTGTTGCTGGCGCGAGCTGCGGCCCCATCGCGTGAAGGTCTTGATTGCCCCGAGGACCACGAGGCAGAGCCAGAAGTCCAGCACAACCCCCAGATCAAACCGCATCGGCACATGGCGGGCCACCGGCGGGAGATGGGGCATGAGCAAGAAATACACCACATTCCCCGCCACCACGGCGATCAGAGATTGGACGAAGTTCTCTATAGCTGGTTTTGACACCGGACAACCCGCATTTGGTCTAGCTTTCGTTTACTCCCGGGGAAGCTACTATGGCTGAATACCAAGCCAATAGCTAAGTGCTGCTTTTGTTACCATCCCTTCAGATGCTGGAACCTTGCACCGCTGTTCAATATGTGAAAGGGATTGGCCCGCGGCTCTCTGAAATTCTTGCCGCTAAGGGCATCCATACGGTGGATGACCTTCTCCATTATCTCCCTTTCCGTTACGAAGACCGCCGGAATCCTCGCGGGATTGCAGAACTAAGGGCAGGAGAGATGGCCACGGTCATTGCCGAGGTGCGCACCTCGGGGCTATTCCGTACTCGCCGTCTGCCTATTTTTCAGATGACTGCCGGGCAGGGTCGCGCCCGCCTGAAGTGCATTTGGTTCAACGCTGCTTACCTTCGCGACAAGTTCCAACCTGGCCAAATGGTTGCCCTTTATGGGCGGGTGGAGGACAACCGCGGCGAGATGCAACTGGTGCAGCCGCAGTTCGAGATTATCGGCGACGGCGAGGGCGAGGCCGAACAGAAGGTCGCGGAATCACTCGAAATCGGGCGCATTGTTCCGATCTATGAGTCGGCGGGTCAGGGACGGCTGACCTCACGCTGGTTTCGCCGCATTATCCATGCCGCATTGGAAAACCTTACGCCCGAGCTGCCGGAGGCCATTCCCGGCGCAGTGCGCAAGCGGCTGAACCTACTGCCGCCGCGCGAGGCGCTGTGGAAAGTGCATTGGCCGGAAGCGGGGGAGAGTCTCCAGGATTTGCAGGCATCGCGCACACCGGGGCACGTCCGGATGATCTTTGAAGAACTCTTCTTCATTGAACTCGGCCTCGAACTGAAGCGCCGCGAGCAAAAAGCCCAGACAGGAATTCCTTTCCGGCTCAACGACGGGGTCCGCGAAGCGATCAAGAAGATCCTGCCATTCCATCCCACGGCAGCCCAGAAACGGGCGCTCAAAGAAATCGCTGTGGACATGGGGACGTCATCCCCGATGCGCAGACTGTTGCAAGGTGACGTGGGATCGGGAAAGACGCTGGTCGCCTTCGAGGCCGCCATCATTGCGATTGAGAACGGATACCAGGTAGCGCTGATGGCGCCGACAGAAATTCTGGCCCAGCAACATTGTTTCTCTGCCAGACGAATTCTGGAGCCTTCTGGATATCGCATTGTGCTCCTGACCGGTTCCCTTGAGGAGGACCGTAAACGTGAAACCCGCCGCCACATTGCGCAAGGAAACGCGCAACTGATCATAGGGACGCACGCGCTGATCGAGCAGAGAGTTGAATTTGCAAAGCTAGGGTTGGTGATTGTGGACGAGCAGCACCGCTTCGGCGTCCTACAGCGTTCTAAGCTGATGAGGAAGAGCGGAGAAGGTGGCGCTGGCGATGCTGATGTGGAGACACGCGGCCATGTGGGGACGGACGCCCTCGGCCGTCCAGTAGAGCGGAGCTCGATAACGACCGCGGCAGAGCCGGATGTCCTGGTCATGACCGCGACTCCCATTCCCCGCACCCTTGCCCTTACGCTCTACGGCGACCTCGACATCAGTGTACTGGACGAAATGCCGCCGGGAAGGACCCCAATCATCACTCGCCGCGTAGGCGATGAGCGCTCAGACGAGGTCTGGCAATTCGTTCGCAAGCAAGTAACGGCGGGACATCAGGCCTACGTCGTCTATCCGGTGATCGAAGAAAACGAAGAGACCGAGCTCAAAGCTGCCATGAAGATGTATGGCGAGTTGAGCAAGAAAGTCTTTCCCGATCTTCGCGTAGCGGTGCTGCACGGGCGAATGGAGCCGGAGTTGAAAGAGCAGGTGATGCGGCTGTTCCAGAAGGGCGAGATCAGCATCCTGGTTTCGACGACGGTGATAGAAGTCGGCGTGGACGTTCCCAATGCGGCGGTCATGGTGATTGAACACGCCGAACGCTTCGGCCTGACCCAGCTTCATCAGTTACGCGGACGCATTGGTCGTGGCGCGGCGAAGTCGTATTGCATTCTGATGACGGGCGGGAAAGTCTCTGAAGAAGGCGAACGCCGTCTGGATGCCATGGTCCGCACCACCGACGGCTTTCAAATCGCTGAACTAGACCTCGAGCTGCGCGGCCCAGGAGAATTCTTCGGCACCCGCCAGGCAGGGCTGCCCAGCTTCCAAGTTGCCAGTCTGATCCGTGATCGTGATCTGCTGGAACTGGCCAAGAAGGAAGCCGGTGCGGTGCTGTCTGGGCCGAACTCAGAAATCTCGCAAATTGAGATAGACAGCGCTTTGCGGCAGATGCGCACTCGGTGGCAAAAGACGTACGGGTTGGTGGAGGTGGGCTGAACCGTGTGGCGCGGACATTCTTGTCCGCGAGAGGTGGTACGCCGACATTTCGCGGCGTACTTCGCTTTTGTTTCACTTAGCTGAAAAGGGAGTTGTGTGTGGTGTACTCAGCAGTCTAACGTGTGTGGCTGTGAAGCGCGCGTCGATTGCTTATGTTTTGTTGACTGCCATAGCGATGGCCAAGCCTCGTAGCAGTCACCATTCACGTCACCGGCAGCCATATCGACTGGCATCCATATCCGAACGTTGCATTCAGCGCGTTTGCTGACGTTACCGTGCCAGATGGTTCGAAGGCCACGATTTAGTGTGAGCAGCATTTGCGTTATTGTACCGATCTTCAGCCCGGGGGACTACAAAGCCGAGATCAGCAAAGACGTGGTGTGGGTATACGTCGAGCTTCCTGTCGAAAAGGTCACGTATAGCCCCGACGGCACTCTCTTGCCGAGAAAAACGCGGGCTAGAGAAACTGAAGTATCACGTCGCGTTTGCGGCCCACTGACAAGGCCAGGTGAACAGCGCGGTCGCGTTAGCCTATTTGAAAAAACTTGCCTAGCGAGACTGTTACTTCAGCCTTTCCATTCGCTGCCAACTGACTGCGAAGATTGTCGTCGAAGCTAATTCCGTATGCATAGGCTGCATTGTAGCATCGCCCTGGGGACGGAACTCTTCACAAGTTCTCCGTCTCGTAAAAAATCGAATTTCCCGTCCTTTTCCACAATCTCCATTTTCATCTGAGAAATCCTTCGTATTTGTGAATTCCGATCCCAAAATATTAGATGCTGGAAGCCTCACGTCACGGGTAGTTACTGAGGTTATTCTGGCATTCTGCCACGGACGAAACTTCGCCAAACTCGTCATACTTGCGATGCGCTGTACCGTGCAGAGATAATCATCGCTCATGACTACGCAGGCTGACCTATACCGTGAGCTGCCGGCAATCGACGAGCTTTTGCGCGAGGCGGGCATCGCGGGGCTAATCGCACGGGAAGGCCAGGCCGCAGTCGCAGATGCCTGCCGCGCCGTGCTCAGCTATCTTCGTGCCGAAATTTATGCTGGACACCTTGATGCCGGTAAGCTGGCAATTGCCTTATCGGGCATTCCCGCGGCCGTCGAAAAAGAGCTCTGTAAGGCCGTTCGCTATTCCTTTCGCCCCGTCATCAATGCCATCGGAGTGATCCTGCACACCAACCTTGGCCGGGCGCCGCTGTCCGCGTCCGCGTTGGAGCATATCCGAGAGACTGCGGGGGCGTATTCAAACCTGGAATTCGATTTGGACTCCGGGGAGCGAGGCAAGCGGGATGTACACGTTGACCGGCTGTTTCGTAGGCTGCTTGCAGATCAAATTGCCGAGCCTGACTCGGCAGGACGGGCGAGGGCGCCCGTCCCCACACAGGCACCTATTCCATCACAAGCACAAATCTCTACCATCGTGGTTAACAACAATGCCGCGGCGGTTCTGCTGGCCTTGAACACTTTCGCCGAAGGCGGGGAGGTTATCGTCTCTCGCGGAGAGTTGGTCGAAATTGGCGGTTCGTTTCGCATTCCGGATGTAATGGCCAAGTCGGGGGCAACCCTCCGCGAAATTGGGACCACTAACCGGACCCGAATCGCGGACTACGAGCGCGCCATCAATGAACGAACTCGACTCCTGCTCCGAGTTCACCGGTCGAATTTTGAGATCATCGGATTCACCGAGCAGCCATCCGTCACGGAATTAGTGGCCCTCGGGCAAAAGCACAAGCTTCCGCTAATGGAAGACCTGGGTAGCGGTGCGTTGTTTGATCTGCGCGCGATTGGGATCAACGACGAGCCCGGCGTGCTCGACAGCTTGCGGTCTGGCGTGCACGTTGTGACATATAGCGGAGATAAGTTGCTTGGCGGACCGCAGGCAGGCTTGATCAGCGGACGCGAAGATCTGGTCAAGAAAATGCGCAGCAATTCTCTGTTCCGCGCGTTGCGTGTGGATAAGCTAACCTACGCCGCGCTGGAGGCCACTCTTCTCACCTATGTCAAACGCGATTACGCGGCGGTGCCAGTTGTTCGTATGATGGAACTCTCGAAGGCTGAGATTGCGCGACGTGCGGAAGCGCTAATTTCGCAGCTAGAGTCATGCAAATTGCGAGCAGAGCTGATTGATGGAGAATCGCTGATCGGAGGCGGCTCGGCGCCGTCCGCGATCCTGCCGACAACCTTGGTTGCGGTCACGTGCAATAGTCTCAGCGCCAGCGAGCTGGCCACCCGTCTGCGCGCGTCGGATCCTCCAGTGATTGCGCGAGTCGAAGAAGCTCGCGTGTTGCTCGATCTGCGTACGGTCTTTCCTGAGCAAGACGAGGCCGTGAGCCAGATCCTCATGCAGATCGCGGCCCAGCTGAATTCGTGCCGAGACTAAGGGTGGAGCAGGGCTTTTTGGCCCTGCATTACGATTACCAGCATGTTGAAGGCTTTAGCCGTTGAGGTACTTCTGTCACAGCCGTTGCGAAGTACCTCAGGGGCTGGAAGCCCACATGCTTTCTGCTATTAAATGCAGGCCTGCAAGGCCTGCTCCACCCAAGGTCGAAACCTGCCTCAAGTCCGGCTAAAACGTTTTTTCTTTGAATTGCCCATCCCAGCAGTGTAGAAATCTAGCTGCAACTTTTTCTGTTGAATCCCACCGGAAGGATGAATTGGCGCAATGATAGTGATGAAGACGAGCCTTGCCGTGGCGCTGCTCAGTGCCAAGTTCGAGTCGCAGATTACAGGGATTGACTGGTTTGTAATCGCGATTTACTTCAGCATTCTGCTCGGCGTGGCATGGTGGGTGGTCAAGAGGGGAAAAGACTCGGCCGCTGATTACTTTCTGGCGGGACGCAACCTGGGATGGTGGATCATTGGCGCGTCCATCTTCGCGTCGAACATTGGCTCGGAACATGTGGTGGGCTTGGCGGGTGCGGGAGCTACGAGCGGGGTGGCTCTGGCCCACTATGAGTTGCACGCCTGGTGCCTGCTGGTGTTGGCTTGGGTCTTCGTACCGTTCTACATGCGCTCCATGGTCTTCACTATGCCGGAATTTCTGGAGCGCCGCTTCAGTCCCGCGTCGCGCTATGTTCTCTCCATCGTCTCCATCATCACGTTCATCGTTTCCAAAATTGCCGTCGGCATCTTCGCCGGAGGGGTGGTCTTCGGTACGCTGCTTCCGGAGCTGCACATCACTGTCGGTGGGACCACGATCGACAGCTTCTGGATCGGCTCTGTGCTGGTAATCGCACTGACCGGTCTGTACACGGCGTTAGGCGGTATGCGGGCCGTGGCGTACAACGATGCGGTGCAGACATTTGTTTTGATCCTGGGATCGTTTTCGCTTACAGCCTACGGCTTGGTCAAGCTCGGCGGATGGCACGAACTGCGTTATTGGTGCGGCTCGGACATGTTCAATCTGTGGAAGCCGCTGATCCCTCCGGGTGTGCAGGGCACGTGGGCGCCGGTCTTGCAGACAGATTCCGCCGGTAACATCGTCAAAGAAGCTTGGTACTTCAACGGATATTTCCCCTGGCTGGGCATGCTGTTTTGCGCTCCGATCATAGGACTGTGGTATTGGTGCACCGACCAATATATTGTGCAGCGCGCGCTGGGAGCGCCGAATCAAGCGGTGGCGCGGCGAGGGGCGATTTTTGCTTCCTTCCTGAAACTGTTTCCGGTCTATCTGTTCATCATTCCGGGACTGATCTGCTATGCATTGGCCAAGAGCGGTAAGATTCCAGCGCTGGCCGGCATCGTCGGCCCCGACGGAAAGGCGATTCCAGGGGTCGCTCAGGGTGCGTTCCCTATGATGGTGCAGTATCTTTTGCCCCCCGGCCTGCGCGGTCTGGTGGTGGCTGGACTTTTATCGGCGCTTATGGGTTCGCTGGCCGGAGTGTTCAACGCATGCTCCACGTTGTTTACGGTTGATCTTTACGAAAAGTGGAGGCCAGGGGCGTCGCAGCACCAGATTGTTCGCGTGGGGCGCATGGCGACTGCCGCCATGGTTTTGGTTGCGCTGGCCTGGATACCGGTTATCAAGGGCGCGTCGGGGCTCTATATCTACCTGCAGGCGGTCCAGGGATATCTGGCGCCGCCGATCTTCGTGGTGTTTTTCTTCGGCGTGTTTTTCAAACGGCTGAATGCCCAGGGGGCGCTTTGGGCGATGATCGTGGGCTTCGCGCTAGGCGTTTTCCGCATGCTGGTGGATACGCCTGTGAGCCTAGGGCTGGGCGGCCTTCAGAATGGGTATCAGCAGGGCTCGTTTCTCTGGATCATCAACAATATTTACTTCCAGTATTTCAGTGTGCTGATCACGATTGTTTCAGCGGTGGTCATGGTGGTGGTGAGTCACTTGACCGCCGAGCCGGATTATCAGCGAATTCAAAACCTCACCTTTGAAACTACAACCGGCGCAGACCGCGCCGATACCCGTGCCAGCTGGGGGTGGAAAGAGGTGGCGGGATCGGGGCTGGTGCTGGTGTGCATCCTGGTGGCGTATCTATATTTCAGGGGATAGGAGTCGAGTTCTGGGGAAGGGCACGACTTTCAGTCGTGCCGTAGAGCCCTTCAACTCCTATCAGCACGGCTGAAGCCGCGCCCTTCCCGGTTTCAGCGCCCAACCCCTAATACCAAGCCGAAGGCGTAGACTATGCGATGCCATGGCCACCCTCTTCACCATCGGCCATTCCACCCGCAGTCTCGACGAGCTGATCGAAGCTCTGCATGCGCATTCAATCCAAACTCTGGTAGACATTCGTTCCTTCCCGATGTCGCGCCGACTGCCGCATTTCAACCGCGAATCACTGGAGAAGTCGTTGCCTGAGGCTGGAATCCAGTATGTCTGGATGAAAGGCTTGGGCGGCCGGCGGAAGAAGTCTCTTGAGGACTCGCCGAATGTTGCGCTCCGCAACGAGAGCTTCCGCAATTATGCAGATTACATGCTTACGCCTGATTTCGAGAGCGCCATTGCCGAGTTGATCAAGCTTGCCGAACAGTCCCGCACCGCCTACATGTGTGCCGAGCGCGTGTATTTCCGCTGCCACCGCATGCTGGTTTCCGATTGGCTGGTCGCACACGGACATGAGGTGCTGCACATTGACGACGAAAAGCCAGCCAAGCCACACAAGCTGATGGCGGAGGTAAGACTGATTAACGGACAACTGATTTATCGTGGCGACAAGGCTGCTGTAGGCCGTGCGCTGCCGGGTGGAGCAGGCCTTTCAGGCCCGCATAAAGGCTAGCAGAAAGGAAAGGCTTCAGCCGCTGAGGTACATAGCACAGACTGGCACCACCTACCGCAGCGGCTGAAGCCGTCAACAAGATTGCCGCTCAAATGCAGGGCTGAAAGCCCTGCTCCACCCGGAGTATGTCTTCAGCCGTGAAAAGTGCAGCACCACGCCTGTGCTAACGTATCCCCATGATTGTCGGCACTGGAATTGATATTGCCGAAGTGCCACGGATTGCCGAATCCATACAGCGTTTTGGCGATCGTTTCTTGCGTAGGGTTTTCACTGAAAGCGAAATCCAGTACTGCGAGTCCAAGTCCAACCGCATCGAGCGATACGCGGCGCGCTTCGCGGCGAAAGAAGCAGCTATGAAGGCCCTGGGAACGGGATGGAGCCGCGGGGTTCGATGGCGTGATATCGAAGTCTTCCGCCAGCCGGGAGGCAGGCCGACCATCAAGTTTCACGGCAAAGCCGCGGAATTTGCGGCCCGGATGAACACGAAGAATGTGGCTCTTTCGCTTTCACACACTTCCGAGCAGGCAATCGCGCAAGTGATTCTGGAAAGCTAGTCATTGGTCGTGCGTCGTTGGTCGTTGGCGAACCATCTAACTGCCGAGATCGCTGAGATCGCGGAGGAAACCAAAAAATCGTCAGTCGGTAGATGCCGCCAACGGCCAACAGCCAACGACCAACGACGGTTCTGATAGACTGGCCGCTTTCATGTCTGCTATAAACGAAACGCTCCCGCAACTCCAGCCCGCAGCTGCGAATCAGCTATGCGGAAAGACTTTACTCGCCGGCATTGCGCTCAGCAGCTTCTCCGCTCTGCTGCTGGAACTCGCGCTCACGCGACTGTTTTCTGTTGTTCTTTTCTATCATTTTGCTTTTCTCGCCATCTCCATTGCGCTGCTGGGGCTTGGGGCAGGCGGAGTCTTCGCGCATCTGGGGAAAGAGCGGCTGAATTCGTGGGATCTACGCGGCATTGCCACAGCTTGCACCGCGCTCAATGCGGCCGTCATCCCGATTGTGCTGGAGATCGTTTTGCACGTGCCGGTATCGCTGGAGCTGAGCGGAGGCAACTTTGTTCGGCTCACTGCAATTTACATTTGCTCGGCGGTCCCGTTCTTTCTGACCGGAATGCAATTCTCGGTGATCTTCGCGCGAGAATGCTCCCGCATCCCGAGGCTCTACGGAGCTGACCTCACCGGCGGAGCACTGGCATGTTTGGCAATCGTTCCTCTGCTGAACTGGATTGGTGGACCGAACGCAATTCTATTCGCAGCGTTTGTTTCTGGAATCGCGGCGGTGGTGTGGAGCGCGACGTCCAGAGTGAGAAACGGGACGCTCTGGCTGAGCGCTGCCTTGGGCCTCTTAATCATTGTGAATTTCTCAGGACGTTTCATTGACGTAGTCTGGGCCAAGGGAATTCGGAGAGAGAATGTCGAGTTTTCGCGCTGGAATGCCATCTCTCGAGTGGAAGTGGACCGCGAGAATTCCGGCGCCAAGGTGATCGTTATCGATGCCGACGCGAACACCTTCATCATGAATGCTGATCCGAAGCGCTGGGAGGGATCGCAATGGCAGGATGACCTGATGGCTGCGCCGCCAGCGGTGGTGAATGCGCTCCGGCCGCATGGCGATTACGCGATCATCGGGCCGGGCGGCGGCGTGGACGTGTTGCGCGCGGTCGCCAATGGCAGCCCCAGCGTGACCGGAATCGAAATCAATCCGATCATCGCGAACACCATTATGCGGGAGCGCTATGCGGACTTCGCACAGCATCTTTACCAGCGTCCCGAGGTGCACCTGCATGTGGGCGATGGGCGGTCGTTCATTCGCAATGCGACTGCACAATACGATGTCGTGCAGATGACGTTGGTTGATACCTGGGCGTCCACTGCAGCCGGAGCCTTTGCCTTGAGTGAGAACAGTCTCTACACTACGCAGGCATTCCGGGAATATTTTGAACATCTGAAGCCAGATGGCATTATTGCCGTCACCCGATGGGAATTCCGCGAGCCGCGAGAGGCCCTGCGCGTGGTTTCGGTCGCGATGGAGGCTCTGCATGAGCTCGGAGTGACGGATGTGTCGCGGAATTTCCTCGTTGTATCCGAGGGCGAGCTTGACGAAGATGGGATTCCCGTCGCGGTCCTCGCAAAAAAGAGCGCGTTTACTCCTGAAGAGGAAGAAGCAGTCCAACAACACCTTCGCGACTATTCGCCGTTGAAGTTTTTGTATGCTCCGTCGGAAAGAGGGACGAACGCGTTTGCCGGACTGATCAAGAGCAACAGTCCCGAAGCATTCACTCGGGACTACGCCTACAATGTCACTCCGGTGACCGACAACGCCCCATTTTTCTTTTTCACCCTGAAACCGAAGCGTCTTCTCCATTTGAATTCAAACATGAGTGCGATGGACTGGAAAGTGAACCTGGGAGTGGCGGTACTAGGCATGCTGCTGGTAATTTCATTGCTGGCGGTGCTCGTGTTCCTGGTTTTACCGCTGCTGGCGCAGAGAGGAACTAGGGAGCATCCTACGCGGGCGCTTTTCTACTTTGTCGCGGTCGGACTCGGTTACATTCTGGTTGAAGTTACATTTATTCAGCGATTTGTTCTGTTCCTCGGGCATCCGACCTACGCGCTCACGGTGGTGGTGTTCCTAATACTGCTTTCAAGCGGCGCCGGCAGCGTTGCCTCGAGAGAGTGGCTTTCGGATGGCCGCAGAGTCTGGCTGCCGCTGGTACTCATTGTCTTGGGAGTACTGGCATATGTTGGGGTGCTCCCAACCCTTCTGGATCGCTTGGTGGGGGCCGCGTTCCCCGTGAAATTGCTGATCAGTGCAGGGTTGCTGGTGCCGCTCGGTTTCGCGATGGGCATGCCATTTCCCACGGGACTCCGCGCGCTGACAAACAATGAGCATGCGCAACCTGGCCAGAATTCCATCGAGTGGGCTTGGGCGATGAACGCTGCCTCCAGCGTCCTGGGCTCGGTGCTTGCCATTGTGCTTGCCATCCAGTTCGGCTTGAACATCACTCTAGCCTGCGGAGCCGCCGCCTATCTCATGGCACTTCTGTTGAGAAGGAAGCTACACCCAGGCCTGCGTCCGGCTTAGGCAGCCTCTGTATTCTGCTATTATCAGGAAAATCCTGAGGGATCGGGCCATCGGGTGATCGGATCATGTGAAGGCCATTTTGAATTAGCTGATGGCCCAATGATCAGATCTCACAATCTGTCAGGGCTGCTTGGGAGGATCGTTGCCTAGCCAGAAGCAGTTGAAGTGGTCTCAACTGAAGGTCGGCATCACGGTGATAGTGGCCAGCATCACCCTGGCGGTGCTGATCTTCCTGATGAGCAATACCGGCGGACTTTTCACTAAGAAGATCACTCTAAAATCCTATGTTGATGATGCTAACGGGCTGCGAGAGGGAGCCCCCGTCCGCCTTAGCGGCGTCGATATCGGCAATGTCAAGGGAATCCGCGTGGTCGCCAAGCCACTAACGCCGGTCGAAGTCACGATGAAGGTCAGTATGAAGTACGACTTCGACCTTCGTAAAGACTCGAAGACTCTGCTCTCCACCGCCGGAGTGCTGGGCGAAACCTATATTAATATTGACAGTTCACAAGCCACAGGACCGGCGGCGCAGGATGGGGACACACTGCCTAGCGCGGCGGTGCCAGGATATGAAGAAGTAATGCGCGCGGGCCAGAGCACGCTGCAGAATATGGATGCGCTGCTCAAGCGCGCCGACCGGATCATTGCGTTTGTCGAAAGCGGCCAGGGGTCAATCGGCAAGTTGATTTACGATCCTAGTCTGTACAATCGCGTAAATTCTACGGTCAATGAGTTCCAGAATCTCGTTAGAGAAATATCCCAAGGCGAGGGAAGCCTGGGGAAACTGATTAACGACGACGAGTTGTATCAGAAAGCAAACGGGACCATCGACAAAGTCAATAAGATGATCGATGACCTGAATGCCGGGAACGGAACGGCGGGCAAGTTGCTGAAGGACCCTTCCCTTTACAACAACGCCAATCAGACCATCGCAAATTTCAAGCAGCTTAGCGATGACATTAACTCCGGCAAGGGCGCCATTGGAAAGTTGACGAAAGACCAGGAATTCGCAAATAAGTTGCAGAACACCATGAACCGGTTATCAGATTTGATCGACAAATTCAACAACGGCAATGGCAGTGCAGCCTTATTCATCCGTGATCCTGGTGTTTACAACAATACGAACAAACTCCTCACCGATACCCAGGAACTGATCAAGGCGATCCGTCAGAATCCAAAGAAGTATCTGACCATACATCTAAAACTTTTTTAGGCGATCCGGAACTGGAACTATTCATGTAGGGGCGGGTGCCCTCACCTGCCCCCCAGACGAGGGCGTCTGGGGTTACATGTTCAGCGTTGCAGTAAGTCCACCGGCTGATGAACATCGTGCACCCGGAAATGCTGCGCGAGCGACGGATATTTCTTCCTCACTTCCTCAAACATGGCGTAGGCAACGTTGCGATAAGAAAAGTGCCCGGCGGGGCCAGTCCGCAACTCCGAGATGTACACAGCCTCGGCGAAATCCATCTTGAAAAGTGTGCGCTTGCGGAACCCCAGCGGGATGGCGTACTGCGAATTCTCCGCTGATTCTGAAGCAGCGCCATTCGCTAAAGTTTGAACTGCTTTTGACGTTTGCTCCATCGCGGCCTTGTAAGTATCGAGGGCGCCGGCCGGTTCGAGTTCTTTCGGGGCCTCATATCCGTGTTTCGTTGTGAATTGCTGCTCGATCTGGATGCAGCGGCGATGACGGTGCATGTCACGGAAGCCGCCAATGTCCATCAGGATGTCAAAGCGGAACTGCTGTCCTGCCCGGAACGAACGCGGCATTTCGTCGTGGCGTCCGCGATGGCGCAGGCCGGTGGCAATAATTTCGCGGCGACGGGCTTCGCCAATGTCCTCGACAACGCCTCGAATCTGGCGATATGCGTGGCCGCAGTGCTCGTAAAGCAGCGTGGCCGCGAGTTCCACTTCTAGAGGCTCGTCGTCCAGCAAATCGACTGGGGGAGCCTGGCTGACAGTCGCGGACCGTATCAGCTCGGATGCCATCTGCCGCAATTCCCGGCGCGTTTCCGTTTCGTAAGGATTGGGGTCGGCGTACTTGACCAAAGTCGGAGAAACGCGGACTTCCTTCAGGAGCTCTGCTTCAGCTTTGCCACCGAGGTCAGGTGAAACTTCACGGATGGATTCGACCAGTTTGCGAAGCGACTCATGATTCACGTTGTAAGCTGCTGAAGTTGCCGCTCGCTTGAGCAGTCCGCCGAGGTCTCTCACTTCTCTGTGAGTGTGGGAGAGCAGGTGGGATATCTGCGTTTCCAGGGTCCGGGCATTCACTATTTCGCCGAGAGAAGTGTTGGCAGCAAGCGGCAGCAGGTAACGAGAAATATCGAAGGCCCGGGCCTTGAGAGTGCGCTCATAAGTCTCCTGCTTCATTTCCGCAGGTTTGGGCGTAATCTCTGCGAGATAGCGGAACATCTTTTCCGAAAGCGATTCATACTCCGAAAAAAGACCGTCAACGGTTCGCCGGTAGAGTTCGCCTGCTCTCTCATCTGGGCCGAAATCCGGTGTGTAGTAGCCGCTTTTTCTGAAATCCTGATAACGAGTGGAGCGCTCCTGCCCATCCCAGCGCTGCTCATCGGCGACCACAATGGCCGCTAGAATGGACAGCCGCTCAACTGCGAGGGCAATGTGAGCCAGATCGGCAATCGAACGATGTCCGTACTGGAAATAGAAAGTGTTCAGGAATTTCTCTGCCTTCTGTGCGCTGATTTCCTTGAGCGACTCTTTCATCGACAGGGCCGAGCGCGAATACTTGGCCATGGCGTAGGCTTGCACTTCGGGTTCAGCGCCGAAGACCGCATAGACCTCGGACGAAGGAGAGTTCGCGGAAGAAGAGTTTCCGCTAGCGGGTGCAGACGTGAACGCAGTTTCAGGCATGGCCGACCTCAATGAAAAGTGGAAGAGATTGAATCTTAATCGCAGGTGTTGAAATTACAAAGTGTGCAGGTAGGCGAGTAGATCATTAATCTGGTCCTGAGTGAGCACCTGTCCGAAGCCTTCCATTTTGTTCCTGCCGAGGCGGATGATATCGCCCACTCGGTCATCATTGGCGGGCATCCCGCTCATTTTTAGATACTGACGCTTGAACACGGCCTTCAAACCCGGCCCCTTGCGGCCACGGGACGAATAGGCCGCATGGCAGCGATCGCAATACTGATCGTAGATGTGCCGTCCTGAAGCCTGTTGCGGGTTCAGTCCCAACTCGGCGTCACTCTTCCTGCGCTCGACTTCGCAAGCCATCAGGGAAAGAAGGCAGCACAGAAGAGCACCCGTCGCAACCGCCAGAAGCTTGCGACACGAGCTTTCGGGTATGGGTCGATTTGCAGCCGAGTCGAGCACGCGATGTATAAACTATAGCTATACGGGTGCCGTATGAAAACAAGTACTGTGAGACGTGAGATGTTTGCCGTGCTGAGTTCTGAGGTTGCGCGTCAAATGAAAAAGCGAGGTCTCCGTGAAGAAGAGGTTGTGGCCGGCTTCCAGTCCTGGCGGAACAGCAAGCGTAAGACTGGTCGCCGACGCTAACGTCCGACTTCACAGGGCATTCTTCTGGGATTTTCCAGTGGGGTGACGCCAGAGGATTCCAGCGCGGTTATTTTCCTGACCCATTCACGGCCGCTTCCACAATGCTGTCAATCACGTCGTTAACGCGTTTTCCCGGCAGGCTGAGGTTGTTGGTGAGAATTGAAAACGCGATCTGTTCACCTTTAGGAGTCATTCCGTATCCGGAGAGAGTTTTCACCCCGCCCAGAGAGCCGGTCTTCGCATAGACGTGCGCAGCGGGATCGAGATCTTTGCAACGGTCGGCCAACGAGCCATCCACACCGGCAGCCGGCAGCGAATCGCGGAATTCCTTGCCCCAGGGTTGCGCGGAAGCATAGCGCAGTAGTTCAACAACAGCGCGCGGTGTGACCAGGTTTTGTCGGGATAGGCCTGAACCGTCGTAGAAGGCGTAATCATCGCCGGAAAGGCCCGCATTGTTGAGGAAGCCCCGAAGCACTTCCAGCCCAGCCTGTACTGTTCCGCCGGTGCCTTTTTCGCGCCCGAGCAGTCGCAGAAGAATTTCCGCGTGGAGGTTTTGGCTGACTTTATTAATGACCTCAATATCGTCGGAGAGTGGGGCTGACTGATACTCGGCCAAAACCAGCGGTCCTGCAGGTGACGTGAGCGAGTGCTCGTCGCCACCGCGGGTGGAAGCGATCACTGTAGTCGTGAAAGTTGAAAGACTGGCCAGCTCCGTGTGCCGCGTCCGCTGCTTTCCGTAGACCGCGATGCCGCGCACTTCGAGCAGATGGCGCAACAGGCTGGCAGCAAACTCGGCGGGATCTTCGATCGCAAGCCCTTCGTTAGCGCCAGCGTCGTCGATCGGCATGGTTCCCCAGAGCGTCAACTGGGTCGAGCCGGGTTCGCGGTTGATGTAGATCTTGCGCCCAGTTCCGGCAGGAGTCGTCATCAGGCGATTGTCAATCGTGTAGTAATCAGCAAAAGGTGTGACGCTGACGAAGGCCCTATCGCCAGGATGCGTTCCGGGCAGGATATTCACAAAAATCACGTTGTCATTGATGGTGAGAGCGGAAACCGGAGCGCCTTCGGGCCAGACCAGGTCGTCCTGACTCCAGCCTTCACCGTATCGCTCAAAGGCGAAGTAGGAGTCGTCGGCGATGATGTCTCCATCAATGTACTTCACTCCCTTTTGTGCCAGTTCATCAGCTAGATGCTCGAGAACGCGCAGCGGGTTAGCGTCACGCTGGGTCCGCATGCTGTAGGGGAGTTCGCGTCCGGACAGCGTTGGGTCTCCGCGTCCCACCAGGATCAGGTCGCCTGAGAGCCGTCCGTACTTGTCGAGTGGCCCATTCGTTTCAATCGTCGTACGAAATTTGTACTCCGGCCCAATTAGCGCCAGCGCCGCAGCTGTGGTGAACAGCTTGGTGTTGGAGGCAGGCGTGAACAGCTTGTCGGCATTGAGCGAATAGAGGACTTTCCCGCTGCTGGCCGATGTTATTTCAATTCCCCAGAAGCCCCGCGAGAGATCAGGCTGCGCAAGAATGGCTTCAATTTGTTTCTTGAGCGAGACGTGCGGCTTGCGGGCGGCGGCCTGTGCCGAACTCGCCAGCAAAACACAGATCAGTAATTGGAACAGTCTTCGACGAAGCATCTACAAGCCTGATTTTAGCACTGGCAACCTCACCCAATCAGCTCGTTTAGAATCGGGAACATGCGTCCGATATTTGAGTGGAATCTGGGTGGCCGTTCGCTCGAACTTGGCAAGCGCACGCTGGTGATGGGGATCGTGAACGTCACGCCAGACTCGTTTTCTGACGGCGGCGAGCACCTTGCACCGGACGCTGCTGTCGCGCATGCGTTGAGGCTGCTGGACGAAGGCGCAGATATCGTCGACATTGGCGGCGAATCCACGCGCCCGGGAGCCAGAGTAGGCGAGGACAATCCATCCGTCGGCGCGGAAGAAGAATTGCGGCGCGTGCTGCCAGTCATTGCCGGCGTGAAGCAAGCCAAGCCGCTGGCGGTGGTTTCCGTGGACACTTACAAGTCAAGAGTAGCCCGGGCTGCGGTCGAGGCTGGAGTAGAAATCGTCAATGACGTTTCTGGGTTCCAGTGGGACAAGGAAATGGCGAAGACCTTGGCGGGCCTGAAGTGCGGCGTGGTTTTAATGCATGCGCGTGGCCTCCCGGACGAATGGAGCTCGCTGCCTCAAGTCGCCGATCTGGTTGTGCTGGTAAAACGGGAACTCCGGGAACGCGCCGACACTGCGATCTTGGCCGGTATCAAACACGACCGAATCGTGCTGGACCCAGGTTTCGGGTTCGGTAAACGATTTGAAGAGAATTATCCATTGCTAAAGCGCTTCGGGGAGTTCCACGAGTTGCGTTTCCCGCTGCTCGCTGGGGTCTCGCGAAAATCATTCATCGGGCGCGCGTTGGCAAAGAATGGAACGGACGCCACCATCGACCAACGGTCGTATGGAACCCTTTCAGCGGAAGTCGCGGTCGCGATGAAGGGCGCGCACATCATCAGAACTCATGACGTGAAGGCGGTGGTAGATGCGCTGAAGATCGCTGATGTGGCGGCGAGCTAAAGCATTAGAAAATCCGCGCGGAATCGAGCAGTAGGGTGACCGGGCCGTCGTTTACGAGTTCAACCTGCATCATCGCCTGGAAACGCCCGGCTTCGCAGATAAAACCGGTCCGACGAATCTTCTCTACGAAATATTCATAGAGTTCGCGCGCGAGGTCGGGGGGAGCAGCTTGGTCAAAAGAAGGCCGCTTTCCGCGTCGAACATCGCCGTAGAGCGTGAATTGGGAAACAGCCAGGACCGCTCCATGCGTGTCGGTCAGCGACAAGTTCATCTTTCTGTCGTTATCCTCGAAGATGCGCAGCCCCAGAACTTTCGCTACCAGATAATCGACGTCGGCCCGAGTGTCCACTCTCGATACGCCTAGAAGCACCAGCAATCCCGGCCCAATTCTCCCGACAATTTCTCCATTGACGGTGACTTGGGCATGGTGGACGCGTTGGACAACGGCACGCATCCGCCAAGTTTTGCAGCTTCAGGCAGCAGATGGCAAATGTGGATTCTGCGGGGGCCCGTTTGACCTTAACGACTAACAGCAATTAGGATTTCCAAGTCATCCTGGTTATTTTGGGCAGTCGGCAGTCTCTACAATTTTCTGAGCGAGGAAAAACAATGGCAGCCGTTGAAGAGAAGGTAAAGCAGATCATCGTGGAACAATTGGGAGTGGACGAGGGCGAAGTTACTTCCAGCGCCTCGTTCGTGGACGACCTTGGCGCCGACTCGCTGGACACCGTCGAACTGGTCATGGCCTTCGAGGAAGCCTTCGAAATAGAGATTCCCGACGAGGACGCGGAAAAAATTCGTACTGTGCAGGACGCCGTGGACTATATCGGCAAGCACGCGAAAGCGGGGAAGTAACTGGTGCGTCGAGTTGTCGTCACGGGAATCGGCCTGATCTGCGCAGTTGGCAACAAGACCGAAGAAGTATGGAGCAACCTGCTGGCGGGCAAGAGCGGCGTTGGCAGGATCACTCAATTTGACGCCTCGCAGCATGCATGCCAGATCGCGGCCGAAGTCAAGAATTTCGACCCGCTGAATTTCATCGAAAAAAAAGAAGTCAAGAAGATGGGCCGCTTCATCCACTTGGCGGTTGCAGCCTCGGATGAAGCCATGTGCATGTCTGGCCTCAAGGTGACTCCGGAAAACTGCGAGAACATCGGAGTCCACATCGGCTCAGGGATCGGCGGTTTCGACATCATCGAGCGCGAGCACACCGCGCTGATGCAAGGCGGCCCGCGCAAAATCTCCCCTTTCTTTATTCCGGCAGCCATCGTCAATCTCGCGGCCGGGCACGTTTCCATGCGCTTTGGCGCCAAGGGGCCGAATGAAGCCACGGCCACAGCTTGCACCACCAGCGCGCATTCCATCGGCGACTCTTTCAGAATCATTCATCACGGCGACGCCGACGTCATGATTGCTGGTGGCTCCGAAGCGGCGATCACTCCCATGGGAGTTGGTGGTTTTGCCGCTATGCGCGCCTTATCAACTCGCAATGACGAGCCTGAAAAAGCCAGCCGCCCCTGGGACAAGGACCGCGATGGCTTCATCATCGGCGAGGGCGCGGGAATCCTGATCCTGGAAGAACTCGAACACGCCCGCCGCCGGGGTGCTAAACCCATTGCCGAAATCGTCGGTTACGGTATGAGCGGAGACGCTTACCACATCACCCAACCCGCGCCCGAGCATGAAGGCGGCTTCCGAGTGATGAAAAATGCGGTGCGGGACGCAGGAGTCAAGCCCACTGATATTGGCTACGTCAATGCTCACGGAACTTCCACTCCGATCGGCGACACGCTCGAAGCCCACGCCATCCGGAACTTCTTCGGCGACCATAAAATCGCGGTCAGCTCAACCAAGTCCATGACCGGACATCTGCTGGGCGGTGCTGGAGGCCTCGAAGCCGGCGTTACTGTGCTGGCCCTGCGCGACCAGATTCTTCCTCCGACTATTAACCTTGAAAATCAAGACCCCGGCACCGGCAACATGGACTTTGTCCCCAACCACTCGCGAAAGGCCTCTCTCGAATACGCCATGTCGAACTCGTTTGGATTTGGCGGGACGAATGGGGCGTTGTTGTTTAAAAGGTGGAGTGAGTAGGTAACCTACCCTTTCGCACAGAAAGCGAAAGAACGGGGCAACCGGCTGAGATGAGACCGCCCAATCCTGACCACGAGCAAGAGCAGTTCGCCTCACATTACACCCAGATGAGCGACGGGGAGCTACTCGAAATCGCGCTCCAGCCGTGGGCGTTGAGTGACGCTGCCTGGGACGCGCTGGAAGACGAATTGGACCGCCGCGGGCTGGATCTTCCCGAGCCGGAAGGTCTGCCTCGCATCACTGTGCCAGAAAAAAGAAATCTGGTCATGGTACGCAGATTTCGCGACTTGCCCGAAGCTTTACTGGCCAAAGGCAGCATTGAGTCTGCCGGCATCGAATCTTTTCTGGCCGACGACAACATGGTGCGGATGGACTGGTTTATCTCGAACCTTTTGGGTGGAGTCAAGCTGCTGGTGGACGCTTCGGATTTCAGCGAAGTAGTGCGCATCCTGAATGAGCCGATTCCGCAAGAGCTGGAGGTTGATGGCGTCGGTTGCTACGTCCAGCCGCAGTGTCCGCTATGCAGCTCGCTGGATGTGGCCTTTGCCGAGTTGAACAAGAAAGTGAGTTACACCAGCGCATGGCTGGGTGTTCCAGTCCCTCGGCTTCGTGATGACTGGCTATGCCACGCGTGCGGTCACTGTTGGCAGGATCCCCCTGCGGAAGCGGCCGACGCGTGACCTCCGGTGTCGTCTTCAAGTATTTGTTCCAGGAATTTGCTAGTACGGCAAATGTTCCGAAACTTAGAGGCCGGAAGCGTCTATGTGTCCTTTGCCTTCTCAATTCCCAAACGGATGACTGCGGCGGTATCTGGAGGAAGCGGCAGCCCGCTTATTTCCTCCGGCGTGAACCAGCGTGCATCGGCGGCATCCCCCGAGGCACGCAGGTCTCCGGAGAGTCGTTCGCAAAGGAAATCGACCAGCACATAGTGATAGAGGGTGCGCTTCTCATCTTTCGAGTCCGGCACCACGCGATCGAAGACACCCAGCAGTTCCGTCGCGCGAACCGTAAGCCCGGTTTCTTCCAGCGCTTCCCGTTCCGCGCCGTGGCGAAGGGTTTCGCCAAGTTCGAGCATGCCGCCAGGAATGGACCACTCGCCCAGCAGCGGAGCATGGCCACGTTTCACCAGCGCCACTCGGCCATCGTCCACAATAATGGCGCCGACTCCTACTAGCGGGCGGTCTGGGTATTCGCGTTGCATGAGGTCTCTATGGCCAGAAATAAGGCACGAACGCCGTGGCTCCGAAGCAAGAAAAGGGAGAGCATCGCGCTCCCCAAAAAAATTGCATTCCTCGCCTTACCTCAGCATAGCCAAATAGAAGGCGTTGTTTCCGGAGCGCAGATCTTTTCCATAGGAAAACACAACTCCGGTACCGAATACGCGGAGCTTGGCCTGTGCCCCAACGTCCCAAAGCCACTTATGGGAACCTAGTGATGGGGACGGATCGGTGATCTTCCCAGTATCGATGAGAGGCCCAAGCTTCAGGGTCAGAACTCCGTTTCCATAGACGTTCTTGTCCGCTTCCCAATTCGAAAGGAAGTAATCACGGCCCAGAGGAGCGCTGCCCTTTTCGCCGTCACGGGTGCCAATGTGTCCTCGCAGCGGAAGATCGTTGTCCCGCTCCAGGCCCAGCATGAAGAGCTCGTCAAGGGGCACGGTACCGAAAGTCTTGCCCGCGCGGAATTGTTGCCGCATCTCATAGTCATCCCCCCGTGATTGGGGAAACCAGTGCCATTCTACCGAGCCCTGCAGCTTCTCGAAGGATTCCTCAGGCTGCGACCACAATCGGGCTGTTTGAGATGAGACTCCTCCCTCGACGGTGAATCGCTTCTCGGGCATGTGCCAGAGCAAGACGTTCAATTGTAATGATTGCTTGAGTTGGTAGCCTTTGGCCAGTAATTCAGGTGTCAAGACGCTGCCAGCGACGATGCTGCGGAAATCGCGATGAGAGATTTCCGCCGACGCGGACCAGCGCCATCGGCCGCTGGCAAACGAAGCGAGACTGAAATCCAGCGCCTCGCGACGAAGGTTCAAGCTCCCCAATGCTGGGGCAGGCCCTGTGAACGATTTCCTAAGGGCCCAGTTTTCATCGCGCAGGTCAGCAACTACGTCGTAGCGATACTTGGCGGTGTGTTCGAAGGGGCCAGAAAGTAGCGCGCGGACTCTGCGTTTCTGTGGGTCCCAGCGAAAGAAAGACTCAAGATTAATGGCTTCATGCCGAAAGTTATAGAACTCGGGATTGACACTCAGAAATGGTAATCCACGCAAGACTAATAACAGTGTTTCCCACTTGGTCGGGCCGAACCCATTGCGTTCCTGATTGCGGAACCAGACGTCGAACTTGTCATCTTCGCGGGCCCGAAGATCGAATTGGTAGCGCGGAAAAATTCCCAAGCCACGGATGCGCGCGTCCGTGGTCAGGAAGTCCGATAACTGCAAAGTGCTGGCAGGCGAAAATGCGAAAGCCCGATCAAGCAACGCGGGCGCGACTTTCGGCACCGGGTCTGTTCGCAATTCGACAACCTGAGGCTTGCCGACGCGATTCCAGTACTTCAGCGCCGCTTCAAGATTCCCCTGCAGAAAATAAACTGTTCCCAGAAAATCGTTGGCATATGCATCCTGCGGGGCGAGCATAAGCGCCCGCCGCAAGTGATGAGTCGCTTCGGGGTAGCGCTTCAGTTTGAAAGCCACCCCCGCCAGTTCGATCGGAAATCTCGGATCGTTGGGAGCCAGGCGAAGTCCCGTCCGAAAGGCGTTCTCGGACTCGTGCCAGCGTCCCAGCCGCGCCAGTGCCGTGCCGTAGTAGAAATTCTGGTCAGCGGACCGTGACCGCAACGGTCCCAGCAGAAGCGCGATATCCTGCCAGCGATGTTTGGCTGCAAGTTGCCGGACTTCTTCCGTCGAAGGAACTTCAGGGATAGCGGTCTGAGCGCCCAAGCGGAGGCAACCGCAGAGGAGGGCAATGACAATGCCCAACCTCATCATCTGCGGCGGACGTCGGGCTAGACGCCTGCAGGCTGTGGTTTTCAGCATTTGCGTCGTGACTTGGTGCGGAGCAGTTTAGGATTAACGAGTACCCCGAGAGCCGAGAGCAAAGATGCGAACGAAGATCGAACAGTGTCGGTGAAGCTGAATGCTGGGTCAGTGTGAATCAGTCTCGGGAAGAGCCAGCAAAGTCCAAGCACTGGCAGCATTCCATTTCTGCTCGAACCTGGATCGCTCCTCCTTGACGAGTTTGCGCTCCGCGGGATCGTTCAAGAGCACAAGCTGGCGCCTCTGGTCCAATCCCGCGACTACCACATAGTGCAGCGGCCGGGTCGAACCAGGCCTCAGCGCCACAATCAGGGGACGCCCCTTTTTCAGATGCTGCTCCAGATCTTGCCAGTCCCCGCCGAAGGCAAAGACACGGTATCCATTGCGCTGAAAATATGCTTCCATTCCGGCGGCATAAATCCCCTGCGCCGTGTCCGAGTACAAAGCACGCTGGATCCGCTCGGCCTCCGCGTTCGGGGCCCTTGACTGGCCCTGCTGCTGCTGCCAGTACTGCATCACCATAGCGATGCTCGCCGCTCCGCAGCCGTTCGTCTCCTGCTTCACAAACGGAACGTCGAGCCAGACTCCCGAAGGGTCCGCGGCCAAGAGCGCATTGTTGAGCCACAGCAGCAGGACAACGGTTCTGAACACGCGAAGCAACATTGGATTTTTTTCAGCGCACTGCGACAATGATCAGAATGAGCGCCGCGATGGCGATGAGGATAACAATCAGGTCGCGGTCGCTGAGCTTACCGGCCGCAAAATCAGCTTGCGCTTTTTGAACCCGGGAAGCCAGCCGTGCCAATTCATCATTGCTGAGGCTGGCAACTGCATTCTTCACTTGTTGCGGGTCCGCATGAGCCGATTTCAACGCATGCTGTGCCTTCTCCGAGGAGAAGAATGCTCTCAAGGTTTCCAGGTTCTGCTGCCTTGCCCTGGTGGCATCCACGGCCACCTTTTGCAGTTCCGCGGAACTCACTACATGTTCGGCGGCCTGCGCGAACAGGCTTTGCGGGATAGCAAAGATAGTAACCAAACCGCAGGCTGTCACGGTTCTAGCGAACTGCTTTAGATCAAGGTGCATCTCCTGCAACCTCCGATAGGTTTTTGGGCCAGATTAAAAAATCTTACACGCTTCTAGTCCGAAACTGAATGTTCCTTATAACACGCATCGTACCTTTCATGAAGGTTTGGTTCTCGATCCAGACAACCTGACCAGGCGAAAATGGCGCAGCACGGCATGTTCGATGCGTGGTAAGAAGTAAGGTTGCAGGGCTGGATCGACTAAGAGGGCACACAGAAATACTGTGCAATTCCGCGCCACAGAGGTAAGCACTGCTGACGCGGAACTGCTGGGGTATTGAGGAGATTTGGTGGCGGCGGTTGGACTCGAACCAACGACCTACGGATTATGAGACCGTTGCTCTAGCCACCTGAGCTACACCGCCACAGTGAAGATTGTAAGGGAACGCGACAGGAATAATCGGGAATTGCGTTCGCGCAGGCTGCCCTGGCCAAGTTTCTCCGGCCATTTCGATTCTAAGAGCCAGCGCAAAGGAGTGTCAAACGCTCGCGCCCCTGGCCCATTTTTATATTCGCTCAGGACAGATCCCGTCGGCTCCCGCCTAGTTTGCAACCTGTCCTCAAAACATTGACACTAGCTGCTCATGAAAGTGATTGCGGTTATTCCCGCCCGGCTCGCATCCATGCGGCTGCCACAAAAAATGCTGCGGGAGATCAACGGGCGGCCGCTTGCCGTCTGGGTGTATCAGGCCGTCCACTCATCGCCTCTGCTAGAAGACGTTATTATCGCCACCGACTCCGAAGAAATTGTCGAAGCTTGTCGAAAGCATTCCTGCAATGCGCGTATGACTTCCAGCGCGCACCGCAGTGGCACAGAGCGTGTGCATGAAATCTCGCAATCTGTGGGTGCGGAGGTCTACATCAACGTCCAGGGTGATGAACCGATGATCCGGGCCGACCACATCGCTGCCTTGATCGAATTGATGGAAGACTCCAATGTTCCCGTTGGAACCCTAAAAACTCCAGCCGCACCCGAAGACATTTCCAATCCCAATGCCGTCAAAGTCGTTACGGACATGACCGGACGCGCGCTTTATTTTTCGCGGTCGACTGTCCCGTACGACCGTGACGGCTCTCGCCCGCGTTACTTCAAACACCTCGGGATTTATGCCTATCGCAAACCTGCGCTGGACCGGTTTGTCGGTCTACCCGAATCGACACTGGAACGTGCCGAGCGACTGGAGCAACTGCGCTTTCTGGAAAATGGGATTCCCATCTACGCGGCCGAAACCCCATACGACAGCGTCGGAGTGGACACCGAGGAAGATTTCGCGCGTGTGCAGGAAATCCTCACCAAGGATTAGGCGTTGGCTTTCTCCCAGGCTTGGGCGGCGGCGATTCTTCGCGCGATTGCAGGGTGCGAGTGAAACCACCATTCCACCCACCGCGACGGAGTTCGCTCGGCGAGGTTCTGCTCCGCCAGTTTGTTCATCGAAGAAATGAACGGAGCAACACCGGCGATGTTCTGAAACGCGTATCGGTCCGCCTGACGCTCATTGAATCGTGAAAACGCGTTTAGGGCAGGCATCAACAAAAAGGAGAGCACGGTGAAGGTCAGAACCAGCAGCGGCAGGTTCGCAAAGTCCGAGAGCGTCTCGAATATGTGCCAGCGGTCGAGGGCGTAATGCAGCGCCCAATTGGCCGCCCAAAAACCTACAAACGTAATTGCTGCCTGAATGCCGACGCGCTTCAGAATATGCTTGTGAACATGATGGCCGAGCTCATGGGCCAGCACCGCCTCAATTTCATCGGGCGTGTAGTTGTCGAGCAGCGTGTCGGCGAGAATAATCCTTCTGGTATTTCCCAATCCAGTCAGGGCGGCATTGGCTTTCTTACTCTTCTCGGACAAATGCCATTTGTAGACTCCACGCACTCGCGTGCCCGCGCGCTCCCCCAGTCGAACCAGCCGTAACTTCAATTCCTCATCTTGCAGTGGCTCGAATTTATAGAAGATCGGGAAAAGCACTACCGGCGCAAGCTGTGCAAGAAGAACAACCACTCCGAGGAAGCCGATCCAAGCAATTACCCACCAGTGTTGCGGAAATTCGCGAATGATGAAATACAGGAGCTCGACCAGCAGTCCGGCAAGAATAGCGCTAACCAGTAATCCTTTGACCTCGTCCCAGACCCACCCCCCTAGCTTCTGGTTCGAAAGCTGGTAACGATGTTCCAAGTGGAAGCTGTAATAGTCCATCCCCAGGCTAAGAAATTTACTGATCAGTACCAGCATCAGCACATAAAGGAAAACCGCAAGCGGATAGATTTGAAACGCACCCCTGTAGGCCAGATCACGGATCCAGCCAGTCCAGCCAGTGATCAACAGCACGAATAGCAACGCCAACCCAAGCAGAGACTCGCC
>WNGL01001138.1_pt1 | contig 32454 bp, 34 predicted proteins | sample 5400591 | NCBI WGS metagenome assembly WNGL01 (sample SAMN13153377, study PRJNA577476) | soil metagenome | isolation source: 80 cm soil or saprolite under Garry oak tree replicate 1 | place: USA:California | collected 2016-06-15
GGATAAGCTGTTTGACAAGCATGGGTTCCTCTTTCAGATAGAATGGTTGGTCGCGCTTCCATAACTACCTGATGGAACTCATGCTTTTCAATTGTTAAAGAACAAAATTACGCCTTACTTACTGAGACGAACCAAAAAACATGGTCCGTAAAGGGCCACACCAATACTCAGCACTACAGGCTTTCTCACCTGGAGATTGTCGAGTTCGGGAGTCTTTCTGAGCTGGTGAAGAAACAAACGAACCTGGATAAGTTTTCATCGAAGGTGCTTCGAACAAACGTTTCTAAAAAGCGCGACTAAAATTCCAAAGTGGTCATTCAACAAGCGCCAAGACCGGCCCAAAATCCGGCCGGTTAGGCTTTTTGCGTTGGCATAAATAAACAAAAATGACAGAGCATGGGTGTGTAAGTAAGGAGGAGATGAAGTGTCTCTTGATTTGAAAAGTCTTTTAACAATGTATGACTTTGACTTCCATTCAGAGACATTCGGTGTCTTGCGCTCTGGGTCTCTTGGTTCTGAGAAGGAATCAATTCTCCGTAAAAAGACTCAATTTGCAGAAATAGATGGGCTTGATTTCACGAGAGAGTTGCTTCAGTTGGTCTGCGAGAGGTCTGGACAGTCGGAGAACGAGAAAGGATTGACCGTAGAAGATGTCAGACAGTTCACTGACGCCGAGATTGAGACCTTCGCTGACGATTTCTTACACAACAACAAATGGCTTCTCCAGACATATTCAGACAGTGAAAAAACGATAGAAACCAACGAAAAGGGAGAAAGACTTGTCTCGCGGAAGCCAAAAAAAATTGACCTGCCGAGAACAGAGGGGGAAAAGAACTCCTGCTACCTGTTACGCGTCTTCCGCCAATACTTCCAACGCGAGAGGGAACAGAATAAAAAGCTTCTTGGAATAGCAACGAAAGCCACAGATTTTATGCATGGGCGATTTTCTAATCAAGCCACCACTATCATTGAAGAAATGTCACGGACTCAAGAGTTGATGAGAAAAGTCGATCCGCTATGGGATTTAAGGGGGATTTTACAGGAATCTCAGCGACATAAGGATTTGATTCAGCAGTCCCTTGGTTTAAGTGACGCAATGCGGCATCATGCAGAATCTACCCAATCTTGGGCTTTGGCAAAAGAAATTTACGCTAGAGAGAAAGCACTTGCCGACAGCATCAAAATGCCTGAACACATTGCAGATACTATAGCAGGTCTACGTTTGCAAACATCTGAAATGATGAGGTGCCACGAAGCCCTCTACCGTCTTCCAGTGGCGAATGAGGTAGCACTCCTTCTGCAAAACTGTGACTTTGGGGCAGTTGCAAAGCTGGCACAAGAACGTGAATGGTTAGAAATAAAAACTGCCTTCAACGACATTGCAACTCCGTGGCTAAATGCAGATGAAAGTCTACGTTCAGCATCAGGCATGCTTGAACTACAGGGGATTGGGAAGTTACTGGGGTCGGCAAATGGCTTTGACCAGACCATCACTGCGGCACTCAGAAAAGATCTAGGCGACTGGCGAGACAAGATTACATTCCCGGAACCTGTTTTCTTAGACCCAATTGCCAGAATTGATTTTTACATCGAACGCGGATTCAACACGGAGTTGACTGACTTTCCAGAAGCAGCATTTCACAAAGGGCTAGACATTGCGGCGTTTGATCAAGAGTTGCTCAGTGTGGACAACGTTACGCCATTACCTTCTGATGCAGAAGAAGCGGCACTTCGAAGGACAAACAAATGCCATGATCGCCTCCAGCGGTTTGAAAGGCTTCTTCGTGACTTCATCAACAAGCTGATGACAGCCCAACATGGTCCAAATTGGCCGAGGAAAAAGCTCCCTCCGGGCTTGTTTGAACAGTGGGAGGAGAAGAGACAGAAGGCAGAGAAAATTGGGGATAGCTTGGCGTATATCCACTTCGCCGACTTCACGGACTATGAGAGGATTATTTGCAGGAAAGACCACTGGCAAGAAATCTTCAAAGGAAGATTCGGTAAAATGGAAAGTGTTCGTGAATCGTTTCAGCGCCTTTACCCCATCCGTTTAGCGGCAATGCATTCACGAATCGTCACTCAAGAGGATGAACTCTATCTTGTTGCCGAAATCATGCGCATAGCTCGTGCAATCAAAAAAGAATAAAGGTATGGGGGCTGGAAAAGAGAATGTCCACATTTACAGGGAAGGCTAAGGGGGCATCCATGAAAGTGAAATTTGAGATGATTCCCAACCACACCGTTAGACGCCGCCCACCCGAAAAAGTCGGGCTGGCGGGTCAACGCCGATCCCGTAAAAAATTTCTACCAGCCACCAAGGAACTCGTAAGCCATGCTAGAAGATATCAAAAAACCCTCTGGGCCACTGCCGACAAGCTGCGCGCCAACATGGACGCCGCCGAATACAAGCATGTCGTACTTGGTCTCATTTTCGTCAAATACATCTCCGACACCTTCCAAACCCGCAGCAACGCCCGCGACCTGGTCTGCAAGTTGTATGCATATATTCTCGGACGGTTGCGCTTGCCGGATGCCGAAGCACTCATTGAGGAGGCCGCTGTATGAGTTATGAGCCCCCCTACACCATCACCTCGTCTATTGTTTCCCTTGTCGCCGACATCTCGGAGCGGATGGGCTACCTCTCGGCACTTGAGTCGGAATCAAGGGCGCTGTATCTGCGGCGGATCAATCGCATCCGCACCATACAGGGATCGCTCGCTATTGAGGGCAATACCCTGAGCCAGGAACAGATAACGGCCATCCTGGAGGGAAAGCGGGTGATCGCGCCGCCACGGGAAATTCAGGAGGTGCGCAACGCCATCAAGGTTTACGATTTTTTTCAACAGTGGCATCCTGCTCGGGAAAAGGATCTGTTGGCGGCTCACGAAATGCTCATGACGGGGCTGCTCGATGCGCCAGGGCGATATCGCAGCGGCGGGGTTGGGGTAATGGCCGGACAAAAGTTGGTCCATATGGCGCCACCTGCGAATCGAGTCCCGCTGCTGATGGGAGACCTTTTGCACTGGGTTGAATCGACCACGGAACATCCGCTCATCTCAAGTTCTGTTTTCCATTACGAGTTCGAGTTTATTCATCCCTTTGAAGACGGCAACGGCAGAATGGGCAGGCTCTGGCAAACTTTGATCCTTGGCAAGTGGAATCCGCTGTTCGCCCACATCCCGGTGGAGAGCCTGGTTCACCGGCACCAGCAGGAATATTACGCTGCACTTAATGACAGCACGAAGCAGGGTGACTGCGCACTGTTTATCGAGTTCATACTGACCATGGTGCAAAAAGCCGTCACCGAATGTCAGACCCCCCAAGTCACCCCCCAAGTCACCCCCCAAGTCGAACGCCTGCTGGAGACGCTGGTTGGCGATATGTCCCGAGACCAATTACAAAATGCTATTGGCCTGCAAGACCGCAAGTCGTTCCGCGAGATCTATCTTGCACCGGCATTGGCGGCCGGATTGATCGAGATGACCATTCCTGAAAAGCCGAATAGCCGGTTGCAGAAATACCGGTTGGCTGACCTGGGCAGGGCGTGGCTATCACAAAGTGGTGAGCAGTAGGCAAACGGGGCGGATACTGTCGGTGAAAACGTCGGAGAAAATGTCGGAGCGTGTCGGGGCGGATAAGAGCGGAGCTGAAATGATCTATTGCTATGACCTAAATAATGACCTAAAATAGGCTATAAATAAATCAAGGAGCACGCCATGCAAACTATGCTTGCTACAGCTACGGTCAGTATCAGCGACCTCAAAAAAAATCCTTCCGATGTCATTAAGCGTTCACACGGGGCTCCGGTTGCCATCCTCAACCATAACCGCCCAACCGCCTATCTTGTCCCTGCCGCTGCCTTTGAAGCAATCATGGAACAGCTTGATGACCAGTATCTAATCCAGCTTGTAAAAGATCGCCAGCAGGAACGCAGCGTCAAGGTATCGCTTGATGAGCTATGAACTTGAATTCAAGGAATCAGCCCTCAAAGAATGGCGCAAGCTGGATAACAGCATCAGAGAGCTGTTCAAAAAACGGCTTGCTGAACGTCTTGCGTCTCCCCGCGTTGAATCTGCCCGACTGACCGGATTACCCGATTGCTACAAAATAAAACTTCGCGACGCAGGGTATCGTCTGGTCTACCAGGTTTGCGACAATCTTGTGCTGGTTACAGTCATTGCGGTAGGCAAACGGGAAAACAATCTGGTGTATCGAAACGCCAAAGAGCGGGTTTGATTTGCCTGATTTTGTAGGGGCAAAGCAAGCGTTAACTCGAACAGGAAACATTAGGCTGGTTGGCCGAAGCCGGTTACAGCCATTGACACAGCCTCTTTTATCTTGCCGTAATCGCATCATAAATGCTACTTTGCCTCCGCTTTGAATCATCTGCGGAGGTTTTTTTGTGAGCATATTTCGATACCTGACGGCCGGTGAGTCGCACGGTCCTCAGTTGAGTGCGATTATTGAAGGGCTTCCGGCCGGGATCCATCTCTGTGCCGAAACAATAAACCAGGATCTGGCGCGACGGCAGCAGGGGTACGGCCGCGGCGGCCGGATGAAAATTGAGAAGGATACCGCCCAGATCCTTTCCGGCGTGCGTTGGGGGGAAACGATCGGCTCGCCGGTGACCCTGGTGGTTCAGAACCGTGACTGGGAGAACTGGTCGGAGAAGATGTCGCCGCTTCCGGAACATCGCGATGACTCGACCGCGGTGACCCGTCCGCGCCCCGGCCATGCCGATCTCTCCGGCGTTCTGAAGTACCACCATAGTGATGTCCGCAATGTTCTGGAACGCTCCAGCGCGCGCGAAACAGCTGTCCGCGTGGCTGTCGGCGGTGCGGCGAAGGCGCTGCTGGCCGAATTCGGCATCAGGGTGGGGGGCTTTGTCACGGAGCTTGGCGGGGTCTGCGCCGACACGGTGCAGGAACCGCTGGAATCCCTGTGGCAGCGGGCAGAGACATCGGAAACATTCTGCTGTGATCCGTCGGCGGAAATCGACATGAAGCTGGCCATAGATGACGCGAAGGCGAGCGGCGATACGCTCGGTGGGGTGGTCGAAGTTCAGGTGACCGGCGTTCCCCCCGGTCTCGGAAGCTATGTGCAGTGGGATCGCAAGCTGGATGCGCGCCTGGCGATGGCGCTGATGAGCGTCCAGGCGATCAAGGGGGTCGAGATCGGCATCGGCTTTGACGCCGCCCGCAGACCCGGCTCGCTGGTGCATGATGAAATTTTCTACCAGAACGGCTATCGCCGCACCAGCAATAATGCCGGCGGCATCGAAGGGGGGATGTCAAATGGCGAGCCGATTGTAGTGCGGGCCGCCATGAAGCCGATCCCGACTCTTTACGCGCCGCTCAAGTCGGTCGATATGCGTACCCACGAGCCGTTTGAGGCAACCGTCGAGCGTTCGGACACCTGTGCCGTACCGGCGGCACTGGTGGTGGCGGAAGCGGTCGTGGCAATCGAAATTGCCAATGCCCTTCTGGAAAAGTTCGGCGGCGATTCAATCCATGAAATCCGACGTAATCTGGAAGGGTACCTTGAGCAGATCCGCAATGCCTGAGAGGATACTGATCCTGACCGGTTTTATGGGAAGGATGCCGGAGAACGTGCAAAAACACTGATGGATGAGCGAGAACAATTTTATGCCGACGCCGATATTAGAATTGACACGGATGGAAAATCCGTGGAAGATGTCGCGGCAGAGATTCTGTGCCGTTTGAAGGGGTTTTGAGTGAGCGTGCTGTCCGTTAATCTTGCTGAAAACAGTTATGATATTGTCATTGAGCGTGGTGCTCTTGTCTCGCTTGGTCAACGCTGCCGTACGGCAGGGTTGAAGGGCGTGGCCGCGGTCATTACAAACCCGGCTGTTGCCGCGCTGTATGGAACTACCGTGACGGACTCTCTGGCTGATGCCGGTTTCAGGGTAGCGCAGATAGAGATACCGGACGGCGAGGAATACAAAAACAGTGCAACTCTGAATCAGCTCTATGATGACCTTCTGGCGGCAGGTGTTGATCGCGGTTCTTTCATCGTTGCGCTTGGAGGCGGTGTCGTCGGGGATGTCGCCGGCTATGCCGCCGCTACCTGGATGAGAGGTATCCCCTTTGTTCAGGTGCCGACCACGCTCCTGGCCCAGGTGGACAGCAGTGTCGGGGGCAAGACCGGCATTGATCATCCCAATGGCAAAAATCTGATCGGGGCTTTTTATCAGCCCCGCCTGGTTCTGATTGATGTTGATACTCTAGCTACCCTCGATCAGAGACAGTTCCGTGCCGGTCTTGCCGAAGTTATTAAATACGGGGTTGCAATAGACCGCCCGTTTTTTGAATTTCTGGAGTCAAATAGTGATAAACTCCTGGCTATGGAAGCGGACGTTCTGATAGAAATTATCCGCCGCTCCTGCCAATTGAAGGCTCAAGTGGTAGAACTTGACGAAAAGGAAGCCGGTTTGCGCGCCATCCTTAATTACGGCCATACGCTCGGGCATGCCTTTGAATCTATTTCCGGCTATCGCGGCCTGGTGCATGGCGAAGCTGTTGCAATCGGAATGGTGCTGGCGGCCAGGGTTTCCGTTGCCGAAGGCCTCTGCAGCACGAATGATCTTGCAAGGATTTCCGCTCTTATTACCCGGTTCGGGCTTTCGGTTGAAATCCCCCGATATGATCGTTCAGAGCTGCTGAATGCCGTTGCCGCAGATAAAAAGTCCAAGGGCGGCGCTATAACCTTTATTTGTAATCAGGGCATCGGCAAGTATGCCATGTCGCACCATACTCCTGAGGAACTGCTCAAACTGAGCGGGCTGGAGGCATGACCATGCAGGATTCTTCTTCATTCTGGACAGATATCAAAGATCTTGAGGAACGGCTTGCCAAATTTCCGGACTCACTCTGCTTCGCCAGACTGTCGGAAGTCTACCTCAAGGTGGGGCTCGTTGACGACGCTCTTCATGTTGCACGCCAGGGAGTTATAAAACACCCCCGCTATCTGGCCGGTCAAAAAGCCCTGTCTCTGGCATGTCTTGCCAAGGGATTGAACGATGAAGCTTTGACTGCATTAATGCTGGTTACCGAAGCGTTGCCCGAAGATATATCCTCTCAAAAGCTGTTAGGACGTCTTTTCTCTGAGGCGGGCGCTCAGGATGCCGCCCGTCAGGTATTCATGACAGTGCTGGAGTTTGCGCCGGATGATACAGAGAGCCGGATTGAGCTGCAATCGCTCGAACGATCAACTGGTATGGCAGCTTCCGCTCATGAAGCGGATGAAGATTATGACGAGGTCATCGAAGACCTGGAGATGCTTGAAGAACCTGATATTCTGGAAGATGACCAACCGGAGCCGGAACCGGGGTTCCAGGAATCGCCCCCGGCGCTTAACATCGCGCCGGTCCCGCTTAACGACCCTCTTTCAACGGGTACCCTGGCCGAACTGTATGTCAAGCAAGGATTTGTACATAAAGCGCTTGAAATCTATCGTGCCATTCTGGCCGACAATCCGGCGGACCGGGTCGTCGCAGAGCGGGTAGTCGAACTTGAGACACTGGAAGCCGGCTCTTCGGAACCAGTTACAGAAAATGACAATGCTTTTGAAGTAGAAACTGAAGATGAGTCCGCTTTCAGCGTGCAGTCTGAAGCTTATATTCAGAAAGCCGAGGCGGAGGCGCTGCCGGAGTCCGGTGAATTCCCGGAGCTTGAAAGCCGGCAAGCCTGGGAAGATATTTCCGGGCCCGAAAGCGCAGCTTTCACGGTACCCCCGCAAGGAGTAGCGGAAAATGCGCTTGTTACGCTTGACGGGTGGCTTGAAAATATCAGGAGGATTAAGTCATGCCGCTGAGAGAGTCATTGCACAAGATTGTCCAGAGTGTAGAGGGATCGCTGGCCGCAGTAATTATGGCTTATGACGGGATTCCGATTAATGAAGTGACTGTTGAGCAGTCTGAGTTCGACATGCAGCTTCTGTCGGTTGAGTATGCGACCGTGCTTAAAGAAATCAAACGTGCCGTTGACGTTATTAAGATGGGTAACCTTGAAGAGGTTTCCATTTCAACTTCACGTACCTGTGTTGTCGTCAGGATTTTAAACGATGATCTTTTTGCCGCCCTTATTATGAACCGTGACGGCAATCTCGGCAAGGGACGCTATCTGCTTAAACTCAAGTCTTTTGAAATGCTGCAGGAGCTTTCATAACTATGAAATTTCTGGTACTGCACGGCCCTAATCTGAACCTGCTTGGTACTCGTGAGCCCGGGATCTACGGTAGTCAAACACTTGCGGATATCAATGCTTCACTGGAGAAACTGTCCGCGGAGCTGGGGTGTGAGCTTTCTTTTTTTCAGTCCAACACCGAAGGCGCACTGATCGATGCCATCCAGAACGCTGCAGATGGCTGCCAGGGCATACTGATCAATCCGGCCGCATACACCCACACCAGCATCGCAATTCGTGATGCCCTTTCGGCATTGGGGATTCCCTGCGTTGAAGTACACCTCTCCAATATTCACCGCCGGGAAACGTTTCGTCATACCAGCATGATCGCCCCGGTTGCTATCGGCCAGATCTGCGGATTTGGCCCTGACAGCTACCTGCTGGGCTTGCGGGCATTATTTAATTACGTTAAAAACAAATAAATATCCATACATCCATCTCATCTGTTTCACGTCGTTACGTAAAAACAGATTGTAGTCAGGGTTTCATTTATGCTAAAAAACAGGCGTTCTCGTCTCAAGCCGTTCTTTGACGAATTTTCGCTAAAGGCCGTACTGATCACCGATCTCAGAAATATTCGGTATCTATGTGGCTTCAGTGGCACTGAAGGGGCACTGCTGCTAGCGCCTGACAGAGCATGGTTTTTGTGCGATTCGCGTTACACCGCGCAGGCCGCTGAAGAAGTTCAGGGTGCCGATGTCATGGAATGCGCCCCGATCCGTATAGAAACGGTAGCCGCCTTGGCGCATGAGTTTGGCCTTGACCGGATCGGCTTTGAAGCGGCTCATACTAATGTCAGCGCTTTTCGGCGGATGTCCGGGATGTTGACCGGAATTGATCTGGTCGAGCTTGGTTCCGATCTCGATGAGATTCGTATCTGCAAAGACCGTGTTGAAATTGAACTGCTCAGTTCGGTAGCCTCACTTTCGTCTCAGGCTCTTACTACGGTACTGGAAATCATCAAGCCTGGAGTGCGCGAAGTTGACATCGCCCTGGCGCTTGAACTTGAGATGCGGCGGCGTGGTGCGGATGGCAGGGCGTTCGATTTCATAGTTGCTTCTGGAGAACGTGGCGCCATGCCGCATGGCAGGGCCAGCGACAAGGTCATTCGGTCAGGTGAACTGGTCACGATCGATTTTGGCGCGTTGAAAGACGGCTATCATTCCGATGAAACGGTAACGGTCGCCTGCGGGAGTCCCGGAATTCGTGAACAGGAGATCCACTCGATTGTCAGGACTGCACATGATCTTGCGATTGAGGCGGTCAGGCCGGGTATCAGCTGCAAGGATCTGGATGAGATCGCACGTTCATACATCCGCGACAAAGGGTACGGCAACAATTTCGGGCACGGGCTGGGGCATGGTATCGGTCTCGAAATTCACGAAATGCCGACGCTGTCTCCGCGCAGTGCCGCGGTGCTGGAAGAGGGGATGACCATAACGATTGAACCTGGAATATATATCCCGGGTTTCGGTGGTGTCAGGATTGAGGACACCCTGGTGGTGACCGGTGACGGCTGCCGGGTTATTACCAGCGCCGATAAGCAATTGCTGGTCCTGTAGATTTTCGCGTGATGTGCAACACAATTTAGATGCACTACTATCAGACCGACTATAAAAGGAGACGTACGGAAATGGATATCAAAGACCTGAAGCTGCTTATAAAACTTGTTACTGAAACAGACATCACCGAATTCGAGATGGATAATTCAGATGAGAAAATAATAATTAAACGAGGCCACAAGCCTGAATATATTACAGTTGCTGCACCAGCCGTCCAGCAGTACGCTCCTTCCGGATATCAGCCTGCTCCGGCCGCTGCACCCGCCGCTTCAGCTACCGCACCGGTTGCTCCTGCCGCTGAAGCCGGTGATACGGTTAATTCTCCGATTGTCGGAACATTTTACGCAGCTCCCGGTCCTGAGGCTGCTCCCTACGTCACCGTAGGTCAGGTTGTTGAGAAAGGGCAGGTGCTCTGTATCGTAGAGGCAATGAAATTGATGAACGAGATTGAAGCCGAGTGCAAATGCAAAATCTTAAAGATTTGTAAAGACAACGCTCAGGCGGTAGAATTCGGAGACGCACTTTTTGTAATCCAGAAACTTTAATTTCATACCTGGTCCTGATAGACAGGATAAGGTTCGTTAACGAAGTTGTTTTCTGCGAGCCCCAATAAATAATTTATAACGTTACAAAAAGCGCAGAAAACAGATTCTAACTAACTAAAGAGGGGTTCGCCTTCATGTTTCATAAAGTACTTATTGCCAATCGCGGCGAGATCGCCGTCAGAATTATCAGGGCTTGCAAAGAGCTGGGCATCAAGACAGTCGCCGTTTATTCCCAGGCCGACATTCACTCTCTGCATGTCAAGCTGGCCGACGAGAGCGTCTGCATCGGGCCTGCTCCCAGTGCCCTGAGTTATCTCAATATCAATGCCATCATCAGCGCAGCCGAATTAACCGACGCCGAGGCGATTCACCCCGGATACGGTTTCCTGTCCGAGAACGCAAAATTTGCCGAGGTATGTGAAAAATGCGGCATTGTTTTTATCGGACCGACCGCCGAAAGTATGCGTATCATGGGCGATAAAATCAGTGCCCGTCAGGCCGTTATCAAACAGGGCGTGCCGATTCTGCCCGGTACCAAAGAGGGTGTACATTCTGTTGAAGAAGCCGTCAAAGTCGCGAAGGAGATCGGATTCCCGGTTATCATCAAGGCCACAGCCGGCGGCGGCGGGCGCGGCATGAAAATAGTCCATTCTCAGGCTGCCCTGCCGAACGCGTTCGCAACAGCTCGTGCAGAAGCCCAGTCCGGATTCGGCAATCCAGAAGTTTATATCGAACGGTATTGCGAAAAACCTCGCCATGTAGAGATCCAGATTCTGGGCGACAAGCACGGCAATGTTATTCATCTTGGCGAACGTGACTGCTCAATCCAGCGTCGTCACCAGAAATTGATCGAAGAGGCCCCCTCTACGGTCGTCACGCCTGAAATACGTAAAGCGATGGGCGACGCCGCTGTCAGGGCCGCTGCGGCCGTCGGTTACAACAGCGCCGGCACGGTTGAATTCCTGGTGGACAAACAGAATAATTTCTACTTCATGGAGATGAATACCCGTATCCAGGTTGAGCATCCGGTGACCGAAATGATTACCGGAGTGGACCTGGTCCGGGAGCAGATCCGTTCAGCCGCCGGAATTCCGCTGCGCTTCAAACAGGAAGATATCAGCATCCGGGGGCACGCGATAGAGTGTCGCATCAATGCGGAAGATCCATTCAAATTCACCCCCTGTCCCGGAAAAATCACCGCGTATCATCCGCCGGGCGGTTTCGGTGTCCGCGTCGATTCCTTCGTGTACGACCAGTATACCGTCGTGCCGAATTATGATTCACTGATCGGGAAGTTGATTGTTCACGCCGATACTCGTGAGGAGGCGATCAAGCGGATGGCTCGTGCGCTTGACGAATTCCGGATTGAGGGAATTAAAACGACCATCTTCTTTCACAAGCGCATCATGGCCCACAAGGATTTTATTGATGGTGATATTGACACCTCTTTCCTTGAACGAATAGTGCTGGAGTAAATCCCATGGACTTTCCTGATGAACTGAAATACTCGAAGGAACACATCTGGGTCAGGATTGAAAACGATACGGCAGTCATTGGTATCACCGACTTCGCCCAGGAAGAGCTGGGAACGGTCAGAGGTGTTGAACTGCCTGATGAGGGAGATGAAATAGAGCAGGACGATTCGATCGGATCAGTTGAAGCTCAAAAGACGGTTGCCTCAATTTATGCCCCTTTCAGCGGTACCGTCAGGAGCGTTAATCATGAGGCGTTGGACAACCCGGAATTGCTCAACGACGATCCGTACGACGGCGCCTGGCTGGTTGAAGTCTCGCTTGATGATCCCGAAGAGCTTAAAAATCTTCTGTCAGCCGACGATTACGCCGACTATATTGAAAACAGGGATTAGTTTTGACATAAACTATGCTATAAGGGCGGGATCATTCTGTGATCTCGCCCTGTTTTATTTGAAAGGAACCAAAACGTGCGCTTGCAGATTTTATTATCATTTTCGCTGCTGATTCTTTCGGTAACCGTCTGCTCTGCCGAGACTTCACTCCTTTTGTCTCTTAACGATGCCATTCGTATGGCTGTCGAGAAGAATCTGGACGTACGGGCAGAACTTTACAATCCGGCTCAGTTCGAGGCTGATATTAACCATAACCGTTCAATATATGATCCTCTTTTAACCCTGCAGACCAACTATACCGATTCTACGACCGCTACGGTCAATTCCGGCGGGAATTCCGTTGCATCCCAGGCCCTGAATCTTGATTCTTCCATCAGCCAGCTTTTTTGGACCGGCGGTACAGCTTCCCTCTCGTTCACTAATGGCTATACAAACGTCAACGGTAATGTCTTCACTCCTTCTATTAAAAGTTGGCAGACCGGTCTGGGAGCCAGTATCAGTCAACCGCTTTTGAAAAATGTGGGCCGCGAGGCAACCGAGATTGCCATCAATTTATCCCGCTACTCAAAATTCGCCTCGCTTGATCACTTTAATTCCCGGCTGCTGTCAACCGTTGCCCAGGTCCGCACGGAATACTACAAACTCTACAGTCTGCGCGAAGAGCGGGATGTCAAAAAAGTTTCGCTGGAACTGGCGAAAAAAATTCTTGTCGAAACAAAAGCGCGTGTCAAGGCGGGTGTCCTGCCTGCCATGGAAATTCTTAACGCTGAATTCGGTGCCGCAACCCGTGAAAAAGAACTTATTGATGCCGAGCTGGCAGTGAGTAATCAGGTTGATGTTCTGCGCCTGCTTCTTCAGATTGATGCCAAGGTGGGGGATCTGCAGACCGTTGATCTTCCGTCACGCGAACGGTTTGATGCAAACGAAAGTGAAGCACTCCAGAAGGCGCTGAATCGCCCCGACATCCGCGAACAGAAACGCAATCTCGAGTTGAATGAACTTCAAACCAGATACCTGAGTCAAAAGACCCGTCCAGACCTTTCATTAACCGCCTCTGCGCAGTTAACCGGCCTCGATAGCGCCTATCAGCGGACTCTGGACAAGGTTGCTACCCTTGATTTTCCGGCCTGGAGCATCGGGTTCAATTTCAGTTATCCGCTGGGGAATGGCGCCGCCGAAAACGATTATCGCAAGAGCAGATTAAAAACAGAGCAGGTTTCCCTGCAGCTGCGCAGTCTTGAAGAGAATTCAGCCAAAGAGGTCAAAGCGGCTATTCGCGGGGTAGTAGCCGGTTATAAACAGATCGAGGTTGCCGATCGCGGGAAAACTTTTGCTGAAGAGCGCCTGCGGGCGTTCATGCGCAGAAATGAAGTTGGTTTGGCAACCACCAAGGATGTTCTGGACGTCGAAAATGACCTCGCCACAGCCAAGAGCAATCAGATAAATGCCGTTGTCGGGTATGCCAATTCTCTTACCCTCTTTTGGCAGGTAACCGGAGAGTTGCTGGAGAAAGAAGGTGTCCGGGTGGTGGAAGGTGATGCCGACAGGCTGTATGCGGCGACCCGCTGATGCTGAGAATCGGCCGGATAGAGTATGCAAACTGCACTCCGCTCTTTCATGTCCTGCGGGAGCAATTCCCCTGCTCCGGGTATGAATTTGTTACGGGAGTTCCGGCAGAGCTGAACAGGATGCTTCTGGCTGGTGAGATTGATGTATGTCCTTCCTCCTCCATAGAGTATGCGTATCATCCCGATCGCTATACTATTTTACCGCAGCTTTCCATATCAAGCAGCGGAGCGGTTGCCAGCGTGCTGCTCTTTTCCAGAGTGCCGGTCGAGAAACTGGATGGCCGAAAAATCCAGCTTAGCTCCGAATCCGCCACCTCCGTAAATTTGCTCAAGATCCTGCTCGGACAGCGCTTCGGCTGCTCGTGCTCCTACGAAGTAGCTCGGCCATCCGCCGCCGTTATCGATGACGATTCGTCCGCCCTGCTGCTTATCGGCGATGCCGCACTGCGGAATTCTATGAAAAAATCCGACCTGTACGTGTATGATCTTGGTGAAATGTGGTATTCATGGACCGGCTACCCGTTTGTTTTTGCCCTTTGGCTCTGCCGTAACGAGGTTGCTGAATGGACGGAACTACGGAATCTTGCCCGTGAATTGCTTCAGGCCAAAGAACGTGTTCCCGGGAGGCTTGAGCATATCGCCATGCTTGCCAAAGAAGTGAGCTGGATGGGGAACGACCGCTTGCTGGCGTATTGGCGGGACAATATCTCATATCAGCTTGATGAGCGCGAGAAAGCCGGCTTGTTGCTCTATTACGCCAAATGTTTTGAGAACGGTTTGATAGCTGCCGTTCCGCAGCTGCATTTCTACTTACCTCCGGAGAGCTTTCTGGCGGCGTAATCGGAAAGAATGCGGGCGTGGTCGAAACAGAGCCGCTCCGGCAGTGAATCCGGCCTGAAGATGGCCAGATCCAGTGCGTCATCCGCAGCGTGGGGTATGCCGCGCCCTGTAGCGATGAACACCGTCGAAATCGTATGCATCCGGTTGTCTCGCGCCGGGTCTGAATAACATCCCAGCAACCGCAGGTCCGAAATTTCCAGCGACGTTTCTTCGCGTGCCTCACGAACAGCAGCGGATTCAAGAGATTCACCGTAGTCGACAAATCCCCCCGGCAGAGCCCAGCCAAACGGTTCGTTCCGCCGGTCAATCAGGACGATGCCGCTCTCCAACTCTATAATTATGTCCACAGTCGGGAACGGATTGCGATACAGCTTTACGTCGGAGCCGCAGGAAGGGCAGGAGAGGGTGGAGAACGACATGGGTATGCCTCCAATAAATAAAAAGGGGGGAATGGAAATTCCCCCCTTGATTAAGACAATATTGAAGCCGGGAACTATTTTTTCTTCTTGGCACCGGCAGCTTTTTTGGAAGCCTTGAGCGGGTTGACCTTCAGATCTGCTATCGAGAGATCAACTTTTACGTGGGATGCGAAATTGCAGATTCCCCCGGTCCATTTCTTCACCGGTGCCGGATATGCGCTGCATACCTGACCAATGCTTCCAGTCACAATGCGATCGCACCCTTCACAGCTCTCTACAATCATCTGGCAGGACCCACCAGGAAATATACACCCCTGTTTTCCCCAAAAAGTACACTCGGTACCTGCTTGTACGGTCTGACACTTCATACTTCTTCCTCCTGAATTTGTTCTTGAACTAAAGTCCACTCTAGCAATTCTTGCCGAGTAAAGTCAACGGAATAATTGACGGGAAACCGGACTGTTCGAGTTGGTGGAAGCGTCTGTCAGGCGCCGCTGATTGTCAGGAAATTTCTGAGCAGATCCATTCCGCACTCGGTAAGAATGGATTCCGGGTGGAACTGTACTCCCCAGATGGGCAGAACCTTGTGCCGCAATCCCATGATTTCGCCATTTTCGACCCAGGCGGTGGTCTCCAGGCAATCGGGAAGGGTGGGGCTGTCAACGATCAGCGAGTGGTAGCGGGTGGCTTGAAAAGGGTTGGGCAGACCCTTGAAAAGGTCTTTGCCGTTATGGTGGATGGGCGAGGTCTTGCCATGCATGATGAAAGAGCTGCGCACCACGTTACCGCCAAAGGCCGCACCGATGGACTGATGACCGAGACAGACGCCGAGAATCGGAATTTTTCCGGCGAAGTGCTTGATCGCCGCGACAGAGATGCCGGCCTCCTCCGGCGAACAGGGTCCGGGAGAGATGACGATGCGGGCGGGTTGAAGAACTTCTATCTCGGCCAGGGTGATCTTGTCGTTGCGATGGACCTGAACAGTTTCTCCCAGCTGGCTGAAATACTGGACGATGTTGAAGGTGAATGAGTCATAGTTATCGATCATCAACAGCATTATTCCAGCCCTCCTTCGGCCAGTTCGATGGCTTTCATGACCGCCATTCCCTTATTGACCGTTTCCTGCCATTCGGCTGCCGGATCGGAATCGGCCACGATGCCGGCTCCGGCCTGGAGATGGACCCTGCCGTCCTTGATGACCAGGGTGCGTATCGTGATGCACAGATCCATATTGCCGGCGAACGAGAAGTAGCCGACCGCGCCTCCATAGACTTCACGCCGGACCGGCTCCAGTTCGTCGATGATCTGCATGGCCCTGACCTTGGGGGCTCCGGAGAGAGTTCCGGCCGGGAAGGTGGCCCGTACCAGGTCGAAGGCGTCGCGCTTCTCTTCAAGTTCACCCCGTACATTGGAAACGATGTGCATGACGTGTGAATAGCGTTCAACCACCATCAGCTCCGTGACCGCAACCGTTCCGCTTGTGCAGACACGGCCTAGGTCATTGCGTCCCAGGTCGACCAGCATGACATGTTCCGCCCGTTCCTTGGGGTCGGCCAGCAGTTCCTCTGCCAGGTGTGCATCCGCCTCGGCTGAAGCACCGCGGGGACGGGTGCCGGCGATGGGCCGCAGTTCTACATGGCGGCCCTCCTTGCGAACCATGACCTCCGGAGATGCGCCGGCGATAATGGTGTCGTCAAGGCGCAGAAAAAACATGTAAGGAGAAGGGTTGAGGGTGCGCAGCACGCGGTAGATGTCGAGAGGGTCGGCGGAGAGTTCGCCGCTGAAGCGCTGCGAGAGCACGACCTGAATAATGTCGCCGGAGCGGACGTATTCCTTGGCACTTTCAACCGAAGCCTCGAACTCTTCCCTGCTTACGTTGGAGCAGAGCTCGACCGCTTTTCCGAATGCGGGAGCGATCCCGGCAGGGAGCGGCATGCGCAGTTGTTTTATGATATTTTCAATATTTTCCTTAGCCTCCCGGTAGGCTTGTTCGGTTGTATTGTTGCCATCAAGGTGGGCATTGGATACGACCTTGATTTTCTGGCTGATATTGTCGAAAATCACGATCGTATCGGTAATCAGAAAGTAGGAATCGTAGGCGTCGAGCATGGCAGGCTTGTCGCTGGGCAGAGTTTCGAAATGCCTCACCATGTCATATCCGAGATAACCGACCGCGCCGCCGAAAAAGCGGGGGAGTCCTTCCACCTCTACCGGGGAGTAGCGGGACAAGATGGTGCGGACGCACTCCAGGGGGTCTTCAACGGTTGCAGAAGTCGTTGCGCCGTCGGCAATGATCTCGACAACGTTCCCTTTTGAACGGATGATCCTTGATGGGCTGGATCCCAGAAAACTGTAACGGCCCCACTTCTCGCCCCCCTCAATGCTCTCCAGCAAAAAGGAAAACCGCCCGTCGTCAATTTTCTTGAACGCCGTGACCGGCGTATCCATATCAGCCATGATTTCGCGGTAGACCGGAATCAGGTTGCCTTGGCGCGAGAGTTTCTGAAATGTTGTGAAATCGGGATAATACATCGGTTAACTCCGTCATTATGCCACGGTGGGAATTGAAAATAACTAGCACAGGCGTCCCATAGAGTCAAGCGAAGCGGGCTTGCTTCACCAGGCATACTGACCTCGGCTTGTTGCCGGCCAGGTATTATGGGGTATAATCAAGCAAGCAAAGGAGAGGGAATGCGCATCGGTGTGAAGGTTATAATAGCCCTGTTTTTCTGCGCCGCCCTGGCGGCTGCCGCGGAAGAGAGGATACGGCTGATCGGAATCAATGACCCGATTACACCGGTTACGGCGCATTTTCTTCACCGCTCCCTGATTGATGCGGCCCGCCGGGGGAATCGCCTGGTGCTGATCGAGATGGACACACCGGGCGGGCTGGATACGGCCATGCGTGAGATCGTCAAGGATGTCATGGCCAGCCCGGTACCGGTTGTGGTCTACGTGGCGCCGTCCGGCGCCCGTGCCGCCTCGGCCGGGGCAATCATCTCCCTTGCGGCGGATGTGTGCGCCATGTCGCCCGGTACGAATATCGGCGCGGCACACCCGGTTTCACTGGGAGAAAAGCCGGACAAGACCATGGAGGCCAAGGTCGTCAATGATGCCGAGGCCTATGCCGAAGGGATTGCCCACAAACGGGGCCGGAATGAGGCGATCGCGCGGCAAATGGTCCGCGACAGCGTATCCTTGAGTGCGGAAAAAGCGCTGGAAGGCCGGCTGATAGACCTGATCGCCAGGGATCGGGACGACCTGCTGCGGCAACTGGAAGGACGGCGTATCAGCCGGGACGGCCGTGAGGTGATCCTGCATACGGCAGGCGCCGCGGTGGTGGCAACCGGGATGGGCACGGTGGAGCGGATACTGAACGTCGTCAGCAATCCCAACGTGGCCTATGTACTGATGATGCTTGGGATGATGGGGCTGTTCTTCGAACTTTCCAATCCGGGTGTGATCCTGCCGGGGGTGATCGGCGGCATCTCCCTGATCCTGGCCTTCTTCGCCTTCCAGGCCCTGCCGGTCAACTACGCCGGGGTTCTGCTGATCCTTTTGGGGGTGACGCTGTTTATCGCCGAGATCAAGGTCGTGTCGCACGGGATGCTGACGCTGGGAGGAGTGGTAGCCATGGTGCTGGGATCGCTGATGTTGTTTGAATCGTCGGAGCCCTATCTGCGTGTTTCCTGGAGCGTAATCCTGGTAACGGTACTGGCCGTAGCGGGTTTCTTCGCAGTTGTCGTGTCCAAGGCGCTGGCCGTCCATCGCCGTCGCCCCACCACGGGACGGGAGGGGTTGATCGGCCTGGAGGGTGTGGTTGAAAGCTGGACCGCCACGGAAGGGAAGGTCTTCATCCGGGGCGAGTATTGGGATGCCGGGAGCGATGAGCCGCTCGGTAGCGGCAGCCGGGTTACGGTGGAGGCGGTGGATGGCATGCGGCTCAAGGTGAAAAGGATTTTGTAGGGGCGACCCGGCGGGTCGCCCGTTATCGGGCGAGGCAGCGCCTCGCCCCTACCGTCAATTACGGAGGCAAGTCATGTTTGATATCTACAATTATATACCGGTCGTCTTTCTGTTCGCCCTCTGCGTCATGTTCGTCAGCAGCGCGGTGCGGATCCTGCCCGAGTACGAACGGGGCGTACTCTTCAGGCTGGGGAGGATGGTGGGCGTGCGGGGGCCGGGGCTCTTCTTCATCATTCCCGGCGTCGACCGGCTGATCCGCGTGACGCTTCGGACAGTGGCCTTCGAGGTGCCGCCGCAGGATGTTATTACCCATGACAACGTCACGGTCAAAGTATCGGCGGTAATCTACTTCCGGGTCATGGAGCCGCAGAAGGCGATAGTCGAAGTGGAAGATTACCTCTACGCGACCAGCCAGTTGTCCCAGACCACCCTCCGGAGCGTGCTCGGCCAGGTGGACCTGGACGAACTCCTCTCCAACCGGGAGAAGATCAACAAGGAGCTGCAGGAGATACTCGACCGTCATACCGGTCCGTGGGGGGTGAAGGTCGCCAATGTCGAGGTCAAGAACATCGACCTGCCCCAGGAGATGCAGCGGGCAATCGCCAAGCAGGCCGAGGCGGAGCGTGAACGGCGCGCCAAGGTTATCCACGCCGAAGGCGAATTGCAGGCATCGGAAAAGCTGGGCCAGGCGGCAAAGGTCCTGGCCGTGGAGCCGACCGCCCTGCAGCTCCGTTATCTGCAGACCCTGGCGGAGATCGCCTCTGAAAAGAACTCCACCATCATCTTCCCGGTCCCCATCGACCTGATCAAGATGTTTCTGGAGAAGAGCGGCAAGGCATGACGCTAAAAAGCCCGTGACGGACTCGTCACGGGCTTTTTAGCGATCTTCAAGATCCAATTCAGTAATCGATCCCCTGCTGCGGTTCTATGCCGTCCCGATAGGCATGTTTTACCTCGACCATCTCGGTTACGGTATGTGCCCGCTCACAAACATCAGGGTGGGCATCCCTCCCGGTCAGCACCAGATGCAGTGCGGGCGGCTTGGCATCCAGCAGTTCCAGCACCTGGGGCAGGTCCACCAGCCTGAGCTTGAGGGCGTTGTTGATCTCGTCCAGTATCACGACATCAAAATGGCCGGAGAGGATCTTCTCGCGGGCCAGTTCGATGGCGTCCTGGGCATTGGCGCGGTGCTCGTGGTAGGGATAGGGATTGCCCTGGATGCCGCAGAAACCTTTGCCGGTCTGGTGGAATTCGACCAGCGGCGCAAGCCACTTGATCCCGTCAATTTCGCCGCTGTAGAGATCGCCTTTCATAAACTGGATAATGCAAACGTGCAGTTTATGGCCGACCGCCCGCAACGCCATCCCCAGGGCCGAGCTGGTCTTCCCCTTGCCGTTTCCGGTCAGAACCACGATCAGTCCGACCTTTTTCTTTGTCTCCAGATGTTCCATACTCGATCACCACCTTTCCGCTGCGTCACTCTCTTTACTCCCTGGGCTTATCATAACTCTTTTTCAGGTATGATTCCACCGCTGCCGAAGTCACCTGATTCTCCTCGCTCTTCGCGTGCGGCCGCCTACAGGTCGATGTTGGGTTGCAGGAAGAGCGTCATGCTCTCCAGCTCCAGGGCAGCCAGATTGCCCATTTCGGGCCGACCGCCGAAGACGCAGCCGTTGTCCAGCATGATCTTGCTGCTGCCCAGCGACGCTTCGAGCTGGCTGCGCGTGACCGGCGTGTGACCGCAGATCAGGCGCCGGCCGCCGATACGCTCCCGGTCTACGAATGGGGAGCGTGTCCAGAGCATGGCGTCGGTGTCGTCGAAGGGGTCTTGTGTGTCAAAATTGAGCCCCGCATGTACGATGACAAATTCGTCCAGCAGGATGTAGAGCGGAAGAGACCCCAGAAAGTTGTGGTAGAGCGGGGGGATGTCGCCGGCACCGTCCGCCTGGAAGCTGGCGAGGGTTTTCAGGCCGCCGTTGGCGCTCCAGATCTCCCGGTAGTAAGGATCGCAGCCCGCCTGCAGGAACATCTCCTCGTGGTTGCCGCGAATAGCGGCAACCACGAGGCCGCGCTTGCGGAGATCGAAAATGAAGTCCAGCACCCCCTTGCTGTCAGGCCCCCGGTCGATCAGGTCGCCCAGCAGGTAGATGCGGTCGACGGGCGACGGGCGGAGTGTTCTTTCAACCAGACGCCGCAGGGTGGAGGCGCAACCGTGGATGTCGCCGATGACGAAGGTACGCGGCCTGTTCCCGATGCTGCCGCTTGATCCGGTACTGACTGGCATGAACGCTCTCCTTTCTGCTCCGAAAAGCCCTGTTTCCATGCGTTCATTATACCCCGGATGAGTAAAAGAATCTGTGCCGTTTTGAACGCTCACGAATGAGGCTCAATCTGATAGATAACGGCACCGGTTTCTGATATTAAATAACAAGATCAACAAAGGTCAAAGCAGCACGATGGGACCAGCATGTTTAATCTTGACCGCACAGTTGAATCAGTCTCCCGCCTCCCGCTTCACTGGCATCTCTGCGGCCTGGCCCTGGTCGCCCTCCTTCTATTTCTCGGCCGTAACTCGAAACGAGGCGGTATCGTAACTATTTTTTTATGGAACCTGATCGGCGTGTTTTTACATGAGCTGGCTCACCTTCTGGTGGGGGTCCTGCTCTTCGCCAGGCCGTCTGCTTTTTCGCTGATACCGCAGCGGCAAAAAGATGGCGTGCGGCTCGGGTCCGTCAGTTTCACCGGCCTCAACGCGTTTAACTCGTTGCCGGTCGGCCTGGCGCCGCTGGGGCTGATAGTGGTTGCGTACTATATTTTCCAGAACTGGATGAGATGGTTTGCCCCGACGCTCTTTTCCACCGTGGGCGTTTACTTCGCTTCTTTCGTGCTGATCTACAATGCGCTGCCGTCACGGCAGGATCTGAAAATTGCCTTCGGCTGGAAAAGTATTCTCCTCTACGGGGCGGCGGCGATTGCCGCTTACGAGTCATTTAGTTTATAATAGGAGTATAGGTTAAATACCGGTCATGGGGAGGGTGAGCCATGAATAAAACACCTGTCGTAGAGGTCTTCTTCGATTACATCTGTCCCTGGTGCTACCTCGGTTCCGTGCGTACCGATCGCCTGCAGCAGGAATACGGAGTCGAACTGCGCTGGACCGTATTTCCCCTTCACCCCGATACACCGGATGAGGGGATGGAACTTGCCGAACTCTTTGCCGGCCGCGAGGCGGACATCGAGGCCATGCAGACGAGACTGTCCCATCTGGCCGCGGCCGAGGGGGTTCCGCTGACGAGACGGACCCGCACCTGCAACAGCCGGCTCGCACAGGAACTGGGGAAATGGGCCGAGTCACGAGGTATGGGAAACCTGTACCGCCATGCCGTTTACCGGGCCTATTTCGTCGAAGGGGTAAACATCGCGCTTGTTGACGAGCTGATGCGGATTGCCGGGACCGTCGGGCTTCCGGTGGAAGAAGCGCGGACGGTTCTGGAGGCACGGAGCTTTGCCGCAGCAGTCGATGCCGACTGGCAGAGGGCGGGAGAGTTGCGGATAACCGCCGTACCGACCCACCTCTGCGACGGAAAGAGGCTGGCGGGGTTTAGTTCCTACGATGATTTCGTGCGTCTGATCGGGAAAGGATAACTTATGGTTCGAAACGGTGTCGATGCCGGGATATCTGTTGAATTTTCCGTCACAGAGGACTACTATGAAGCTGTAGCAAAGAAGTTTTTCAGTGCGTGCCTCCGCGGCCACAATTGGCTATTTAGTTTAGTCCAACGGTTGTGAGCCGAACCTGTTGAATAAAATAACAGACACATCGAAGGCACGTTTTAATGGAAGGTCGGCTGTAAATAGCCGGCCTTTCCTATTTTTGGAAGCAATCCCGAACGTTGACAGGAGGGAAGCGCCGGAGTAATGTGAAGCAGTTTTAGTAAATTAGAAATACTTTTACATGATTTAGTAAACGGATTAACCTGCTTTTCAGGGCTGTGATATGGGGATGGGGATGAAAAAAGTGGGAAAACCGGACTATAAATAGCCGCTGAACCGTGAAGTATGCCGGTTGGGCGGCTTTTTTGTTTTTACAAAAGCACAGGAGATTAAGGGCATGATAGATACCAGTCAGGTGCGTTACGCAACACTTCCTCGCCGAATCAAAGCCAGTATTTTAGACGGAGTAGTTTTGCTGGCTTTAATTATTCTTTTTCCCTTAATTATCGGCACATTGTCTGGCAGAGATACTTGGCTAAATACAATTGTGATGTTTACTCCACCGCTTTTGCTGGAGCCATTTCTCATCACTTTTCTTGGATTCACGCTGGGACAGTACATATTTGGAATTCAAGTGGTAAGACTTGATAATGGTGGGAAATGTCCGCTTGTAGCATCCTTTGCCAGATACTTCACAAAAACCCTCCTAGGAAGTTTGTCTATTGTATACATGCTGTTTAGCAAGAAACATCAAGCGATACATGATCATTTGGCAAAAACTTTAGTGGTGCTATCCCACAAGAAAATTGAACGGAACCCTGAGTTTGCCAGTTACGGTGAGATAGAACAGGACCTGGAAAATGATGTTACCTATACATATCCTTCGGTATCAAGAAGATTCGGATTCTTCTGCATTTGGGCAGTTGTTACCTTGATTGTATTTGGATTTGTTGTAGAGATTGCTGCTCTATTATTACTCCCTGGATATACTTTAAACACGGGGAAGTTGCCAAAGCAGATAGAAGTTGCATCAAACTTGCTTTACTCAATTATTTTTATTGGCCTGGCAGTATCAGCATCAAAAGGATGCTTGCCAGGGGCAAAAAGAAAATTGAAGGAGCTTGAGAACAAGTCGCTTGAGTAAGCCTCTAAAAACTGAGGTCATAGCCACTGCTCGGACATGACCGCGCGAATTAAGTATGGTGTCCCCCGATTATGCCGATTATGGTCCCCCGATTGTGGGTAGGCTATGAGGAGTGGGGTAGGGCTTCTGGTGAAGAAGGGCGGGGCGAAGGAAGAAGGCGGGATTGTTATTCATCTGGGTAGATGAAATGTAAGGAAGAAAACTCTGATAACAGGAGATTGCTCAGATGATAAAGAAAATCAAGTCTATAAAAAACATGGCAATATTCGAAAACTTTGACTGGAATAAGTCTGTTAAGGACAGCAGCGATAAGGTTATCGAATTTGATAAAATAAACATTTTGTATGGTCGAAATTATTCCGGCAAAACTACAATTTCTCGGATCCTTAGAGCACTTGAAACGGGCACCATTTCGGATAAATATCTGAATCCCGAGTTTATTGTCGAGATACAGGGTGAAGCGAATGCTACACAAAGCACCCTAAAAACTCACAATCGGACCATTCGAGTCTTCAACGAAGACTTCGTCAGAGACAACCTACGCTTTATTGCCAACTCAGAAGAAAGTATCAAATCCTTTGCCATTCTGGGTGATGACAATAACAAGCTCGAGCTTGAGATTGAAGAGAAAGAGCGAGAACTTGGCTCCGAAGATGCTGGTGTTGGCCTGCTGGGAAATATGAAAACTAAACGGTCTGAATTTAGTGCTGCTGAGAAGGCTGTACGTGATGCCCAATCGAGCCTAGATGCAAAGCTTACCGATAAGGCAAATAAAGCAGGTACTGGAATTAAGCATAATAAATCCTATGGCGAAGCTACATATAATGCACCAAAGCTAAAGGCAGACATTGAGAAAGTATCTATCGCCGGCTATCAGCCTATTTCAGAAGAAAATGCTGACGAACTGAAACAACTGCTGAAAGAAGAGTCAAAGCCGTTTATTCATGAAGTACCATTATTGAACCTAAAGTTCAGCCAGCTTGCTAAAGAAACCAAGGAGCTTGTAGAAAAGAAAATCATTGTTTCTGAGCCGATACAGGAACTGTTGGATGACGTTTTACTTCAAAGCTGGGTTCGTTCAGGGAGGGTACTCCATGATGGAAAAAGGGATACGTGTGGTTTCTGTGGCAGCCAATTGCCACTGGGTTTGTGGGAGAAACTGGACAAACACTTTAACCAGGAATCGGAAAATTTGCGTTCTTCAATTGAATCTCTAGTGACCCGAATCAATAATGAATTCAAGCGAGTTGATTCGTTGATTGTTTTCACCGCCACAGACTTTTATTCCTCATTTACAGCTGAACTTGCCCTATTGAAAAATGAATCTGATACAAAATTAAAGAAATACGGTGAAAGTTTATCGCATCTCATCGGTATCCTAACTGTGCGGCTTGGTGATATTTTTACACCCCAGGTTTTTCAGACTATTGAAGACATATCTTTTCAGCTGGAAAATATACGTACTGAATATGATGCACTAAGAATGAAGTCCAATGACTTTTCTAACTCATTGAGTCAAAAGCAGCAATCAGCAAAAACGATTTTGCGTCTAAATGAAGTTCACGCTTTCATTGTCGATATCAAATATTCAAATGAGTTATTGAAAATAGAGAAGTTGAAATCGATAGAGTTAATTTCCAAATTAGATCGAGAAAACTCACAGTTAATGGTAGATGAATTGAAGGGTAAAATCGAAGAGTTAAAGGCTCAGCTTAAAGATGAAAGTAAAGGAGCTAAACGAGTCAACCACTACCTTAATGGTTTTTTTGGTCATGACTCATTGTCTTTAGAAGCTGTAGAAAGCGAAAAAGGTTATCGCTTTGAAGTAATTCGCAATGGAGAAAAAGCTCATCACCTGAGTGAAGGTGAGTGCAGTCTTGTCGCCTTCTGCTACTTTATGGCTAAGTTGGATGATGTGGAAACAAAGAACAATAATCCGATCATTTGGATTGATGACCCAATTTCAAGCTTGGATGGGAATCATATCTTTTTTGTATTCAGCCTGATAAATAGTGAAATAGTTAAGGACGGCAAGTTCAAGCAATTGTTTATTTCCACGCACAGTCTTGATTTCTTGAAATATTTAAAACGGATTTTACCAAAGGATATGCATGGCAATCATTTAGAACGAAGATATTTTGTTTTTGAAAGAGCTCGTTCAGGAAGTCAAATTAAGTCTATGCCGAAATATCTAAAGACTTATGTGACTGAGTTTAATTATTTGTTTCATCAAATATATAAATGCGCAAATGTTGAAGCGAATTACGGTGAAAGTGATTATGACTGCTTTTACAATTATGGTAACAATGCTCGAAAATTCCTCGAAGCTTTTCTTTATTACAAATATCCAAATGCAAAAGAAAAGGATGAAAGCAAGCTCGCTCGTTTTTTCGGGGAAGATACACTTTCATCCGTGCTAACAGAAAGAATAAGCAATGAATATTCTCACCTCGCGGGTGTATTTGAACGAAGTATTATCCCGATTGATGTCCCTGAAATGAAAAAAACTGCACAGTTTATCTTGAGTAAAATTAAGGAAAAAGACCCAGACCAATACAGCGCCTTGCTGGAAAGTATTGGTGAGGCTGCGAGCTCGGTCCCAGCAGTTTGATTACAATAAACAAACCGATTCATGGTTCTTTTACGACAATTCGCAAAACGCAGGGTCGCTTCTTCTGGCTTCGCAAAGGAAGACCGTGGTGCCAGGCTTCCAAGATTGCAACTTGTGTTTGCATTCGCCATTCCGCCAGCACCCAACATGCGGTGCCGAACTGTAATAATTGGTAAGAATACCGGCTGAATATCGATCAATAATGTGGTAAGGTTAGGTCAACAAATGGACGCGGGAGGCTGTCATGCTTGCCTATAAACAATATGTGACAATCAAAGATCCGGCAAAGATCGAACTCAGTGGCCTGCCCTTCCGTGCCGGTCAGCGAGTTGAGGTAGTGATGATCGCCGAGGACGACGACCGGGCATCACGGGTTGAGGAGTTACGGGCACTCTTTCGCTCAACTCAGTCATTGCCACAGACAAAGGCCATTACTGAAGCAATGATCGCCGAAGAAGTCGAGGCGTACCGGGCCGGACGATGAAAGTCGTTATCGACACCAATGTGTTGGTTTCAGCAGTGCTCAAGGATCGTGATCCGGAAACGGTTATTATGTTCGTTGCCAACAGGGACGACTTTGAATGGATTGTTTCAAAGGAAATCATGGCGGAATACGGCGAGGTTCTTGGTCGCCCAAAGTTTGGACTACCCAAAAATATTCTTCACGAATGGTGCGCCATGCTCGACCGGCTGACCGTTACTTGCACGGTAGACCTTGCCATAGAATTTCCCCGTGACCGCAAGGACGCAAAATTCCTCTCCTGCGCCGTTGCAGCCGGGGCCGACTATTTTATCACCGGTGACAGTGATTTCAACGAGGCGCACCAACTCCTTACCACAACCATTCTTTCGGTTTCCCAGTTCAAAAAGCTGGTGTCCGACCAGCTTGCCTGCAATCCCAACTGAATTCGCAAAATGCGGGGCCGCTTCTTCTGGCTTCGGGAGAATGGCCGACCTGCTGATTTCATAATATTTGAGGCCTTTCCCGAATGATCAAATTCCTCCACACCGCCGATATCCACCTCGGCAAAACATACCGCACTTCCGCCGGTGAAAACGAACGCTATGAAGACTTCTTTCGCATGCTCGAGGGCATCGTGGCCGATGCCATCGCCGCACGGGTCGATTTCGTCCTGATTGGCGGCGACCTGTTCCACACCGGCCAGATTCTCCCGCGCACCTTTGCCCGCACCATCGAAACCCTGCAGCCGCTGAAAGACGCCGGAATCCCCTGCATCGCCGTCGAGGGAAACCACGACTGGATCCATCGCCGCGATAGCATCTCGTGGATGGAGGCGCTCTCGCAGATGGGCTACATCCGCCTGCTGCGTCCCTCCCGCTCCGACGATGGCGGTTACCGCTTCGATCCATTCGATCCGGAAAGCGGCTCGGGCGGTCATATAGAGATCAAGGGAGTCAACATCTACGGCCTCGGCTATATCGGCACCCAGGCGGGCAACCATGTCGCGCGCATCTGCGAGGCCGTGAAAACAGAGAACAACCTGCTGCTGTTCCATGTGGGGGTCTGGAACTACTCGCCGGTGGAGATTGGCAACATGCAGCCGGACGAGGCGCTGCCGCTGGCGGAACGCTTCGCTTACGTCGCACTCGGCCACGGCCACAAGCCCTACATCATCTCGACCCCAGAAGGGCGCAACTATGCCTTCAATCCCGGCGCGCCGGAGCGGGTCAACTTCGGTGAAGAGAAGTATGACAAGGGGTATCTGCTGGTCCGGGTGGAGGATGGTGTGTACCGCCACGAGTTCCGTCCGACATCACCCCGGCCGATGCTGGTGGCCACCATCAACCTGGACGGCGCCGGGAACGCCGAACAGGCGCTGGAGAGCTTCCATAGCCAGATAACGGATAAACTCCCCCGGACGGATGATCCGCGGCGACCGCTTTTGGAGGTCCGGCTCACCGGACGGGTGGCCTTCCACCCTTTCGAGCTGGGACGCGAGCGGCTGCGGCTGGCTTTGGAGGAGATCTGCAACCCGCTGCATGTGGAGATCAAGAATCACCTCTCGCTGGTGACCCGCAGCGGGAACGGGGATGATGTCAAGCGCAGCCTGTCCGAGATCGAGCGGGATGTGCTGGGGGAGCTGATCAGCGCCAACAGCAGCTACCAGGAGCGCAAGGACGAGCTGGTCAGTCTGGCGCTGGCGATCCGCGATCAGGTAATGAAGGGGGACGTGGAGGGGGAGGAACTTATGGAACTTCTTTCTAACTCACCACGAAGGCACGAAGGACACGAAGTTTAAACCGGGAAACCTCAAGAATAGGCTAATTGAATTGGGTAAAGCCTATAAAGTTTCACACCACGAAGACGCGAAGGAAAACTATCATGAATAAGCCGAGTATCTTGCCTGATGACGGTACACGTGAGATTATTGCCGCAGCGCTGGAGGTTCACCGGCACCTTGGACCGGGGCTGCTTGAATCGGCTTATGAAGAATGTCTCTGTTTTGAGCTGGAATTTAGAAATATTAGTTTTGAACGTCAGAAACCTTTGCCTATTTCCTACAAGGGGAAAAAACTTGATTGTGCCTACCGTTTGGATTTGATCGTTGACCAGCGAATTCTTCTCGAACTGAAAAGCACGGGAAAGCTTCTTCCTATACATGAAGCTCAGCTACTGACGTACCTCAAACTATCCGGCATAAAGACCGGACTACTGATGAATTTCAACGAACAGCTTCTGAGAGACGGCATCAGGAGAATCGTCCTTTAAATCATTTTTTTTGCACAACGAAGGCACGAAGTACGCGAAGGAAGGCTTTTAATAGATTGGGAATAAACTTCTGATCCACGCCAAGAACCTTATGCCTTCAGGCGAATTAATAATCAAGAAAACCATTTTTTTAGATTCTCTTCGTGATCTTCGTGCCTTCGTGGTGAATAATCCTTTAGTGGTGAATAAATGCAAATCCTTTCAATACATCTCAAAAACATCAAGTCCCACCGCGACACCGAGTTGACTTTCTCCGCCGGGATCAACGTCCTCTCCGGTCCGAACGGCGCCGGCAAGAGCACGATCTTCGAGGCCATCGGCTATTGCCTTTTCGGTGTGGACGCCAAGGACTTCGTCTCAAATGTTGACCGCTTTCTCTCCATCGGCAGCAAGAAGGGGGAGATCAGCGTGGTTTTCCGGGGTGACGACGGCGAAACCTGGCGGGTGAGCCGCACCGTCGGGGCCGGCGCCAAGTGGCTGCTGGCCAGGGAGATCGGCGGCGGCTTCGAGGTTGAGGATCATGCCCGCATCGAGGAGACCGAGGCACGGGTGGCGGAAATCCTCGGCCTGGTCAATGGCCGTCCGCTGGCCGAACAGTTCAAGCTGGTCATCGGCCCGTTCCAGAACGATTTCCTCGGGCCGTTTATCATCAAGCAGGCCACCAAGCGGAAAGATGCCTTTGATGAGATTCTCGGTATCGACGCCTGGCGTAAGACTGAGACAGGAACCAGAGGTCTGCTAAACGCCGTACAGAAGAGAATCGAGATACTGACAACCGAGGTCTCGGGCAAGCAGGAACAGTTGGCGGTATTACCCAATAAGACCGAAGAGTTGGCTGCCATCAGAAATGATACGGCGGTACGTCTGAAAGATCTGAAAGACAAGGAAGCGACACTTGTCACCATGGATTCACAACTGGTTCAGCTGGAAGCGCAGGAAAAGGCGATTGCGGTTTTGAACGGTGATGTGCAGGTCCTGAATAGCCGAATCACGGAAGGCAACGGCAAAATTGCTGAGCAAAACCTGAGGATCGAGGAGAGCCAAAAGGCCCTGAAAATTGTGGAGGAATCCAAGCGCGGCAAGGAGGCCTTCGACAAGGTTGAGGCGTGCCTTGTCGAGCTGCGACAGAAGGATCAGCAAAGGCGTGTTGTCGAAAAAGAGGTTGCCGGACTGGAGAAGGAGGCGCTGCGTCTGTCCCAATTGCTGGAGCATGAGCGCACCGAGATCGAAAAGGGCGGCAAACAGCATAATGCCGAGCAGGAAAAGATAAACACTGCCCGCAAGGAACTGCAGCCGGATGCGCTGATGTCCGCTGCTGCAGCCTGTGTGCCTGAGCTGCGCAATGAGCTGGAAGCAAAGCGGGGGAAACGTTCCCTGCTTGATGGACGACGGGAAAGCATGCTGGAAGGCAAGGAAAAACTGGCAGAAGGGGTTTGCCCCTACTTTCGGGAACAATGCCACAATATTGCCGGATCTGAGTCTCGCGATGTTTTCAGCAGCCGCATAGCAGAGCAGGACCGCCAGGCGACCGAACTGGACGATCAGATCAAAGAACTTGTTCTGAAGCTGAAAGATGCCGAGGCAGCAGAAAAAGAACTGAACAGCCGCACAACACGCCTGCAGGAGTTGGACAGACAGGCGGCTGGACTGGATGAACGCTGTGTCAGCAATCGTGAGCGGGCGGACGGGCTGGAGATGATATCAAAGCAACAGACCGAGGCCGCAAGAGTTGTTGAAGCCCGTAAGTCAGATCTGAAAAAGTCCTTTTCAGACATTGATGTGGCTATTACCCAGGCTGAACAGGAGCGCCTGCAGCATCAGCCTGCCAGAGATGCCTATACCGCCAACCTAAACGTGGCCCAGGACCTCGAACCTCGACTCCGGCATCTGCAAAAGATGCAACGACTTTTGGATACTCTGACGGGAGAGATCAAAGTAAAGCAGGCCGAGTTGGCAGAGAAAAAAAGTGGATTTGAACTAGAACTGCTCCAGCAGGCCCGTTTGGATAAGGAAAAAGTGCTTGCAGGGGTGGCCACGCTGCGTCAACAGATTATCGACCTTGAACGCAATGCAGAACGGCTGGTGAGTGATATTAAGCATCTCAACAAGGTACAGGTGGAGATCGAGGCCAAACAGGTCGAGATCAAAAACTTTGAAGAGAAGGAAAAGCTGGTCAAGTTCCTGCGCAATCAGGTCTTCAAGAACGTCTCCACCCAGCTCTCGGAGCGCTTCCGCGAGGAGATCAGCCTGCGGGCCGACCGCATCTACCGGACCATTGCGGAAACGGACGAAGAGCTGTACTGGGGTGACAATTACCAGATCATCCTCAAGGATATGCCGGACGGAATCATGCGGGAGCGCAGCGATGACCAGCTTTCCGGCGGTCAGATGATGAGCGCCGTGGTGGCCCTGCGGCTGGCACTGCTGCAGACTATCGGCGCGCGGGTGGCCTTCTTTGACGAGCCGACCTCCAACCTGGATGCCGCCCGGCGGGAAAACCTGGCCCATGCCTTCCGCGCCATCGATGTGGGACGGGAAGAGGTTACGGAACATTGGTACGATCAATTATTTCTGGTAAGTCATGACGTGGCTTTTACGGAGATTACTGATAAGATTATCGAGCTGTAGGTTACGGCAAATACGTACTTGAAAGAACGGTGTTCAAACGTAATGAAGGCGGAAGTCTATTCCATAACGTACAGGATACCCTTGACGGATGCCCAGCAGGCCAGGCTCGACAGGAAGTGGCCCGACGGCGACCCGTTCATTTCCTATGAAAAGATTGATTCCCTGCTTGAGCCGCTTCCGGTAGAGGACGTCTACTGGTCACACCACACGGGACAATTTCTGTATTTTACCGTTCGCGGGGACGATATGGAGGGCACCGTTGCCGAGGTGATCGAGCGATTGGAAGGAAAGCTGGGCAAGGCATGATTCTGTTGCCATTTCCCGCCGAACAGCTGCAAGCCTTCAAAGTGCCTGATCCGGTTAATAATCCACGCTTTGACTCCCCGGCCTGTATCGCACAGGTTTGACCCGGTTTTTATTCCAGCTTGACACAAGCCGTCATCCATGACTATCATTTGATATATATATCACATGACAGGCAGGGATATCATGCAAGCACTCACTACCCGCCAGCAGCAGGTCTACAGGTTCATAAAAGATTATACCGGAGCCAACGGTTCTTCTCCCACACTACGGGAGATTTCCGCTCACATCGGCACCGCCGGAACCGCCACCGCCATAAGCCACGTCGAAGCCCTGGAGAAGAAGGGGTACA